>Ga0265327_10001117_pt1 | contig 37108 bp, 49 predicted proteins | sample 41621metaG_FD_202089 | JGI IMG/M metagenome (GOLD analysis project Ga0265327, IMG submission 202089) | Rhizosphere microbial communities from Carex aquatilis grown in University of Washington, Seatle, WA, United States - 4-16-21 metaG | ecosystem: Host-associated > Plants > Roots > Rhizosphere...
CGCTCGCCACCAGCAGGATGATGACCAGCGGATTGCGGAAGCGGGCGAGAAATTGCAGCCAAAGCGGCTGATGCTTGACCGTCGCCGCGTCGTTGGGGCCGTAAGTCTTCAGCCGCGACAGCGCCTCGCCGCCGTCCAAGCCGGCGGCGGTCGTCGTCAGCCGACCGAGAAGCCGTTCCGCCGGCTCGGTCCACACCTCTTCCGTACCGATCTCTCCGCCGACCGGAACAGCGGCGTCATTGGGATTCATGCCAGTACTCCGAACAGGGCACCGATCGCGGCGGTCACCCCCATGGCCAAGGCGCCCCAGAAGGTGACGCGCAACGCCCCCACCGCCACGGCGGCACCGCCGGCATGCGCGGCCAACGCCCCCAGCAGCGCCAGGAAAATCAGTGACGTCGCCGTCACCACAAGGATCGGACTTGCCGACAAGGACAGGGCCGTCACCGCCAGGGGCAACGCCGCACCGATCGCGAAACTGCCGGCCGACGCCAGCGCGGCCTGAATGGGCCGGGCGCGGAGCGGCTCGGAGATGCCGAGTTCGTCGCGGCTATGCGCGCCCAAGGCGTCATGGGCCATGAGTTGCCGGGCGACCTGCGTGGCCAACGCCGGATCAAGGCCCCGGCCGACATAGATCGCCGCCAATTCCCGATGTTCACCGGCATCGTCTGTGCGGAGTTCCGCCCCCTCGCGCTTCAGGTCGGCCTGCTCGGTATCGGTCTGCGAATGCACCGAGACGTATTCGCCCGCCGCCATCGACATGCTTCCCGCGACCAGGCCCGCCCCCCCGGCCACCAAGATGCCGCCGGGAGTGCCGTGGGCGGCCGCCACGCCCAAGATCAGACTGGCGGTCGAAACGATGCCGTCATTGGCGCCCAGGACCGCCGCGCGCAACCAGCCGACGCGGTCGGTTCGGTGCCGTTCCCTTTGCCGCGCCGACATTCCGATGGGCCTTTGGTATGAAAGGGTGAACCAACCGGCCCTACGGCCGGCGGTAGAATCCGCCGCCGATCAAGACGACCCCCAGGGCCAGGGCCCCGATGCTCAGCAAGGACGGAATGGTGTGCGCCGTGCTTTCCTGGGTCTGAAGTTTAAGATCGCCGATTCTGGCGACATCCGTGGTTTGCTCGGTGGTGAACACCGGGACGGCCAAGCCGGCGACTCCCAGCAGAGCCAGCGCCAAACCCGCGATCATCAGGGAATTCATCGAGCGTCCCATCTGGGCCTCCATCGTCTGGGCGATTTACCGAAGGGACATGATTTACGGCGCGAGCCCGACCGGCCCGACCACGATCAAGGAGACCCGATGGAAAGCCTCGGATCAGTGCGTCTGCAGGGTCCGGGTGGTGGTGGTCGTGACCGGCGGCGGCTGTTCCGTCGTGGTCGTCTCGATGGTGGTGGTCTTTTCGTGGCCGCCACAACCGGCAAGCAGGGTGGTGCCGACAAACAGCGTTGCGACCGTGAATGCCCTAAGGGCGGCGATTGGTCTCGTCATAGCATGGCTCCATTGCGTTGATTGTCTTGGAAAGGATCGTCGCGACGGCTTCATCACCGAGGAGAACAAAGCTTATTCCCCGCGCGAATGCCGGATGGCGCAAAAATCGCCGAGATTGCACAAATAGTCGTTACATTATTATTTTTTATATGCGGCAAGAATATCACTCGTAAATATTTGCGGCAGCTTCGGAAACTACCAATACCACACGGCAATCACCCGGATTTCGCATGGATTATTCCGACGCAACGATCCTGCCCGGCAATCGCGTCCCGTCGGGAGGTGGTGCTTCGCCACCCAGGACGTGACGGACCAGGGCCCGCCCGTGGGAAAGAAACGTTTCCTGGGCGTGGTCGCAGCACTCCACCGCCTTTTCGCAGCCGTTCTGCCCGGCGCAAGACACCGCCCGCCGGGCGATTCCCCAATCCAACGGCCCCCGCAGCGAATGCCAGGCGCAATGGCTAGGGTATCGCGCGTCATCGCTGAATTTCATGCTGCCTTCCTGGCGATTGCGTCGCTTGGCGCGATGCTACGTGCCCCCAAGTCGCCGCCGGTATCGTCGGAATCTACTTAAAAATCCACGGAGCGCCTCCGGCACGGACGATCAATCGGCGGCGGCCATCAATCGTCCCAACCGACGCCAGCCGCCGATGACGTCATCGCCGGTGGTGCGGATCACCTTCGGCTCGTCCATTTGATAAGAGCGAGAATAGCGAATGACCTCGGCGACGTAGCGGCGGGTGTAGGAATGCGCGACGAAGCGACCGCCGCTGCTGCGGAGGTTGCCGCCGCCGTAATGCGACAACGCCAGTTCCCAATCATGCCCATAGCGATTGTACAGGCGCTCCAGATAGGCGATGCCCAACTTGACATTGAGTTGCGGGTCCAGCAGCTGCTCGCCGGGAACGCCGAACTCGTCCATGGCGGTGGCCGGCATGATCTGCATCACTCCGCGGGCACCGGCGGGACTGATGGCTTGCCCGTCAAAATTCGATTCGACCCTGGCGACGGCGAGGGCGACGCCAACCGGAACCTGGCCGTTCCTCGTGGCCGCGTCGGAAACCATCCGCATGACCTCCGCCTTGTCCGCTGCGGCCGCCCCCGAGCCAAAGGCGAGGAGGCAGAACAGGGCCAGTGCGTAGCGCCGTGCGTTTTTAAGGTGTCGGCGCGCGAACCTATCGGCGGGCGGTGAGATCATGTGTGTCCTTTCCACTCAAGCGCGGTTCCCCTCGGGCAACGGCCATGGGTAGGACGCCGCCGTTTGAAGGCTTCACGAATTGGGAAGGCTAGCGGGTCGGGAACAATCGCGGCAGCATCGGACTTTACTCAAGCACCGAAGCCGGCTTCCGGGCGCATACGACAAATGTAATAGACGTCGCTAGGTATTTTCCGAGGCTGCGCCCGCAACATCGCGATCCATATTTTACCGATATATTATCCATATACATTCGACCGGCCAGAAAACGGATGAATGCCGCACGGCCGCTAAATCATGATGAGGGTTCACAAAATGGATATTCATTCCTTTCTGGTAGAGCCCGTCGTCGCCCTGGTGGGCGGCATTCTCATTCTGGCTCAGCCGAGATTGCTCAATTACGTCGTCGCCATCTATCTGGTCATCGTCGGCGTCGTCGGCCTGGCGCCACATATCCTCCACTAAGGCACCCCAAATTCCGGGAAAGCCGAGATGCCCATACCGAATCAGGCGATGGCAAAGTTGATGGTCGACAGCATCCGCGACTACGCGGTGTTCATGATCGACCCCGCCGGTCGCATCCTCAATTGGAACACCGGGGCGACTCGGATCATGGGATACTCCTCGCGGGAGATCGTCGGCCAGGACTTTTCAATATTCTACCCGCGCGGATCCAGGGCGGTCGAACCCCGACGGGCCTTGGTCACGGCCGCGCGCAAGGGACACTACGACAGCGAAGGGTGGCAGCTGCGAAAGGATGGCAGCCGCTTCTGGGCCAGCGTGGTGATCGAGCCGGTTTTTCAAAAGAGCGGCCAGATTATCGGCTTTGCCGAGGTAACCCGCGACACCACCGAGCGGCGCCTGGCCGAACAGGCGTTGCGGACCGCCAAGGACGAGTTGGAGCGACGGGTCGAGGAGCGAACCAGGGAGCTCCAGGCCCTCAACGCCGAGTTGGAACGCCTGGCGGACACCGATTCCCTTACCGGCATACCGAACCGCCGCAGCCTGATGAACATCGCCGCGCACGAAATGCGGCGCTCGAAGCGCTATCACAAACCCTTCGCCGTGCTGTTCGTCGATCTCGATGATTTCAAAACCATCAACGACACCTTTGGGCACGCGGCCGGAGACGAGGCCCTGCGGATGGTGGTCGCGCAGATGGGGCGCCAATTGCGGGGCGGCGACGTCATGGCGCGGATCGGCGGCGACGAGTTCGTCCTGCTGCTGCTGGAAACCACCATCGACGGCGCCAAGCAAATGGCGGAACGCCTGTGCCGAGAGGTGGCCTCGACCACCATCGAAGCCGACGGAAAGCCATTCTCGACGATCGTCAGCGTCGGCGTGGCCCAGTGGCATGCCGGCGAAACCTTCGACCAGTTACTCGCCCGCGCCGACGGAGCCTTGTACGCCGCGAAAAAGGAGCCCGACGGCGGGCGCGTCGTCATCGCCGATCCACCCGCCGCCGCCGAGAACGCCGGCCCCAATCCGCATCGCGCAAACGCCAAAAAATCATAGGCATCATTAGGTAAATTCCGACCCTACCGGGGGTGTGATTTTGGCCGCTATTCTTCATATCGATAATTCACTGATATGCGAAACAGCCGTTACTTATGTCGTCATGCGCTTTTAATAAACGCACTACGAACAGATTGCGGAGATACCATGTCAAACAGTCAAGCGGCCCATCCCGGCGAAAGTCGTCTGCGATTCGTCTTCGGTGACTCGGTGGTGTCGTTCCACCGCACCGCGGGGGTGACCCTGGGCGAAATCGCGCGGACGTTGGACGAACTTCCCAGCCACCGTTACGGCCCGCCAGTCGCCATCGACCTCACCCTGTCGCCGCGGCGAAAGGGAAGCACGGGATCGCCGAAGGCCGGATGGTCACGCCGGCCCATTTGAACCACACCCGATATCCACCGAAAGGAACGGCCATGAGAGATTTTTTCACCGCCCTGACCGGCGCCGTCATCGTCACGGCGGCGCTGAGCGGCGGCGCCTTCGCCCAGGGCACGCCGCAGACGCTGTCGCTGATGAGGGTCGACCCCCAGTCCCTGGCCACCGGCTACCGGACGTCGAAGGTGGTGGGGAGTCCCGTCGTCAACGAAGCCAGTGAAGTGGTCGGAAGCATCGACGATCTGATCGTCACCCCCAGCGACAACGTACCCTTCGCGGTACTATCGGTCGGCGGCTTCCTTGGCGTCGGTGCCAAATTCGTCGTGGTGCCCTACAGCGCGCTGGAGGTGAGCGACAAGCGGATGATGCTGCGTGGCGCCACCCGCGATTCGCTGAAAGCCCTCCCATCCTTCAAGTACAGCCCGTAACCCCCCGCCCCCCACACTCTTCCAAGGAGCGCCGCCATGCTCGGCACAATTCTGCTGATCATCCTGATTCTGTTCCTGGTCGGCGCCCTGCCCACCTGGCCCCACAGCGCCAACTGGGGTTACTACCCCAGCGGCGGATTGGGCATCATCCTTGTCATCGTCGTCGTCCTGCTGCTCAGCGGGCGAATTTAGCCCGCACGAATGGGGAGGGTCGAAGCATGGACAAGGACCGCATCGTCGGATCCGGAAAGCAGATCGTGGGCGCCATCAAGGAGGCGGTCGGCAAGGTCATCGGTGACGCCAAGTTGCAGGTTGATGGCAAAGCCGAACAGGTCGAGGGCAAGGCTCAAAGCCTTGCGGGAACGATCAAGGACACGCTGAAGCCATAGGCGGCCGCATGAACGATGTGAAGCCCGGCCGCGCCTTGTGTGCGCGGCCGGGCTTCTTTTTCGATCTGGTCAGCGAATGTGCAGCGGGAAGACGAAATTGATTCCCGGCGGCGGCGGCGGCGGCTGATAAATCTCGACCGGCGGAGGGGCGTAGTATCGTGGCGGGGCGTAATAGTCGTAGCCACGGTCCCGGTCGCGATCCCAGTGCCGCTCGTGACGTCCACGGTCCCAATCGTGGTCCCGACCACGGTCACGGTCCCTCTCGTCGGCTTGCGCGGTCGACGCTCCCACGGCACCCAGCACGGCCGCCAACGCGACCACCGCCGCGATTACGCGAGCGCTTCTTATCGAGGTCTGCATGATATGGCTCCCATCCTGCGGCTAATGCTTGCCGTGCGGGCCGTGGCCACGGAATGCCGCGTCGGCGCTGGCCTTCTGCTCGACCGACATGCCGTCGTAGAGCGACTGGAACAGCGGAATGAACGCCTTCAGTCCGGAATCGTGCGCCTCGGCGATTTTCTCGTAGGAGAGCAGATCGTCGACGGCGGTCATCGTCTTGGCGTGCGCCGAGCGATCCATGATCAGGGCCTCCATGGTCTTGGCGTTGTCGCGCATCGCCTGGGCGACAACCTTCCATTGGGGCTCCTGCGCCGATGAAATGCGCAACTTGCCATGCAGGGCGGCGATGCGCTTTTCGACCCGGTCGGGCGAGAAGGCCTTGCCGTGATCTCCGGTGGGGCCCGCCGTCGCGGCGGGGACTTCCGTGGCGTCGGCCGCGAAGGCGGGCCCGGCGAGAGCGACGGCACCGAGGAAGGTGGCCACCGTGAACGCGCGGGTAAGGGGAAAGGTCAAACGGTACATGATCAGCGCCCTTTGGTCGGAGGTTCGAGTCTGTCGTGTTCGACCACCCACCTGTAGAGGTGGGAACTATCCAAGAATAGATACGGGATATACCTATCGAGATATGGGTATTTTCCGACCCTGCCCAGATATCGAACCCGCCGAATATTGTCACCTTTGCCGGGTGACGCTCCGGCGAAGCCAATTCATCGAGCGCGGGCGCAGCCTCATCCGGAAAGTGACTCAAATGGAAACGTCTGATGCCGTCATTGCGGTATTTCCGGACCATTGCGAAGCGGAAGCGGCGGTGAAGGAGCTCGTCACCGCCGGGTTCGAGATGAAGAATCTCAGCGTCGTCGGCAAGGGCTACCACACCGAGGAAAAGGTCATCGGCTTCTACAACATCGGCGACCGGGTGAAGTTCTGGGGGGCGCGCGGCGCGTTCTGGGGCGGTCTGTGGGGCTTGTTCTTCGGCGGCGTTTTCATGACCATTCCGGTCATCGGCAATGTCATCGTCCTGGGCTACCTCGCCGCCACGGCGGTCTCCGCCGTCGAGAGCGCCATCATGATCGGCGGATTGAGCGCCCTGGGCGCCGCGCTCTACAGCATCGGCGTGCCGAAAGACAGCGTGATCCAATATGAGGCCGCGGTTAAGGCCGACAACTTCCTGGTGATGGCGCACGGCGTCGCCAGCGAAATCGCCGGCGCCAAGGCGACCCTCAAAGCCGCCACGCCCTCGCGGCTTGATGTGCATTTGGATGTGAAGACCGTTTCGCCGGCGGACCATTTGGCCCATGCGAGCGGCTGAACCGCTCGCCGTGAACCCAAATGGCGGCGTCAACGTCCCGGCGATGGCCGCGCCCCCGGCCGGCCATGAGGACAAGATGACCAGCGTGTTCACCATCCAGCATAAGACCACCTATCGCTACCGCCGCCCCGTCCTGCTCGGCCCCCACCGGTTGCAACTCCGCCCGCGCGAAAGCCGCGATCTCCGGGTGATTTCCGCCGATATCAGGGTTACGCCCGCGTCGCCGCTGACGTGGGCGAAGGACGTGTTCGGCAACGCCATCGCCACCGTCGTGTTTCCCAATCCGGCCGAGACCCTGGTCATCGAAAGCCGCATCGCCATCGAGCACCATTCCGCCCACTGGCCGCGATTCGATATCGCCAGTACGGCGGCGTCCTTTCCGTTTGGCTATTCCGGCGACGAAAGGCTCGACCTCGGCGCCCTGCTGGTGCCGCAATTTCTCGACCCCGAAGCACGATTGCTGACCTGGGTCCAAGGGTTCATCCGCAGCGCCCCCACCCATACGCTCTCGCTGCTGACCGACATCAATGCGGCGGTTTCGACGTGGATCTCGTACCAGAGCCGCGACGAGGAAGGCACGCAATCGCCGCTGGTCACCCTCGAACGCGGCCGGGGCTCCTGTCGCGACATCGCCGTCTTGCTGATCGAGGCGGTCCGCAGTCTCGGCCTGGGGGCGCGGATCGTCTCGGGCTACCTCGCCAATCGCGGGGAAGAGGCCGGCGCGACGATCGGCTCGGCCGACGGCGGATCGACACATGCCTGGGCCGAGATCTACCTGCCGGGCGCCGGCTGGGTGACCTTCGATCCGACGAACCGAACCGTGGGCGATTTCAGCCTGATCCCGGTGGCGGTGGCACGCGACATCAAGCAGGCGGTTCCGGTGTCGGGAAGCTACGTCGGCACAGCCGACGATTTCCTCGGCATGACCGTCGAAGTGAAGGTTGTTTCCAACCCATCAAACGGCGCCGTCTGAGTAATTTCCGAGGCTACTGGAGCCGCCGGGGAAGCAACTAAGGTGGGAACCGGCAGCATGTCATTGATCACATTTGAACCGGGGCCCCGTTCGACGGCCACCTCTCCCGGATCGATTTTCATATGTGATTTCTCCACGCGATCCAAATTCTCGCTGCCCACCGAAAGGGACACCCCATGAAGACCAAATTCTCCGCCGTTTGCTTTGTCGTCGCCGCCCTGCTGGCCCCCGTCGCCGCCCATGCCGCCGACGGCGACATGGACCGTTCGCACCCCGTCACCTACGTCAAGGATTCGGCGATCACGGTCAAGGTCAAGGCCAAGCTGGCCGACGAGAAGATCAGCACCCTGGCCCATATCAGCGTCGATACCGACAACAAGGGCATCGTCTATCTGAGCGGCAAGGTCGCGTCGCAGGCGGAAGCGGACAAGGCCGTCTCGATCGCGCGCGCCACCGAAGGCGTGGCCTCGGTCAAGAGCGAGTTGACGGTCGGCAAGAACGATTAATCCGGTCGCTGCCGCCAGCGAAGGAGTTTCATATCATGTCTTTGAAATCATTCATCGTTGTAGCGGCGGCACTCGTCGTTCTCGCCGCCGGATCGGGGCCGCAATTGATATCGCGGGCCCAGGCGGCGGGATGCGAGGCCGGCGACAAGATCGACAGTTCGTCGGCCGAGTCCGCCGGGGCGAAAATCGAGAAGGCGGGCTACCAGCACGTCCACGACCTCAAGAAAAGCTGTGACAATTTCTGGCACGGCAAGGCGGTCAAGGATGGTGTGGCGGTCAACGTCGCGTTGTCACCCAAAGGGGACGTGATGCTCGAAGGCGATTGAGGCCTGAAAGCGTTATCGCCGCGCCACGGTTCGTGGCGCGGCGAGTTCCCCAATGTCCCAGGGAATCATCAGAATGCGTGTGACGAGCCACTTTGCCATGTCGCTTGCGGTCTGCGCCGTGCTATCGGGCGCCGCTCGGGCGGGGGATGCCGATCGGATATCGATCCTGGAAGAGAACGACTCCCTCTACTCAAATTCCGACAAGCACTATACGCAGGGGCTGCGGCTTTCCGATCTCGGCCCGAACATCGACGCTCAAAGTCGCTGGAACGGCCCCTTCGATTTCATCGGCGGTATTGCGCCCATCTTCTCGTCGGGCGACCAGGCGACCGAGCGCTCGCGCCGCGTCGCGATGTTCCTGGGCCAGAGTATCTTCACCCCGACCGACAAAACCCGGCAGCCGTCGGACCCGAACGACCGGCCCTATGGCGGTTGGCTCTATGCCGGCGTCAGCCTGCTCCAGGAACGCGACCATCGGATGCTCGAAAACCTCGAGCTTGACGTCGGCGTCATTGGCCCGGGGGCATTCGGAAAGCAGACCCAGAACAATTTCCACCAATTCATCGGCGTCCCCCAGGCCAAGGGCTGGAGCCGCGAAATCCAGACCGAGCCGGGCGTGATGCTGACCTACGAACGATTCTGGCGGATCGGCCTGATCGGCGAGCACGGCAACGGGTTGGACATCGTGCCGCAGTTGGGCGCCACGCTCGGCAACGTCTTCACCTATGGCGAGGGCGGCTTCCTGCTGCGGCTCGGCAAGAACCTGGGGGCGGATTACGGACCGGCGCGCATTCGCCCGGCGCTGTCCGGCACGGACTATTTCGACGGCGACCATCTTGACGGCAAGTTCGGCTTCTATGTCTTCGCCGGGGCCCAGGGCCGCGCGGTCGGACGCAACATATTTCTTGATGGCAACTCGTTCCGCCAAAGCCCGAGCGTCGACAAGAAGCCGCTGGTCGGCGACGTGCAGGCGGGCGTTTCGATGTTCTGGTCGGACGCCTGGCGGCTTGATTTCAGCGCCGTGCGCCGCAGCCGCGAGTTTGACGGGCAGCTATCACCAGACGTGATCGGAACGGCGACAATCGCTTTCTCATTATGATACCCACCGGGACGCCGCCGCCCCCCACTTGGCCCGCGGTGAACCGGCTGTTGCTCGCTACCATCGTCGCCACCAGTTCGGCCGCTCCGGCGATCGCCACCGAGATCGGTCAGCCCGACTTCTACGGTCGGCTTGAAGTCGACGGCTATCCGCAGCCGCAATTGATCTATCGTCAGCCGATCACCATCGGCCGCGCTCCCGGAGAACGGCCGCCGATTTACCTGCGCGTGCCGACCAACCACGTCGAACACTGGAGCAAGCGTTGCCTCGACTACAACGCCTGCGACGAGCGTGTCTTCTTCGTTTCGGACACCTGGTACAAGCGGGAATACGTCCCGCATTATCGGGAACTGCATCGGATCGAGGGCGCCGACGGACACAAGCTGGCGGGGCGACGCCCGCGTGAGGAGCGGTGACGACCGCCCGCCGCGCCCTCTGGCTGATCCTGCCGATCATCGCGGTTCTTGCCGGTTGCGCATCGCTTCCCCCCGGCTCCGACTATCCGAAGGTCGCGTCCTCGGCGTTTGCTCATCCCGAGGAGACCAAGCTTGGCCGGCAATTCGCCGAGGCCGCGCGCCAGCATGGAAGCGATTCCGGCTTTCGCATCATTCCGGTCGGCGCCGACGGCTTTCTCATCCGCATGCAGATGATCGACGCCGCGCAACGGACACTCGACCTGCAATATTTCATTTTTCGCGGCGATGAAACCGGCCGTCTGTTGACCGACGCGGTGTTGCGCGCCGCGGATCGCGGGGTCAGGGTGCGGGTGCTGATCGACGACGGCGACACGGTGAGCGGCGACGAGCAGCTCACCGCGCTGGAAGCGCACCCGTCCATCGAGATCCGAATTTTCAATCCCTTCGCCTATCGCGGCCACACCAAATTATTCCGAGCCGCCGAATTCCTGTTCGACAACGCGCGTCTCGATTACCGCATGCACAACAAGCTGCTGGTCATCGACAACGCGGTGGCGCTGATGGGGGGGCGCAACATCGGCGATCAATATTTCCAGGTCGACCCCGAATCCCAACTCGCCGACGACGACCTGTTCGCCGCCGGCCCCATCGTCCAGCGGCTCTCGGCGACATTCGATGAATTCTGGAACAACGCGCTGTCGATCCCGGCCGAGGCGCTTACCGGCGAAAAGTCGTCGCCCGCCGCATTGGATGCGCATCGCCGTGAATTGAACGACCATCGCCGACAATTGCAGACGGACGGGGTCGATTACGCCAAGCGCGTCACCGCCGGCGAGCCGTTCAACGGGATCATCGCCGGTCGCTTGCCGCTGATCTGGGCCCATGCCCAATTGGTCAGCGACAGCCCCGACAAAAGGAACGTGGCGAATGGCGCCATCGACGGCAAGCTGATGCGACAGCCGGTCGCCGACGCCGTGATCGCGGTGCGTTCGGAATTGCTGATGATAACCCCCTACCTGATCCCCGGGGACGAGGGATTGCGCCAGTTCGAAGACTTGCGGCAACGCCAGGTCCGGGTCCGCATCCTGACCAACTCGCTTGAATCGACGACGGTCCTGGAGGCGCAGGCCGGCTACATGCGCTATCGGGTGCCGATGCTGAAAAGCGGCATCGAACTCTATGAAATCCGCTCGCTGCTGGGCAACGTCAAGGGCAGTGGGCAAACGGCGGCGATGTCGCGCCACGGAAACTACTCCCTGCATGCGAAGCTGTTCGTCTTCGACCGTCAAAGGCTGTTCATCGGCTCGATGAATTACGACCAGCGTTCGATGCATCTCAACACCGAGATCGGCCTGATCATTGACAGTCCCGCGCTGGCCCAGCAGGTCGCCTTGCGCTTTGAGGCGATGGTGCGGCCGGTCAACGCCTACAGACTGGCCCTGCGTCCCAGCGAGGATGGGGAAACGCCGGACCTGGTGTGGCGGACCGAAGATGAAAGCGGCGCCGTCGAATACGACATCGAGCCGGCGCGCAGCGACTGGCAAAGGCTGAAGGCCAACATGCTGTCCCTGTTGCCGCTGGATAGCGAGCTATGAGGGCTTCGGCGATCATTGCCGTCACACTGGTCATCGCCTTGCTTTGGCAATCGGCGGGCCGAGCCGAGCCCATTGCCCAAACGGAGATCGGCGCCCTCCTCCGCTATGTCGACAAATCCGGATGCGAGTTCTACCGAAACGGCTTCTGGTATAACTCGACATCCGCCTACACGCATTTGCGCGACAAATATGAATACGTCGTACTGACGAGATCCATCGATTCCGCCGAGGATTTCATCGAAGTAATCGCGACGAGAAGCAGCTTTAGCGGCCTGCCCTACGAAGTGAGATGCAACGGCGACGCGTCCGTCTTGAGCAACAAATGGTTGCTTGAAGAACTGGCGCGCCTCCGGGCCGGACGGAACCCCAGTTTCGCGCCGACTGGGTACAATCCGATCCTATGCGGCCTTGGCGGGCGTGCCCAAGCTGGCGGCGGTCAATTCTTCCAAGCTTGACCCCGTCGCCGCCACGATTCAGACGGCGACGCCCATCGTTTCCCCGAGGTGCGCCATGCCGGCCCTGTTGACCAAGTTCCGCTCGATTCGACCAAGCCTGAAGCAACTGGTCGTTTGGGCGTTGATCCTTGGCCTGGGCGGCATCACCAATCCTTTGGCCTGGGCGCAGAACCCGACCCTCAACCCGCCGCAACTGGACCAGCTTCTCGCCCCCATCGCCCTTTATCCCGACCCGCTCGTCGCGCAGATTCTCGAGGCGTCGACCTATCCGCTGGAAGTCGTCGACGCGTCGCGCTGGCTCAAGAACCCGGCCAATGCCGCCCTCGGCGGCGATCGGCTGGCGGCGGCCCTGGAACAGCAGGGCTGGGACCCCAGCGTCAAGTCGCTGGTGCCGTTTCCGCAGGTCCTGGCGATGATGGACGACAAGCTCGATTGGACGCAAACCGTCGGCAACGCCTTTCTGGCGCAGCAGGGCGACGTGATGGATTCGGTGCAGCGCCTGCGCCGTCAAGCCCTGGCCGCCGGGCATCTGGCATCGACGCCGCAGCAGGTGGTGTCGAGCCAGGGCCAGATCATCCTCATTCAGCCGGCCAATCCCCAGGTGGTCTTTCTGCCGGCCTTCGACCCCATCGTCGTCTACGGCCCCTGGCCCAATCCCGACTATCCACCCTATATATTTCCGCCATGGCCGGGCTATGTGCTGGTCGGAGGCGTCGCCTTCGGTCTCGGTCTGGCCGTTCTGTCGCCCTTCTGGGGATGGAGCGGCTTCGATTGGGGCCATCGCTCGATCCACGTCGATACCGACCGCTACAATGCCATCAGCCGCGGACGCCCGTCGGCCGGGGGCGAAAACTGGCGGCACGATCCCAGTCACCGTGGGGGGGTGCCCTACCGGGGAGCGGCGGTTCAGTCCCGCTTCAACGCCCAGCGCCTGAGCGCGCCGCCGGCCTCGCTTGACGTCCGGGGCTACCCCCCGGCCATAACCACCCCCCAGGGTCATTGGGCCCCCAAGACCGACCGGAACGCCGCCGGCCCGGCATCATCCCGGATGCCGCCGGCCGCCAGCGCGCCGCCGACGGCGGACATGCGCCGAACGGCGCGTCCGATGGCGCCAAGGGCGCCGGCCTCGGCCTTCGAGGGAGTTGAACGGGGAGGCGCCGTCCGCGCCGACGTGCAACGCGGACAGGCCAGCCGCGCACCGGCCGCCGCACCGCGAGAGCAGCCGACGCGGCATGAAGAACACAGCCACGGGGAGAGACATTGACCATGGCGCCGCAATTCCAGCTTCCGAAGGCCTGGTCCCGGATCATGGGCCGCGCCACGCCGCGTCTGGCGGCGGCGATTTGCGCCGTCCTGGTGCTGTTGGCGGCGGCCGCGTCCGCCGGCGAGCCGGCGCAACGGGTCTTCGCCTCGCCCAAGCGAGCCGTCGAAGCGTTGCTGGTGGCGGCGCGCGGCGGCCAAGCGGCGGACCTCTTGCGGATACTTGGCCCAGGAAACGAGGACATCGTCAGTTCCGGCGATCCTGTCGCCGATCGGCAAGCGCGCGCGCGGTTCCTCGCGGCCTACGGTGAAATGAACAAGGTGGCATTCAACGGCCCCGACCGGGCGCAGTTGATGCTCGGTGCCGATGGCTGGCCATTCCCCATTCCGCTGGCCAAAGTCGGTAACGGTTGGCGGTTCGACACCATTGCCGGGCGGCAGGAGATTCTCGATCGCCGTATCGGCCGCAACGAATTGAACGCCATCGAGTTCTGCCGCACCTATGTCGAGGCGCAAGGCGAATATGCCGATGCCGACCGCCAGGGCGGCGGCCTTGCGGAATACGCCAGGAAATTCCAGAGCACCCCGGGCCTGCGTGACGGCCTTTATTGGCCAATGGGCCCGGACGGAGAGAGCAGCCCCCTTGGCCCCCTGGTCGCCAGCGCGCGCGCCGAAGGCTACGACGCCGACAGCCCCGGCGGAACCGACCGCCAGCCCTATCACGGCTACCTTTACAAAATCCTCCTGAGCCAAGGGTCGGCGGCGCCCGGCGGCGCCCGTGACTACGTCGTCAACGGGCGAATGATCGGCGGCTTCGCCCTGGTGGCGTTTCCCGCGCGCTATGGCGATTCCGGCATCATGACCTTCATCGTCAATCATGACGGCTCGGTCTTCCAAAAGGACCTGGGCACGGATACCGCCGCCATCGCCCACGGGATGACGGAATTCAATCCCGATCAGGACTGGAAAAAGCTTTAGCACCTGGGGCGGGCTCGGATGATTCGGCCACCTCACCCGCTGGGTAGTTTCCGAGTCTATCCCCCCGACTTGCCCGTTGGCTAACGTCGAATTCGGCTCACCGGATCGACCCGACCTCCGGTTCGCGGGACAAATGAAACTGCGAAGGATCCCCCCATGCCAACGTGCAGACTGAGGCTAACGGCCGCCGCCCCCATCCCCTTCAATGCCGCCGTCTTTTCGGCGCCGCCTCCCGTCGAGCAGGCAAAACCGCCGGGCAGAGCGGACATCACCGTCGAGTACCGCGAGGCCTGCCAGACGATCTATGCGGGCGAAGCCCGCCACCTGGTCAATCTTGAAGCCATGCTCGACTTGACCCGCCAGCAGCAGCCGGCATGGGTCAAATGGCGCGAGTGCGAGATCGACGCCGTGGCATTGGAATACTCGGATTGCCTTCTCGCCGGCCCCGGTGGCGGACCGACGGACTTGGACGGAAGGGCGTGGCCGGATTCGAGCCAACCGAACAAGGCGCAGGCACCCTGCCCCGCGCGCAAAGCGCTCTGCGACCTGCTGAGCCCCGAGCAAAAAGCGATATTCAACCGGGCCGGACGCGATCACGCCCCGGATCAATGGCGTTGGCACGGCGGCCCCAAGGGACGTGAACGCAACACCGTTTGATCCGGCCCGACATCGATGTCATCGAAAGGCGAGACGGCTCCGTGCTGCGACCTTATCCAGATCGACCGGGACCGACCGTTTCACGCCGCGCGCTCCTGACCGCCGGGCTTGTCGGCGCCGTTCAGTGCGCCGTTCCCAAGGCGGCCGTCGCCGCGACCGCTATCCTCATGCCGGCCACGGCCGGAAATCGGCGATTTTCGGTGCTGTACGAGGGCGACCGAATCGGCGCCCACACGGTTTCGTATTCGTCGGCGAGTGGGGATGCGCAGGTCAAGACCGATATCCATCTTCAGCTCAAGCTGGGCTTCTTTACCTCCTACGCCTTCAGACACCGATCCGAAGAGATCTGGCGGGCCGGCCTGCTGATGTCACTCCGCGGCGAGACGGTGGAAGATGGCGAAACGCTCCATGTTGACGGCGAGGCGACACCCTACGGATTTCGCGTGGTGAGCAATGGCGGCCCGTTCATCGCGCCCGCCGCGACCTTGACGTCGAACAGCCTGTGGACACCGGCGGTGCTGGAGCAGGCGACGGTGGTCGATGCGCAGCATGGCGGCGTCATCGGCGTCAGTTCACATGGGCTTGCCGACGACCTGATCCTGATCGCCGGCCGCCAGGTTCGCGCCACGCGCCATGCCTTCATCACGCCCTATATCGCCGGCACCATCTGGTATGACGGAGACGGCATCTGGGTGCGGGGCGAGTTCGAGCGTGACGGGGCGACGATCCTGTATCAATTGGACACATGAGGCGGGCCATGCCGTTGAGACGCGCGACCCCAATTGCCCCGGCGATCATGGCATGCACCCTCGCCGGCTGCATGGCGGCGTCCGTCGCCCTCGCGCCCGCCCCGGTCACCGTCGCCACCGGGGTCCCTGGCGGCACCTACCACCCGGTCGGGAACGCGATCTGCCGCATGTTCAATCTGGTACGCGACGTCCAGCCACGGCCATGTGTCGCGGTGGGTTCCGACGGTTCGGTCGCCAATATCCACCGAGTCGAGAGCGGCGAATCGACCTTCGGCCTTTCGCAAACCGACGTTGCCACCGCCGCCTTCCGCGGTGAGGGACCGTTCGCCGATGCCGGCCCCGATCCGAATCTGCGCACGGTGATCGCACTGCACCAGGAGGCGTTCACCGTTCTCGCCCGCGCCGACGCCGACATCCGCGACTTCGACGATCTGCGCGGCAAGCGCGTCGGCAACGGCAAGTCGGGCGGTGGATACACCTTCACCCGCGAGGTCATCCTCGGCTCCCATGGCTCGACCACCTCGGAGCCCGACCATCCGGTGGAACTTGGCCCGGCCGAGCAGAATCAAGCCCTTTGCAGCGGCAAGGTGGACGCGATCATATTTGAGGCGGGGCATCCCAACGGGTTGACCCAGGAAGCGACGACCGGCTGCCAGGCGAAGCTGGTGCCCGTCGCCGGCCCGCAGATCGACCGGCTGCTGGCCAAGCATCCCGATTACGTCGTCGCGGTGATCCCCGGCGGCCTATACCCCGGCACCACCCAGGATACCCCGACCATCGGCACGCAAGCCGTCCTCGTCACATCATCTCGCCAAGCGGACGACCTGACCTACGCCATGGTCAAAGTGGTGTTCGAAAATTTCGCCGATTTCCGCCGTCTGTATCCGGCGCTGGCGACCTTGGATATCAGGAACATGGTGCCCAGCGGACACGTCATCCCCATCCATCCGGGGGCGCTGCGCTATTATCGCGAGGCCGGCCTGATCCCCTAAAGACGCGTATGGCGGCGCGTGAGCGCCGCCATAGCCGCCAAAGGCCGGAATGAATGGCTAGTTGTGGACATATCCAGTGGGGCCGCACTGGAAGCTGACCGAGCGCGTCCCGTTGGCGTTGGTGGTGACGTCGGAGGTCACCTGATGCGAACCGTTGTTCATGCAGTAGACCTGGGCGTTCCGGGATGCGTCGACCAATTCCTGGTCGGTCATATAGGTGTAGCCGAGGCTGGGATTGTACTGCGGCGGCAAGGCCGGCTGGGACACGGTGCGCAGGCACTCGAAGACCACGACCCGATTACCGTCCTGGTCGTTCGAAAAGCTCTTCGACCTTGGGGTTGACTGGTACTGGCTGCAGAAAAACGAGGCGCTCTGGTTGGCCTGAACCAGCTCCTGGTCGCCGCGATACTTGTAGGTGACGGTCGGATTGCTCGCCGCCACCTGCTGCGGCGGCAGGTCCCGCTCCGCGCAGGCGGTGACCGTCAAGCCCACCAGCAGGGAGGCCGCACCAATTTTCAAATAACGCAGGGAATTGGAAATCATCGGAATATCCTTTTCGGAAAACAGTGGCTTTTCGTCAAGCACGACACCACAAGCCAAACAGACAACGGCCATTTGCCATGCGCACACAACTACTTACACCATAATATATACGACAGCACTGTCGCCACAGGATCGGAAACTACCTATGTCGCGATTATTTTGTGTTGTCTCCGCATTTATCATGGCAATGGCCGCCAGGACGGCTATCGCAGAATGATTTCCGTGCGGCGGTTTTGCGGGGCGCGAACACCATCGCCCGTCGGGCGGAGAAGTGTCGGAGCAATGTCGACGGTCCCGATCCAGACCGCCGGCACCCCGTCCTTGATCAATTCGGCCCTGACCACCGCGGCCCGGTCTTCCGACAGAGCCTGGCTGTGAGCGTCCCAGCCCGCGGCGGCGGTGTGGACCGAGAGATCGACACCGGCGACGTCACCCTGCTTGGCGCTTTCCGCCACTTGTCTGAGGATTTCGGCGGCGTCCGCGCTCAACGTCGAGCGATCGACGTCAAAGAACAGCTCGAAGGTGGTCTGCCGCAGGTTTTCGGGCATCCCCGTGGCCGGCGTGGCGTCGTCACAATCGAAAACGGCACAGCCGCCCAACGCGGCCCCGACCGCCGCGACGAGCGCGTATTTGACCGCTCTTATGACAAAATTCACCACCAACCCCTGACCAGCGCCCGCGCCAACGCGGCCAGTTCGCCGTGCGCCGCCGGCAACCAGGCGATTGCGGCGGCAAACGTCAATCCCAGCCATAAGAAGCCAAGATTGCGACGGCGACGGACTCTCGGGTGGTAGGTTATGCCCAGGTGGCCGGAGACGTTCATGTCGAGCCCCTTTCTCGGGAATGCGCCGTTGGTCAGCGTTCGTACATATGCTCGCGGTCGCGGCCGTGATCCTCGTGGTACTCGCCGCGGTCATGACCATAGCCCCGGCCACCGTCGTCTTCACGAATGACGCAGCCGGCGAGAAGCGAGAGCGCCAGGCCGGCGAGGATGCACTTGATGGTTCCCATTTCGAACTCTCCCGGCGCGCGACGAAGAATGGCGGCCGTGCCCATCATCCGTCGTTTCGTCGCGGGGGACGTAGCGACGGAATCTACTTATGGGTGCGGCGCCGGCCTAAGCCCGGTCGCGACCGTGCCGCCCGTCGCCGCGCCCCTTGGACTCACTTCACGATCAGATCGTTCTGCACCGTCTTCACCCCCTCGACCGAGCGGGCGACGGTGCCGGCGCGGGCGACCATCTGCGGGGAGTCGACGAAGCCGCTGAGCTGAACGCCGTCCTTGTAGGTAAGGACGTGGATCTGCAGCACCTTCAACTGATCGTCCTGCATGATGGCGCTCTTGACCTTGGCGGTGATGGTCGAGCCGTCGAGGTATTGCCCGGTGCTTTCGCTCGTCCGCGTCTCCGCGCAAGCGGCGATCAGAACGGGCGCGGCCAGCGCCGCCAAAACGGCAATCGTTCTCAAGGCTTTGTTCATGGGATTCTCCTGTCGAAAACCGGAAAGACGGGAAAGGGCCCACCCCGAACGGGGTGGGCCTTCCGCCACGAAAGGCAAAGGCGTGACGGACGCCTATTGCAGGATGATTTCGGTGCGACGGTTCTGCGGCTCGCGAATGCCGTCGGCGGTGGGGACAAGCTGCCCCGCCTTGCCGACGCCGGTGCTGATGATTTCAGACGACGGCACGCCGTCCTTGATCAACTCTTGCTTGACCGCCTCGGCCCGACGTTCCGACAGGCCCTGGTTGTAGTCGTCCCGACCGGACGAATCGGTATGGCCGGTGAGGTTGACGCGGGTGATGTTGCCCTGCTTCGAGCTGTCCGCCGCCTGCTTAAGAATGGTGGCCGCACCATCGCTGATGTTGGAGCGATCAAAGTCGAAGAACACCTGGAACGGCGTCTGCTTGGCGGTGCCGGCGGTGGAGGTCGTCGAACTCGTGGACGTGGTGGTGGTCTGCACGATGACGAGTTGCGACTGAATCCTCAGGAATTCGGTCCGGCAGGCGATATCCGCCTCCTTCTCCCATTCCTCCTCGACCCAGCAATCGTAGGTGGCCTGCGCATGGGCGGCGAGGACCGGCTGACGATCGCGACCGACTCCGTCGAGGAAGGCGACCAAGCGTCCGTGCGCCGCCGACAATTCGGGGACGCGGTCGGCGGGAATCTGCACGACCGGGCCCAAAGTGCCGTAGCGAACCCCGGCCCGGGCCGGAGCCGCCGTGACATCCACCGCCAGCACCGCCTCGCCGCGTGAGGCCTGAAGCCCCTTGCGGGCGAACCAGGAGGCGTCGGTCCACTCGACCTCGGCGACCTCGTCATTCACCTGAACCCGATATTCCTCGGCCAGCGCCCGGGTGAAGGGCGTGCCGACGGTCGACACGCCGGTGGCGCGCATGGTGTTGACGTCATGGATGGCGGAAAATGAGGTGCACCCGCTCAGCGCAACCCCGGCCACGGCCGTCAGTATGTATTTTGTCGTTTTCATGATTAACCTCTGTCTTTCAACAATCATTGACCACTCGCTGGCCTCGACAGGCAATAACGCAAACTTGCCCAATGACGACCGCACCGGCATAGAACGCAAACGTCAAGATTTGCTCCAGTGCGGAATTTGGCCAAAACGACCCTGTTATCGGTAGACTCGGAATCTACTCAACACGACCGCACGTCAAATTCTGGGCGTCATGCTGCGTAGTTTCCGGGGCTATCGACACCTCAGGCGGCCATCTACCGTCCCGACAGAAATTCCTTACGAAAATCTTGCGTAACGCGGCCGCCCCAGACGGCGGGTTACGTCGAGTTTCCATTGTCGAGGAGACAGGTCATGAAGCGCTTAGTTCTTGCCGGCTGCCTGGCAATGTCGGTCCTGTCCCTGGGAGCGTGCGGCCATTCGACCGGCGACCGCGCCCTCAGCGGCGCCGGGATCGGTGCCGGTGTCGGCGCCCTCGGCGGCCTCTTGCTAGGCGCGCCGCTCGAAGGCGCGGTGATCGGCGGCGCCGTCGGCGCCGGCGCCGGTGCGCTGACAACGCACAATCAGGTCAATCTCGGTCGACCGATCTGGCGGTAATTGGAGGATTTCCAAATGACACACCTGGATAAGGGAAATGCCATGTCTCGTACAAAGACGTCCTATCGCACGCTGATCGCGGTCGCCGGCCTAAGCCTGCTGGCCGCCTGCGCCGAAAGCCCGCCGGCGCAGCCCCAGGTCGCCACCCGGCTGCCGCCCGCCGGAGCCGACGGGCCGCAACTGGCCGGGGCTTGGTATCAGGTCATGTTCGACAACAATTCGACCGAGATCAACGCGAGGGGCCACATGATGCTCCAGACGGTGGCCGACGTCGTCAAGGCCGACGACAAGGTTCGCATCGACATCGTCGGCAAGACCGATCGTGTCGGCAGCGCCGCCGCCAATGCCCGTCTTTCGCAACGCCGCGCCAATCTGGTTCGCGATGCGTTGATCGCGCTGTCGGTGCCGCCCTCGCGGATCAACACCTACTGGGCCGGCGAAGGCATGCAGGAAGTGGCGACGGCCGACAACATCGCCGAACAACGCAACCGCGTCGTCGACATCTCGGTTCAGCATCCCTACTGAGACTCTTTGCACAGGGGATGAAAGCGTGACAGCATACCGGTACGCCTCCCGGTGGGACGCACCCATTTTCGAACAGCCGCGACAATGACAAAACGCCCTTCACAACGGGGCAAGGCGGCCAAATCGCGTGGAAGCGCCCTCCCGGGGAGGAGGGCGTGACCGCCGCGGGTTGTCCCATTGTCGGCATTGGCGCCTCGGCCGGCGGGCTTGAGGCTTGCCGCAAGCTGTTGTCGGCGCTGCCCGCCAATAGCGGCATGGCCTTCATCCTGGTCCTGCACCTCGACCCCACCCACGAAAGCTTGATGGTCGATCTGCTGGCCAGCCACACGGCGATGACCGTGCGGCAAGCCGCCGAGGGGATGCGGATCGAACCCGACCATCTGTATGTCATTCCCCCCGGAGTCTATCTTTCGGTCGTCGATGACGCCCTGCGCCTTTCCGAGCCGGAAGTGCGTCACGGCGCGCGCCTGCCGTTCGACTTCCTGCTGCGCTCGCTGGCGGCGGATCGCGGCCAGCGCGCCATGGCGGTGATCCTGTCCGGATCGGGCACGGACGGCAACTTGGGGCTGAAGGCGGTCAAGGAAAAGGGCGGCCTCGTCATCGCCCAGACCCCCGATGAAGCCGGGCATGACGGCATGCCGCGCAGCGCCATGCTGACCGGCGCGGTGGATATGGTGCTGCCGGTGGCGGAAATTCCCGACGCCCTGATCAAATTCGACCGGCGCATGGCGCTCAGCGCCGCCCAAGGGACATCGGAAGGCACCAAGGATTGGTTGCCCGAGGTCATCGAACTGTTGCGCACCAAGACCGTCCACGACTTCACCCTCTACAAGCAAGGAACCCTGCGGCGGCGGATCGAGCGGCGCATGGCGATGGCGGCGGTGGAAAGCGACGAAATGGCTCGCTACCTCGACCAGTTGCGGAGCGACCCGGGCGAACTCGAGTTGTTGGCCAAGGATCTGCTGATCAACGTCACCAGCTTTTTCCGGGACCCCCAGGTGTTCGATCTATTGGGGGAAAAGATCATCCCCGAATTGATCGCCGCCACCGGCCCTGGGCACGCGATCCGCATCTGGATCGCCGGATGCAGCACCGGCGAGGAAACCTATTCGCTGGCCATGCTGTTCCGCGAGCGGATCGCGGCGGCGGGCGGCGACGTCAAGTTGCAGATCTTCGCCTCCGACGTCGATTCCGACGCCGTGGCGTTCGCCCGCGACGGCCTGTATCCGGAAATGATCACGGCGGAAGTGACTCAGGCCCGGTTGGACCGCTTCTTCTCGAAGGAACCTCGCGGCTATCGGGTATCGCCCGAATTGCGCGGGGCGGTGGTTTTCACGGTTCAGGATGTCCTGGCCGATCCGCCGTTCTCGAACATCGACCTGGTTTCCTGCCGCAATCTGTTGATCTACCTGCGCCCCGAGGCCCAGGCCAAGGTCATCTCGGTCTTCCATTTCGCCTTGCGCGAGCGCGGCATCCTGGTTCTCGGCAGCTCCGAGGCGATCACCGGCTCCGACGACCGCTTCGAGGTGATCTCCAAGCCCGAGCGGCTCTACCGCCACATTGGTCGCGGGCGGCCCGGAGAATTCGGATTTTCCAAGGGCGGCGCCGACGGCGTGCGCGTCCCCCCCAAGCTGGAAAAAAGCGGATCGCCCTCCCGCCAGGCCGCGATCGGCGAGCTTTGCCAGCGTCTGCTGCTGGACATTTACGCGCCGGCGGCGGTGCTCATCAACGGCAGGAACGAGTGCCTCTACTCGCTGGGGCCAACGGATCGCTATCTGCGCATGCCGCCGGGGAGCCCCACCCACGATCTGCTGGCCATGGCCCGTCCAAGCATGCGGCCCAAACTCCGCTCGGCGATCCAGCGATCCACCCAGGAAAATGCGCGCGTCGCCGTTTCCGCCGACGCGGTCAACATCGAGGTTCGCCCGGTCCCGAGCGACGGCGAGAGCCTGCGGCTGGTCTGCTTCGCGGACGAACCGAAGCCGGAATTGCCGGACACGGCCCCGCTCACGCCCAACGAGGCGACGCGCCTTGGGGTTCTCGAGAAAGAGCTCGAAGTCACCCGCGCCGAATTGCAGACCGCCCTCCACACCATCGAGGTTTCGGTCGAGGAACGAAGCGCCGCCAACGAGGAGGCGCTGTCGGTCCAGGAGGAATACCAGTCGACCAACGAGGAATTGTTGACGTCGAAAGAGGAATTGCAGTCGCTCAACGAAGAGCTGACCGCGCTGAATTCCCAACTCCTGGAAACGCTCGAGCGCCAGCGCACCACCGCCAACGACCTGCAAAACGTGCTGTACAGCACCGACGTCGCGACGATCTTCCTCGACGGCAGCCTCAACATCCGCCTCTACACCCCGGCGACCAAGGCCCTGTTCGGCGTCATTCCCAGCGACATCGGGCGTCCGCTCGCCGACCTCAATCCCTTGTCCACCGACACCGCCTTGCTGGACGACGCCCGGATGGTGCTGCGCACCATCGTCCCGGTCGAGCGCGAGGTCGAAACCGACTACGGCGCCTGGTTCATCCGTCGCATCCTGCCTTACCGTACCCCGGAAAGCGGCGCCGAGGGCGTCGTCATCACCTTCACCGACATTACCGAGCGGCGCCAAGTGGCGAACGAACTGGAGGCGACCAAGCGGCTTGCCGAGTTGGCCAACGCCGCGAAATCGCGGTTCCTCGCCGCCGCCAGCCATGACCTCCGTCAGCCGCTGCAAACGCTGACCTTGCTGCAGGGGATGCTGGCGATCGGCGTCACGACCGAGAAGGAGCGGGCGCTGGTCGGCCGAATCGGCGAAACGCTGGGCACCATCACCGACATGCTGAACACGCTGCTCGATATCGATCAGATCGAGACCGGCAGGGTCAAGGTCGAGATCGTCGAATTCCCGATTGCCGACCTGTTCGACCGGCTGAAGGACGAGTTTTCGGTTCACGCCGAGGCGCAAGGGCTTGGCTTCCGCGTGGTTCCCTGCCGCCTGGCGATTCGCAGCGACCCGCGCCTGTTCGAACAGATGCTCCGCAATCTGCTGTCGAACGCCTTGAAATACACCCCGCACGGCAAGGTGCTGCTGGGTTGCCGCCGACGCGGGGGACACCTGGATGTCGAGGTCTGGGACACCGGGATCGGCATCGCGGACGGGGAACAACTGGCGATTTTCACCGAATACCATCAGGTCGACAACGACGCGCGCCAACGCAGCCGAGGGCTTGGCCTGGGGCTTTCGATCGTGCAGCGCCTGGGCGTTCTTCTGGACCATCGCATCCGGCTGCGATCGCATCCGGGCAAGGGCTCGGTCTTCGCCATCGAGGTCGCCATGCCGCGGGCGGAAGCGGCTCCGCGCGTTATCGGCCATTCGCCCGGCACGACCGACAAGACGGTCGAGGCCGGCTGCCTAAGGGGCGAGATACTGATCGTCGAGGACGACCCCGAGGTACGCGAGCTGCTTCAATTATTCCTCACCAACCGGGGCCATCGCGTGTCGGTGGCGGCCGATGGCCTAGAGGCTCTCGACATTGTGGCGCGGGGGATTTGGCCAGACCTCATCCTCGCCGATTACAATCTGCCGAACGGATTGAACGGGGTCCAGGTCGCCACCAAGCTGCGGGAAAATTTGGAGCGCGAGATCCCGGTCATCATCCTGACCGGCGACATCACCACCGACACCCTGCGCGACAGCGCGATGCACAACTGTGTCCAGATCAACAAGCCGGTGAGCCTGGTTGAGCTGACACAGGTCATCCAACGCCTCTTTTCGATCTCGCCACCGGTGTCAGCCCCCACCCCTCTTCCGGCGACCAAGGCGGCGGCGGGCCCGGCGGCGGCACCGGTCATCTTCGTCATCGACGATGATTCCGAATTGCGCGTGACGTTTCGCGCCCTGCTCGAGGCGAATGGCTGGATCGTCGAGGATTACGAAACCTGCGAAGCCTTCCTGAAGGCCTATCGGCCCGGCCGCGACGGCTGCCTGCTGATCGATGCCAAGCTGCCGGGAATGAGCGGGCTCGACCTGTTGCGACGGCTCAAGGACACCGGAATTCGCCTGCCCTCGATCATGATCACCGGCAACGGCGACGTGGCGATGGCGGTCGAGGCGATGAAGGCCGGTGCCCAGGACTTCATCGAGAAGCCGGTCAGCCACGACGATCTGCTTGCCTTCGTCACGCGCGCACTCGAACGGGCGCGGGATTCGAGCAAGCAGGACGCTTGGCGGGAGAATGCCGCCCATCAAGTCGCCGGATTGACGCCCCGGCAACGCGAGATCATGGAGTTGGTCCTCGCCGGCCATCCCAGCAAGAACATCGCCGCGGATCTTGGCATCAGCCAACGCACCGTCGAAAACCATCGCGCCTCGATCATGAAAAAGACCGGCTCGAAATCCCTGCCGGCACTGGCCCGTCTGGCGGTGGCGGCCTCCTGACCGCCGTTTGATCCGATTTTTCGTGTCATCCCGAGCGTAGGCGAGGGATCGCCGCTTGGCCCAGCCGACCCCAATCGGAAACGCCGGCTCGGGACGAGATCCCGCCTCCCGATGGTCGTCGGGATGACAAGTCGAATGAACGGCGGACGGCATAAAATCGTCGGACGTCCCCTTGATTGAATGGGTACATTCCGAGTCTATCCGGTCGTCCCGAGTGCGACCAAGGTGGCGCGGTTCACCCCGTTATTTGGGCTGACTCCGCTTCCCGCACTCTGTTCTGATTGAGGAACCTCCGATGAGGAAAACACTGCTGTCGATCGTCACCGCGTCCGTCCTTCTGGCCGGCGCCGGACTTGCCTCGGCCCAGTCGACCACCACCACCACCACCTGGACGACGGATCAAGGGACCGTGATCCGCGCGTACTCGACCAGCAAGCAGTACGGCTCGTTCACCGATCCGGCCCTCAACGCCAATGTCGGCACGGTGCTGCCCGGCACCGTCACCCTGTACCCGCTGCCCGACACGTTGAAGGTCCCGGAACCGGACCGCTACAGCTACACCATCATCAATGGCCGCCCCGTCGCCGTGGAGCGTACCAGCCGGAAGGTGATCTACACCTGGGAATAAGCGCACCGCGCCGACGGTGCCGGAAGCAGTCCATTCCGGCACCAACGGGCCGGCTCGCCGCCCCCACGCGGCGGGTCGGCCCTCCCTTCCGCCGCCACAACGGGGGTTCCATGTCCGAGAGCGTCGCCAACACCCCGCGCCAACGCGGCGTCCTTCACTATCCCGACGCCGAGCGTCTGGTGGACGTCGGGCCCTATCGGCCGACCGCCTATGCCCGGATCGGCGCGCCGCCGACCGCCGCCGAAGTGGGCCGAAAGACCCTGGCGCTGCGGGGCTGGCGCCGTGTGCTGGCGCAATTGGCCGGACTGCCGGTCGACAGTGCGAAGTAACGCCGGAATACGGCTCGCGGCGTTGGCCGGTACGCTTGCCCTTGCGCTGTCGGGCTGCGCGGCGGTGGTGATCGCCGGCATTCCGTTCGGCTTTCTCGCCACCGAAGTCGCCCCCCGCGCGGTCAATGGCAAGGGATTGGCGGAAGACGGGGTCGATCTGGTCACCGGCAAGGATTGTCGCCTGATCGACGGCGTGGTGCGGGATGATCGCCATATTTGCGAAACCCGGGGCTCGCCGGCGACCAAGAAGGACTTCAAGGGCCTTTCGGGTTTGACCGCCGATGACGACAAGCCACCGCCGCCCCGCAGCCCCTGATCAGAGAACGCCCCCCTACGCCTGGGCCACCACCCGGCCGTCGACGACCTCGACGATGCGGTCGCACCGTTTCGCCAGGTCGAGGTTGTGGGTGACGATCAGGAAGCTGGTGCCGCTCTCGCGGTTCACTTGGCGCATGAGCTCGAAGACGCTGTCCGCCGATTTGGTGTCGAGATTGCCGGTCGGTTCGTCCGCCAGCACCAGATCGGGATTCATCGCCAGGGCGCGGGCCACCGACACCCGCTGCTGCTGGCCGCCCGACATGTTGGTGGCAAGGTTTCCGGCGACTTTCTCCAACCCCACCCGGATCATCAGATCCATTGCCGTTGAGGCGATATCCGGGCTGGGAAAGCCTCGGTCGACCAGGATCGGCATCATCACGTTCTCGAGCGCGGTGAAGGCCGAGATCAGATGATGATCCTGGAAGACGAAGCCGATGGTATGGCCCCGCAGATGGGTAAGCGCCGCGTCCCCCAAGGTGCTGGTGTCCCGCCCGTTGATGCTAAGGCGCCCGGAGGTCGGTTCGTCGAGCAGGCCGATGATGTTGAGAAGGGTGCTCTTGCCCGAGCCCGACGGTCCGATCAGCGCCAGGAACTCGCCATGCTCCAGCTTAAGGTCGATGTCGTGCAGCACCTCGGTTTCCGAGGTCTTGCCGATGTTGTAGGCCTTGCAGACCTTGTCGAGCCGCAGCACCGGTTCAGCCACGGATCGCCACCACCGGATCGAGCTTGGCCGCGCGCAGAGCCGGCGCCATGGCCGCCAGCAACCCGGTCAAGGTCGCCAACAGCGCGGTGACAATGAACAGGCGCTGTTCCAGGATCAAGGGAAAGAGCTCCGATCCATCGGCCTGCCGCACGGCGGAATGCCAGTAGAGCAGCGCGCCGGTCCCCATCGCCGAGCCGAACAGCGAACCGACGAAGCCCAGCACGCCGCCTTGAAGCAGGAAGACCCGGAGGATTTGCCCGCGCGAGGTCCCCATCGCCCGCAGAATGCCGATATCCTTGGAGCGCTGGATCACCGAAACGATCAGCACGGCGGCGATCCCGAACGCCACCGATAGCGCGACGAACAGGCGGATCAGCGTGTTCGAGGCCTCTTGGGCTTTGAGCGCGGTGAAGAATTGGGCGTTGGTCTTGATCCAGCTATCGGCCTCGACGGCGTTGGAGGCTTGGATTTCCTCGGCCATGGTTTCCGCCGCGTAAATGTCCCGCACGGTCATGTCGATGGTGGTGACGCCGCCGATCATGCCGAGAAGCGACTGGGCGGTGCGCAGCGCCACGTAGGTATTACGCTGGTTCACCCCCTTGTTACCGAAATCCGCCAGCCCGGCGACGGTCAGAACCCGGGTCACGCCCGAGGCGGCCTGGATGTTCAGCTTGTCGCCGACGCTAGCCCCCAGATCCTTCGCCAGTTCCGTGCCGATGACGATGTCCTCGCTGGTCAGCCGGGCTTCGCCGGTGACGATGTAATCGGGGACGCGGACGATCTTGAAATAGGTGGCGGGCTCGACCCCGGACAGCGAAATCGCCCGGCTGGCGTCGCCGCGAATCGCCAGCGCCGAGCCCGACATGGTCGGCGAAACCGCCTTGACCTCGGGAATGGCCAGCATCCGGTCGCGGATTTTCTGCCATTGATCGATGGAAAGGACGCGTTGGCTGGGGCGCTGGACGACCGCATCCTCGACTTCATCGGGACCGTGACGCAGCGGCCGGGCGATCTGGTCGGGGGGCAGCAACTGGATCTGCGGCTGCGAGGTCAGGATCCGCTTGATAAAGTTCGCCTCGAGCCCGGTCAGCAGCGCCGACATGAAGACGATGACGCCGACCCCGATGGCGATGCCGCTGATGATGAACATCGTCTGCATGCGGCCTTCACGCAGGAATCGCACGGCGGCGATCCACTCGAACGGTAGCCATCGGTTCATGGCGATGCCGGCCTGGCCCGCTGGCCCTCAACCACATTCGAACTCGCCGCGACCACGGCGTCGCCTTCGACCAGCCCGTCGAGAATTTCGATCTGGGAATTGCCCCGGACACCAAGATGAACGGCCAGCTTGCGCGCCCTACCCTCGCGGATCGCCATCACCCAGGGCTTGTCCGACAGGGCGTCATGGACCGATCGCCCCGCCAGCACCAGCGCGCCATCGCTGCGGGCGACGGCGATATCGACGGAAACGGTCATGTCTTGGCGCAAATAAGTTGGCGGATCGGGCACCGACAGCTTGACCTCGACCGAGGCCCGCGCGATGTCGATGCCTGGATTGATATAGGAAATCGCGGCAGCGAAGCGTTGGTCGGGATAGGCGTCGGCCGAGGCGAGCGCCGCCTGCCCCAGCGCGATCTTCCCCAGATTGCGTTCGTCGATCTGAAGGACCAGTTGGGTTTCACCCGCCGGCGCCAGGACCAGAAGCGCCTTGCCCGCCTGGACCACGGTTCCCCGTTCGACGCTGCGGGTGATCAGGATGCCGTCGCGCGGCGCCAGGATCGTCGCGTAACCTAGGCGCGATACCGCCGTGTCGAGATTGCCGCGCGCCTGGCTGAGCTGGGTCTGCCCCATGACATAGTCGCTGCCACCGGAATTGGCGGTGTAGACCTGAAGTTCCGAGGTCCGAACTTGTGTCCGCGCCACATCGAGGTTCTTCCGCGCCTCGTCGAGGGCGACGTGCGTCGCAAAGCCCTTCCGCTCCAGATCCGAGGTGCGGTCGTAACTCTGCTGGGCGTTGAGCGAGGTGGCCTGCGTCTCCTTGAGGGTCTGGCGCGCCGACGGCAGCGTCAATTCCCCCAATTGGCGCATGCGCGCCTCGGCCTGGGAGACGCCGCCCTGGGCCTGAAACACCGCACCCTTTAGTTCACGCGCCTCCAGCGTGACCAGAATCTGGCCCTTGGTGACGTGCTGCCCCTCCTTGACCGAAACCTCGTCCACCGTGCCGGTGATCTGGCTGCCGATTTCCACCCGAAACGGGGTTTCCACATGACCGCTGGCGACAACGGTCTCAATCAGGTCGCCGCGCTTGACCTGGTCGACCATGACGGCCGGCCCCATCAGCAGACGAACGACCTGCCAGCCGCCGAAACCGACGGCCAGAACGGCAAGCAGGACCAGCCATTTGCGCGACCACAGCGCCGCCGGGATCGGGGCGGCCCTAAGGCGAACCCGGTGGGCAAGGGTATCGGTCATCTACGGACCGAGGCCCGTGGGCGCTCCCGACGGGGATGATGAGCGATCATGGAGGGAATCTCCGGCGGCGATTCCGTAAGAGGGGCGCGAATCGACCTCTCAAATCCTATCCTAATGCCGGGAAGCGGCGACAGCGTCGGAAAACACTCAAACCCCACCCCGGCGATCATTCACCGTCGAGGGTCGCGGCGATCCGTTCGGCCAGTTGATCCACCGCGCGCGTCATCGCCGCGGCCACGGACGAATCGTCGGGGGGCGTCGCGATTTCGCTGAACGCCCCGAATTCGGCCGCCGATGTCGTTCCCCGGCCACCGTCGGCGATCCGCCAGCGCGCCGCCAGCAAGCACCGGCCATCGGCGGCAATGTCGAAACTTTCGACCTCGACCGTGATGCTCCGCGCCGGATTGTCGACGGGGCGGGATGTCACGATCCGCCCCGGCAAGCGTGGCAACAGGGCCGAGACCAGCGCGTCGGCGAGACCAAGGGACAGCCGTTCGCCCCACCGCCCGGTCTCGCTGGCGCCGACCTCGTTCGGCCCCGCCCGCCGCAGGATGTCGGTCGTGTCGAGATAGTCGGGAACCGAGACCGCCCTCAGTTCGATGACCGGAACGCCACGTTCCGAACGGACGCCGATCACCGGCGGCGGGCCGCCGAGCACATAGGTTCGGCGAACCGGCATGGAGCCGCAGCCGGCCAGGCACAGGGCGAACAGCGCCACCGCGACACGGCGCCTCATTTCGCCGCCCTCCCGGTCAGAATGGCGCCGGGATTCCGCTCGATCTCGCGGGTGAAGCCGCGAAGGGAACCGGCGCTGGCCGCCAGGTCGCGAAGGGCGGCATGGAAATCGTTGCGCATCGGAGAATTCGGCGCCGTCATTTCCTTCAACGACGCCAGCATCGACTCGGCGTCACGGACCGTACGATCCGACGAGGCCAGCAGGCGCCCGAGTTCATCCCCGTTCACCACCAATTGACGCCGCCCCTCGATCGCCAGCCGGTCGACATCGTTGAGGGCAACTCTGGCGGCGTCCGAGGTTTGCCTAAGGCTGTCGGCCATGGGGCCGACCCGGGCCTGAAGCGCGTCGGCCATCCGCAGCACGGCGATCAAGGCCAGATTGGCGTTCTCGGCGATTTGCTTCAGCGGTAATTCGGATATCTCGCTTTCGATGGTCTGAAGCTTCGACGGAATGGACGGGATTTCGTTGCGGCCGGCATTACCGCCGACCATCACCGCGACCGTGTCCGGCAACAGATCCAGATCGATGCGCAACTGTCCGGTAACCAGGCTTTGCATGCCCAATTGCGCGCGCAGGCCCGCCTTGAGCAGGCGGTCGAAGCCCGCCTCGGTCTGTCCGCTGCCACCATCGCGCAGCGAAATCTTCGAGGGATCGAGGTCGAGATAGACCGGAATGCGCGCGGTGAGATCGGCCATATCGAGCGCCACCACGATACGCGTGACCAGCCCGACCCGAACCCCTCGAAACGTCACCGGCGCGCCGATTTCCAGGTTGGCGACCGAGCCCCTGAAATACACCACCGCCTGGACGGTCGGACTGAACAGCCGGCTGCCGCCGAACAGCAGAATGGCGGCGACGCCGAGCAGCAGCCCGCTCAACACGAAAGCGCCGACCAAAGCGGGCCTAGCGGTCGCCATGGCCCCCTCCCTCCGCGCTCCGCTCGCGGTTCATGAAGGCGTGGACGAGCGGATGATCGCATTGCTCCCGCAGCATTCGGGGCGCGCCATGGGCGATGGCGGTCTTGCTGTCGCCATCGAGGAAGATGCCGCTGTCACAGATGGCGAACAGACTTGGCAGGTCGTGGCTGACCATGACCACGGTGGCCCCGAAGCCATCGCGCAATTCCAGAATCAGATCGTCAAGGCGTCCGGCGGCGACGGGATCGAGCCCGGCCGAGGGCTCGTCGAAAAAGAGGATGCCCGGATCAAGGGCCAAGGCCCGCGCCAGACCGGCGCGCTTGCGCATGCCGCCGCTGAGTTCGGCGGGCATGGTCTGGCTGGCGCCATCGAGCCCGACCAGGGCCAGCTTGAGGCGGACCAGGGCGGCGATCGATTCCTCGTCAAGGCGGGTCAGCATCCGGAGCGGCAGCGCCACGTTGTCGGCGGTGTTCATCGAACTCCAAAGCGCGCCGCTTTGAAACAGCACGCCGAAGCCCCGCCCGATCTCGGCGCGACGCTCGTCGCTCGCCGCCCAGTAATCCTCACGGCCGAAGCGGATGGTGCCGACTTCGGGACGGAGCAGCCCGACCATCGCCCGCAACAGGGTGCTTTTGCCGCAACCGCTGCCTCCCATGATGGCGAAGATGGCGCCGGGCGAGACCGTGAACGAGACGTCGCGTTGGATGACGCGATCGCCGAAGCCGATGGTGAGGGCGTCGACCTCGATCTTCGGGGCGGCGTTCGCCATGGCTCAGACCCCCAGCGCGTTGGCGCAGATGGCGAATACCGCGTCGAGGGCGATGATGCCGATCACGCCGACGACAACCGCGTTCGTCGCCGCCTGTCCGACATCGGCGGCGCTCCGCCCCGCCCGCAGGCCGATGCGGCATCCCGCGATGGCGATCAGCAGGCCGAACGCCAGGCTTTTGGCCAGACCGATGACAAACTGATCGCCCGAGACCGCCGCGCGCGTCTCGGCGATGAAGGACACCGGGGAAAGGTTCAAGGTCGCGATGGCGACGACGAAGCCGCCGAAAATGCCGACGGCACAGCCGTAGAGATAAAGAATCGGCATCATCGCGGTCAGCGCCAGGACGCGCGGCAGGATAAGATAGTCGAACACCGGAATGCCGACGACGCGCAGGGCATCGATTTCCTCGTTGCCCCGCATCGCCGCGATATTGGCGGCATAGGCGCCCCCGGTGCGGCCGGACATGATGATGGCGGTCATCAGCGCCGCCATCTCGCGGACGACGGCGATGCCGACCAGGCTGGCGACGTAGACATCGGCGCCGAAGCGGCGCAATTGGATCGCGCCGACGAAGGCCAGGATGCCGCCCACCAGAAAATTGACGACGCTAACGATCGGCAGCGCCGCCATCCCGGCGTCGCGCATGTGATCAAGAAGATCGACGTTGCGCATCGCGGCGCGCCCGCCGAGCGCCGCGCCGCCGCGCAGACAGGTGGCGCCGACCAGCGCGGCCACCTCGTTGGCCTCGGCAATGACGGAAATCGCCCACAGGCCGATGCGCCCCAAAAGCGACGGTCCCTTCGGCGGCACGGCCGGCCGCGCGGTCCCCGAAGCCAGCGCCAGCAGCCGGCGGGCCGCAGCCGGCAGACCGGCTTCGTCAAAGGCGATGCCGGCCCGCTGGGCGCCGTCGCGAACCGACAGCAGAAAGACGATGAGGGCGCTGTCCCAGCCCCCCAACCGGTCGGCATCGAAGGCGAATGTGCGGGCGCCGGTGCCAAGCAGAAGCTGGGCCGCGCCGACCTCGACACCGCGGACGCGAGCGATCCATTCGCCCGAAAGGGCGATCACCGCGTCGGAACCATGCATCCGGGCAATCCAGCCGCGACCGGCGGCCACCTCCGTCCTCGGATGCGGCAAGACCAAAGGCGTCGCGGGGATCGAGCGCCGGAGCATCCCAGACAATAAGCGCCCGCGACGGTCCGCGGGCAGGCTCGGGAACTACTTATTCAGGGGGGGGGGAAGGATTTGAACCTGCGCAGTTTCGTTTACGCTCAACCTGCGGGGCTGGAATCGCTCCACTGGGGCGATTTCCTGGCGCGCCGCAGCCTTCAGGTTATGGGTTTTGACACATCCCCAGCCATCACCGAGCGTCGCGGCTCGCGCACGCGCATCTTCCCCGGCTTCCGGAAGCGAAGCCCGCCTTCCCGGTTACCCCGATAATACCTAAATTTTACCGAAGCTTTCGCGCCTCTGACGCCAACCCATTGAAAAGATTGGCGTCCCCACGGGGATTCGAACCCCGGTTACCGCCGTGAGAGGGCGGTGTCCTAGGCCTCTAGACGATGGGGACGTCCGAGAGCGCGAGGCGGCTTTATGTCGGAATCACCGTTGTGATGCAAGGACTTTTTCCGCCGGGACGACCCTGAGGGCGATCGGACGAAAGCGGCCGGCGGTTGGGTCGGGGCGGAAGGCGCGGCTGCGACAGGGGGCGTCGGGGCCGGTGGCGGCGACGATCAGCCAGACCAGCTCGGGTTCGAAGGCCATGGCCAGGTCGGTGGCCGAGGGCCGCGCGCGGCCGTTGGGGTGGGAATGCCAGTGGCCCAGCACCCGGCGGCCGGTGCCGCGGCAGCTTTTTTCCGCCGCCAGCCGCACCCTGGGGTCAAGCTCGAAGCGGTCGGACGTGTCGGCCCGCAGATTGGCCGCCGGCAGCACCGCGTCGACGACCAGCCGCCGCCCGTCCCCCCCGCCGATCAGCAGGCCGCAGGCCTCGGCCGGCCAGGCGGCGCGGGCGCCATCCTCGATCGCCGCCAGATGGGCGGCCGCCAGAATCAGGCTCATCGCCCCAAGGGCGGCTGCGGCGCCAGCACGAAGCTGCCGGCCACCCGCCCCTGGGCGGGATCGAGCACGATCAGGCGCTCGGCGCCGCCGCCGGTGACGCGCAGCACCACGCGCTCGCCGGCCACCGCCATCTGCTCGACGCGGGTGCCGGCCGGCAGCGGCACATCGACGGCGCCGAAATCGGCGCCGTCGGCGGCGGTCGCGGCGCCGGCGGTGGCGGCATGGTTGGCCGCCTTGCCGCGCGGCACCTTGTTGACCAGTCCCCAGCCCAGCAGCCCCAGGCCGCCGACCATCAACACGGTCATGAAAATCACCAGAGCCTTGAGCGCTTTCATCACATACGATTCAATGGTTGATCCAAATCCGCCGGCCGGCCGGCAACAGGAGCGTCATGTCCGACCACGCCACCACCCTGGCCCCGCCCCCGGTCACCGCCGACGAGGCGGGGACCCGTCTGGACAAGTGGCTGGCCGAACGGCTTCCCGAACTGTCGCGCTCACGCGTCAAGGCGCTGATCGAGACCGCCCGGGTGACCACCGGCGGCATCACCGTAGCCGACCCCTCGGCCCGGGTCAAACCCGGCCAGGCCTTTGTCGTCACCGTCCCCCCCGACACCCCCGCCACCCCCGAGGCCCAGCCGATGGATCTGGTGGTGGTCTATGAGGACGACGACCTGATCGTCGTCGACAAGCCGGCCGGCCTGGTGGTCCACCCCGCCCCCGGCAGCCCCGACCGCACCCTGGTCAACGCCCTGCTCGCCCATTGCGGCGATTCGTTGTCGGGCATCGGCGGCGTGCGGCGGCCCGGCATCGTCCACCGCCTGGACAAGGACACCAGCGGCCTGATGCTGGCCGCCAAGAACGACCTTGCCCACCGCTCGCTGGCCCGCCAGTTCGAGGAACACAGCATCGACCGCGCCTACCGCGCCGTGGTGTGGGGCACGCCGGTGCCGCCCAAGGGCGAGATCGAGGGCAATATCGGCCGCAGCCCGGCCAACCGCCAGAAGATGGCGGTGGTCACCGGCGGCGGCAAACCGGCGCTGACCCGCTACCAGGTGATCCAATCCTTCGCCGGCGGCGCCGTCAGCCTGGTCGAATGCCGTCTGGCCACCGGGCGCACCCATCAGATCCGGGTGCACATGACCTCGATCGGCCATCCTTTGGTCGGCGACGCCACCTATGGTCGCGCCCGCGCCGGCCGCCTCAAGGGGTTGAGCGACGAGGCCCGCGCCGCCCTGGCGGATTTCCCCCGCCAAGCCCTGCACGCCTACCGCCTTGGGTTCATCCATCCGTCTTCGGGCCAACCCTTTCGTTTCGAGACTCTTATACCTTTAGATATCAATGCGTTGTTAAAAATTTTAGAGGGGATTTAAAAAACCGATATACTTGACCAAGCGAGTGTGGCATTCTCGATTTCAACGAGAATGTGATTATCATTCGCTTGCGCCTTCGGGTGCCGGCTCGGCGTGGAGGGCTAACCTCCCCGCTTGAGGAGAGGAGAACCACATGACGGCGATATCCCCCACCCTGATGATCGCGCCCGAGGGCAACCTGTCGCGCTATCTGCAGGAAATCCGGAAATTTCCCATGCTGGCCCCCGAGGAGGAGTTCCTTCTCGCCAAGCGTTTCCGCGATCACGACGACGTCAACGCCGCCAACAAGCTGGTGACCAGCCATCTGCGCCTGGTGGCGAAGATCGCCATGGGTTATCGCGGTTACGGCCTGCCCATCGGCGAACTGGTTTCCGAGGGCAACGTCGGCATGATGCAGGCGGTTAAGCGCTTCGATCCCGACCGCGGCTTCCGACTGGCCACCTATGCCATGTGGTGGATCCGGGCGGCGATTCAAGAATACATCCTGCATTCCTGGTCGCTGGTGAAGATGGGCACCACCGCCGCCCAGAAGAAGCTGTTCTTCAACCTGCGCAAGCTCAAGGGCCAGATGCACGCGATCGAGGAGGGCGACCTGTCGCCCGAGAACGTTCGCCGGATCGCCGAGGAGCTTGATGTCGCCGAGGCCGACGTGGTCAGCATGAACCGCCGGCTGTCCAGCCCCGACCACTCGCTCAACGCGCCGGTGCGCATCGACGGCGAGGGCGAATGGCAGGACTGGCTGGTCGACGAGCACGAGGACCAGGAAACCGAACTGGGCGAACGCGAGGAACTGGGCCGCCGCCGCCACCTGCTGTCCCAGGCGATGAAGGGCCTCAACGAGCGCGAACGCCACATCCTCAGCCAGCGCCGCCTACGGGAAGAACCGGTGACGCTGGAAGACCTGTCGCAGCAATACGGCATCAGCCGCGAACGCGTCCGCCAGATCGAGGTCCGCGCCTTCGAGAAGCTGCAAAAGTCGATGAAGAACGCGCTGATCGACAACCAGGTCCACGCCTGAGCCATCGGCGGCGACTGTCATCCCGACGGGGCGATCTTTCGCGCACGGGCGGCCGACGCCCTCGCGGGAATGATTTACCACGGAGTTCACGGAGAGCACGGAGAGGCGTTTCCGCCTTCTTCCGATCCTCCGTGCGCCCCGTGCGCCCCGTGGGGCTCACTTGGGTAATCGCATACG
>Ga0265327_10001118_pt1 | contig 37019 bp, 28 predicted proteins | sample 41621metaG_FD_202089 | JGI IMG/M metagenome (GOLD analysis project Ga0265327, IMG submission 202089) | Rhizosphere microbial communities from Carex aquatilis grown in University of Washington, Seatle, WA, United States - 4-16-21 metaG | ecosystem: Host-associated > Plants > Roots > Rhizosphere...
ACGATCATGACCAAACTAAGGGAATCAAAGCCAGCCAGGCCAGCTCACGGGTGAAGGCGAAAGATTACGCCAAAATCGAAATATCCCCTGCCATCCCACGGTTTTTAACCTGTGAGATTGCATTCAACAACACCAATAACACGTTGCCAACATATTTCCAGAATCCAAGCTTGGCATACTACGCATAGCCATGGCTTTTGTCCATCGATATCTGCAAAAATTTCTGTCTGCGCAGGTAGCAGAGGCTATTTAGTTTGCATCAAAAAGCCCTTTCTACCTCAACTTTTTTTGACTGCATTACCCCGACGAGGAGCTTGACCCCCGCCCTTTTTGCCAACACCATCTTCATGCCAAATTTGCCAGTAGAAATGGTGCTGGGCCATGCCGAAGTTGCCCGCTGGCAATGGTATTTTAACCGTGAAATTGACAAACATATTTACCGCGTGCGTGCTGCCGCTGCTGGCCATGGTGTGGACCGGTTGCCAGACGCACACCACCGTCATACCCATGGCTGGTGGCTACGAAGAAGTATCACATCCCAACCATGCTTTGATCGACGAGCCTCCCCCGCCGCGAGTTTCCTTCCAACACCGTGAAGCCGACGGCACACTGACAAAAATCTGGCCGTCGTTATATGGCGTTGGCGAGGTGATTAACGGGAAGCTGGCCGTTTTTGTTGGCGACAAAGCCTACGTGCAACCGGACCGCGTCACGCATCCGCGCTTGTTCGCCGTCCGGTCGCCGGAACTGCCTGTGGACATCACGGATGAAGTGCTCCGACAATGGGCCAAGTATTCCGGCAGGGATTCCGCCAAGGCGCTGGAACGACTCAATCTGGCCACGCCGGTGGATAAAGATGGCAAACTGGAATTGCGGCTGGAGTTTTGGACGAAAGACTCCGTGGGCAGCCGTGATGACTGGCCGGAACAAAGCGCCTTGCTACTGGACTGGCAGCAGGTGGATGACATCCTGCGTGCCGCCAAAGCCCGGGGCACACCGCAAAAAGATTTGCGCTGGAAAACGCCATTCATCGGCGAGCGTCCTTAACCGTCCGGCGTTTGTCCCGATTTGCATTCGCTGTTCGACATCATCTACGAGGATGCAGACCTGCTTGTCGTGCACAAGCCGGCGGATTTGGTATGCCACCCCACCAAAGGCGATGAATATTCCAGTCTCATCAGCCGCGCCCGGATTTATTTGCAGCGCGCGGGCATCGATACCTTGCCCCATCTTGTTCACCGGCTCGACCGTGAAACGTCCGGACTGGTGCTAATAGCCAAGAACCCCGCGACCGCGCGCGAGTTGGGAAAAATTTGGGAGACCCGCGCTGTGCAAAAAGAATATATAGCCGTCGTGCACGGCCATATTGGGCCGGACCAAGGAATCATCGATGCTCCGCTCGGCAAAGACGAGGCCAGCCCCGTGGCCATCAAAGACTGCGTGCGCCCGGACGGCGCAGCCGCCCAAACGGAATTCTTCGTGGAGAAACGATTCGTCAAAGCGGATAACGCGGCGTTCTCAGTTGTTCGCGTCCAACCGTTAACGGGACGCAAACATCAAATCCGCATTCATCTGGCGCATTTGGGACATCCCATCGTGGGCGACAAAATTTACGGCGGCGACCCGGACTTGTATCTCGCATTGGTGGAAGGCCGCTTAAACGACGAGCAACGCGCCCGGCTCATCCTACCGCAACATGCGTTACACGCCGGCCGCATCCGGTTTGAATGGCGTGGGCGGAACTGGGATTTCACCTCGCCGCCGGAAGCGCAATTCAACGGATTGGTGGCGGCTGGAATTTGCGTTTAAGCCGGCGCGGCCTAAACATACAGCGCCTGTTGCAGGTCGCGCAGCATGATCCCGCTAAACGGATAACGGCGGTCCAAGTCGCATTCAAGGCACCTCAACACCACTTTCTCCAACGCAGGCGGGACATCAGGATTGTATTCCCGCAAGGGCGGTGGCCCGGCAGACCGCATTTGCGCCGCCAAAATTTCGCCCGGAGTATCGCCCGGAAACGGCTTCTGGTTGGTCAGCAATTCGTAGGCGGAAACGCCATACGCAAAAATATCCACCCGCGCATCAATGGGCTCGCGCTTCAACTGCTCGGGCGCCATGTAGCCCGGCGTGCCGGGATTCTTGGAAAATTTCACCGGCTTCTCGGGAATCGGCTGGGCCATGTCAAAATCAATCAACCGCACCGCGCCGTTGCGGGTGATCAAAATATTCTCCGGCTTGAAGTCCAAATGCATATAGCCGTTTTCATGCACATGGCTGAGGCCGGTGGCGGCATCGATGAGGATTTGCGCCACGTTCTCGGTCAGCAGCGGGTCCTGGCGCGCATAGAGTATCTTGAGGTTTTCCGCCTCAATATAATCCATCACCAGATAACACGTGCCCTCGGCTTTGCCGTGCTCAACGTAACCAACCACGTAATCGCTCTCGGTCAGCCCGGCCAAAATCTCACAGCCGCGCATGAACCGCCGCCGGGCCGTGAAGCTGAAGCGCAATTCATGCTTGAGCTTTCGCAGCGCAAACGGTTTGTTCCGGCCATCGGTGGCCAGCCAGATTTCGGACATGCCCCCGGAATTAAGCAATTCACGCAGATAATACCGCCCAAACCGCTGCTCACCTGTCTCTGTTGTATTGGTTGAACGTGCCATCCGCAAAAAAACTAGCACACCCTTTTGGCCACTGCTAACAAAAACGGGACGCAGACAAAAATCTGCGTCCCGCCTTGAATTTTTCTGTTATATTATGGCTTAATTAATTAACGCCCAACCCACAGGACATCCAAGTTGCCCGGGCCGCGGTTACCACGGGGCCGGCCACCGGCAGGAGCGTTGGTTTCCGGTGTCGCATTGGCCATGCGCTCGGTGCAAATCGTCACGATCCGGTTGTTCTTGGTATCAAGCGAACAGGTTTTGCAGCCGGCCTTGGTTTGCACCGTCTGCTCCACGGCAAAGCTCGTGGGGCTGCTTTCCTTGATGATGGTCAGCGTACCGTCACGTTGGCTGCTGAAAGCCTCCATGGTATTGGCATTGAACCCGCCATTGTCTGAACCATTGCCAATTGGCAGCTTGGTCAGCACCTTTCCGTCCTCGGCGTTGACCACCACGCAAACGCTGGGCTCGGAACACATGGCAAAGAGCACATGGTTCTTGGCATCAAACCCGAGACCAGCCGGATCACCCGCGCCATCACCGAGGTCGTATTTGGTAACGACCTTGTTTTCTTTGACGTCCACGACAGCAATTTTCTTCTCGTCTTCCACCGCCACATAGATTTTGCCCTGGCCATCGCTCTCCGCCTGTTCCATCGCACCGCCAACGTCAATCGTCCCGGTCACCGTGCCGTCCGCCGGGTCAATCATGGTGATGCTGGGCGATTGATGACTGAAAATCAAAATCTTGCCCGTGAAGGGCTCACGCATAATGCCATCTGGACGGCCTTGGACATCAATGTCCTTGATCTTCTGCATGGTTTCAGTGTCGAACATCCCAATCTTGGGACCGCTGGCGAAACCGTGGTGCGATTTGGTGTCAATGGCCACGCCATGACCGCCGATGTTGGTGATGGAGCCGATGTATTTATGGGTGTCGAGATCGACGACGAACGTATTTCCGCCGCGCGGCACATAAACACGACGTCCATCGTTGTCGGCATTAACGTAATCAATACCGCCGTTGCCCATGAGTTGGGCGGTATCCAGCACCTTGTAAGGGCTGTCGGTTTGGGCCATGGCCTGACTGGCGAGCAAGCTAATGCCCGCCACCGAAAAGAGACGCAAAAGAGTTTTCATAAGAATTGTGGTTAAATTGCTGTTAGACAGGAACAAGTTATTTCAAGCTTGCCCGGCGTAATCAACTGCAATTTGGATTATGACAAAGAATTAATCGTGCCGCTTGATTCCGCTTGACCCCTGCCCTGCTTGTGTTGAATTGGCGGAACTGGATTTATGGCAGGGACGATTCAACGCGGCATCAAAGGCTGGCTTAACGCCGGTCTGGCGCTGATTTATCCGGAAGTCTGCCAAATCTGCAAGGCTGAACCTGCCAAACCGGAGGATGGATTTGTAGGCTCCCAATGCTGGTCGCAAGTGCGTTTCATCCGCCCGCCTTTCTGCGAACGCTGCGGCTTGCCCTACGAAGGCGAGCTAACCACCTCATTTGTATGCACCAACTGCCAGGAACTAAAGTTGCATTTCAGCTCCGCCCGCTCCGCCGTGGTTGCCAAAGGGGTCACACTCGAGGTAATTCATCAATTCAAGTATTCACGCGCGTTGTGGTTTGAAAATTTCCTCGCCGGCCTGCTCCGGCGCGAGGCGGCCCCGGTATTACGCCGTCAGTCATGGGATTTCATCGTGCCAGTGCCGTTGCATCCGCTCAAGGAACGGGAACGGGAATTCAACCAGGCCGCCGTGCTGGCGCGGCATTTGAGCCGGGCGGTCAACCTGCCTTGCCACGAAAAGATTGTCCGCCGCATCACCCCGACCGTTACCCAAACCCACCTGAAACGCGATGCCCGGGCCACCAACATGCACAAGGTTTTTGCCGTGCGCCCTGGCAATGTATTGACGGGCAAACGCATCGTGTTGATAGATGATGTGTTCACCACCGGTGCAACGACCAACGATTGCGCCCGTGCCCTGCGCCAGGCTGGCGCGGCGGACGTCTGCGTCTGGACGGTTGCGCGCGGGCTGTAATTTGGGTATCATCCCAACAATGGATACCACTTCGTTTACGAAGAAAACAATTGGCGGCGTTGTGCATATTGAGCCGGCTTTAACGCCGCCCCCGATGCAGTCACCGGGCACGACGTTTGCCACCAAGCCCAAGCTGAGCTCCGCCAAGCCGCGCACCAAAAAGCGCGACATTCCGGAGGGTCTCTGGACCAAGTGCCCCTCGTGCAACACCATGATTTTCGACAAGGAATTGGACGAAAATCTCAAGGTTTGCCCCAAGTGCCAGCACCATTTCCCCATTGGCTCCCGCGAACGCATCCACTCCCTCGTGGAAACCTGTACCTTTGAAGAAATGGATCCCGAGATGTCCAGCGTGGACGTCCTGAAATTTGCCGGTTACAAAGGCAAGCTGGAACGTGACCGCAAGAACACCATGCTCAAGGATGCCGTCGTCACAGGTGTTTGCAAAATAGGCACCCACCGGGTGGCGCTGGGCGTGATGGACTTTGGTTTCATGGGTGGTTCCATGGGTTCGGTCGTCGGTGAAAAATTGACGCGCCTGATTGAACGCGGCACCGAAGGCAATTTGCCCGTGGTCATTATTTCCACGAGCGGTGGCGCACGCATGCAAGAAGGCGCTTTCAGCCTCATGCAAATGGCCAAGACCTCCGCCGCACTCGCCTATCACGCGCAGCTACGGCTGCCGTACATCAGCGTGTTGACCAACAACAGCTACGGTGGTGTGATGGCCAGCTACGCGGCCTTGGGCGACTTGATTCTGGCCGAACCCGCCGCGATGATTGGCTTTGCCGGTCCGCGCGTCATCAAGGACACCACGCATGCGGAATTGCCGCCTGGATTCCAAACTGCCGAATTTCTCGTGGAACACGGCCTCATCGATTCCACCGTTCCGCGCAAGGAAATGAAGGAACAACTCGTGCGTTACCTCGATTACTTTGCGTCCGGGAAGAAAAATGCTTGAAGCCCGCTCGCCCCGGTGCACTCAACGCCGTCCGTCGTACCAGATAAACGCCGCCTCGCGGCTGGTGAGCACGCGACGGTGGTTGAAGAGTGCCCGCACAAAAAATCCCAGGTGTTCGCGCGCAGAATAGAGTTTCATTTTGCGCGCGGACGTTTTGATGGGATGCCGGTGCAGAATCACTATTTTCCGGCCGGTTTCGCGCGCGAGTTTTTTAAGGCGGAAACTCAGGTCTATTTCCTCGCCGGCAAATAATTCATGGCTGAAGCCGCCCACCTGCCGGAACGCTGCCGCCGTCACAAAAATAAACGATCCCGCCATCAACCGGTTGCACCGGCTGGTCAAATTCCAAAAGCGGGTGATCCAGCCAGCCACAAACATTTTCTGGTCCAGCCGGATGGTGGCTCCACCGGCCAGGCATTTGCCGGCCACAATCTGATCGGCCACGTCCGCAAACAATTCTGACGCTGGATGCGTGTCGGCATCCACAAAAATCAACCAGTCGCCGGTGGCCGCCGCCGCCCCGGTGTTGCGGGCGCGGGCAATCTGATTGATGGGCTCAAATACCACCCGGGCGCCCGCCGCTTGCGCGACTTCCGCCGTGCGGTCGGTCGAATTGTTGTTGCACACAATCAATTCAAAGTCCCAGCCACGGGCGGCAAAGACGCGGGCCGCCGACTGGATTTCCACCAGTGACGCGCCCAGCAGCTTTTCCTCGTTGAATGCCGGGACTATGACGGAGATTTTCACGCCGCCAACATAATGGCTGTTTGAATCTTTGCAACTGGAGTCAGCCGGCATCCGCCCGGGAAAGCGCTGGAAATCATCCGGGCGGCTCATTTTGGTCGTGCATTTTTTGCCAGATGATTTTTAATAACGGTATGACCATTTGGATATTGGCAATTTTGTTAATGGTTTCAGTTTCGCTCGCTGGCTGGCGTCAGGGGGCCATCCGCGCGGCCTTTGCCTTTGTAGGCATCCTGTTGGCCGCGCTGCTGGCTGTGCCACTGGGAAAACTGGTTCATCCGCTGCTGCCCCACTTTGGCGCGAGCAACCCCATCACTGCTTGGGCGCTGGCACCCATTATTGGATTTATCCTGGGCTCCATTCCGTTGAAAGTCGCCGGTCACCTGGTGCATCAACGGGTCGAACATTTTTATAAGTACAACGCTGGCGACCTGCGCCTGGCCTTGTGGTCGCGGCTCAACACCCGCCTGGGCATTTGCATTGGCCTGCTGAACGGCGCCACGTATTTCGTGCTCATTAGCTTCTTCATATTCAACCTGACGTACTGGACCACGCAGGCTACAGCAGCCAACTCCACGCAACCCGGGATAGTTCGCCTGACCAACAAGCTGGGTGAAGACATGCAGGCTTCGGGCTTTAGCCAGACCGCCAACGCCTTGGGGACTTTGAACCCCCAATTTTACAAGCTGGCCGACTTGACCGGCTTGCTCATGCAGAATCCGCAACTGGGACCGCGTCTGGCCGCCTATCCCGGTTTCGTGTCCCTCTGGAAGCGCGATGAGATGCAACCCTTGATTACCGACCCCATCCTCACCAATGCGCTGGCTTCCGGCGCTTCGCTCGGCGATATCGTCAATGACGATGCCGTGCGGACATTCATCCAGAACAAGGATTTGACCAAACAAGTTTGGGGCTTGGTGCAGACAAATCTCCCGGATTTGACGGGTTATCTGATGACCGGCAAGACCACCAACTATACCGATGTCATCTTGGGCAATTGGGCCTTCAATGCCAGCGTCACCCTGGCGTGGTTCCGGCAGCAGCAGCCCAAAATCGCGCCGACCGAACTCGCCGCCGTGCGGATGCTCTGGTCGCAGGCCTATTCGCCCACCACCCTGTTGCTGACAGGCGACAATCAAATTTTCGTCAAAGGTTTCCCGAAGTTCATCGCCAACGCCGCCGCCAACCAGCCGCCCTTTGAAGGCCATGACTGGAAAGGCGACTGGAGCCATGACGGCAATAACTACACCCTGCACATCACGTACAACGGTGAAGACAAGTACTTGACTGGCACCACCGATGGCCTGCGCCTGAAACTCAAGGACGGTCACACCCTCCTGATTTTCGACCACGTAGAATAACGCGGCTTTCGGAATCGACGAGGCCTGCGATTAATTCTGCTCTGCGGCCTTGAAATCCGTGCCCAAAATCTCTCCGGGCAATAATTGAAAATTGGGTGTGCCGCCAAACCGGCACTGCGCGGGAATCCCCCCAACGAACCTTAAGCCTCAAATTTGGACGGACCGTCACCTTTTTGAGACATATTTCTTACCCTAGCATTGGGATATTTCAGCACCTTTTGGAGAATTAAAGCCCGGCTTGGTTCTTGCTAAAGCCTCCAGTATGAACTTATCGGGTATGTTCTCAGCGATTATGAAGGTTCGCCGGATGATGATCATCGCCTCCATCCTGGCTGGCACCGGCTACAAGTATGGGCCGGTAGCCTGGCATAAGGTCGATGCCCAGTATTTCCATTCCAAGAGTACTGCCACCGCCAGCGCCAAGAGCAATTCCACGGCAACCGTGCAAAGCACGGTAACCACCAATGCCGCCGGCATTAAAATCTCCAACTGCGACCTCGGCGCCATCTCGCTGACAAATCACTGTGAAACCTGTGTGTCTTTGGGCGGGGGCAAAAACTGCGTGCTCACGCCGAAACTGGTCGATGCGCACGACGTTCAGTTGACCGTGACCGTGGAATCTAAAAATCCCAACGGCAAAATTCATGATCTCTCCGTGGCCCAAGTGGTAACCCATACCGGCCAGCCATTTGAAGTAGCCGTGGGCGACTTCAGCCTCAGCCTCACCGCCAACGTTATTTCCGAGTAAACTCTCCTGCTCCATCATCGCAGCCGGCAAATTATCTTCGCTTAACGAGGCAACTCCGCAACCGGGAGCGACAGTGGCTTTTCAACTGTTCCCAAAAATCACATCTCAATCCCCGCCTGTTTTACCAATGTCCAAAATCGTCGCGGGGTATCTTCACATTTTCGGGGTAGACCAGGTAAACCGTGTTGTGTGATTTGGCCCAGGCGCGAATGACATTGTCGCGTTGGTAAACTCGCCGCACGGTCTCACCACGGTCCAAATGAGTCGCCGGATCATTGACCACTACATCACCCTCTTTTGTAAATCCGATGCACACGATGAGATGTCCGTCAGTATCGGCCGGGCGTCCCGGCTCAAGCAGGTCCCAGCGGGTGGATAAAATCACCGGAATGCCCGCAGCTATCCAGGTTTCAACTTCTGAAAGATCGTCCAAGCGCGTGACGTAACTTCGCATGCCCGGGAAACTACCAGCAAACGCCGTATTAAAGGGCCAGTTGCCCGTACCCGCGAAATCCTTGTCATAAACCGCGTTGGCGACTTGTGGCACTGTCAAATCGAGTTCCGGGCGCTTAAGGATTTGCGACCAATACGACAAAACCATCGAGAGCGATGCCGGGCTGCACCAACCGGTTCCATTTTGATAACCGTGTTGGGTGTGTTCCGGAACAGCGACGAGCTTGCCCCAAGCTGAGTGATTAAACGAATGCGCGGCCGGAGGCACGCGCGTATTGGAAAAATTGAAACCTAGAAATTTCAGCGCCGGCGTTGCGTGGTTCGTCCCGCCCAGCGTGATACGCACTTGCAACATGTCCGCAGGCTGGTTCAAAACCAAGGTGTCGGTATTTACCGTCCCGTCTGCGTCCTTTTGTCCACGCATACTGGTGCGAGGAAACTTGATGCCATCCAATGACCAATGGCCGAGCGTGTAAAATTTGGTGGCGAAACCACTGGCAATCGCCGCCGCCTCCACCTTCACAAATGTCCCGGGTGGTGCATCGGCATTCCATGATATGATAAGCTGGTCCCAGGAAACTTGCGGATCAATTTCTGGGGTAAGCCAGACCAAATCGCCGCCGTCGTTGCGCGCACCATCAAGCACCGAAAAATCGTCCACGCCAATAAACCGGCTGAATTGATGGTCATTGGATGATACGAGGCTTTTACAACCGGCACCCCCTAGCAAAGCGGCCAGCAGCACCAGCATGCCTGGCAAGCGAAACGTAACTCGACCGATTTTTTTGCTGATCCCGTTAAAATTCATTTCCCCTTAGACAAGCATCACGCGTTATAGTTCAGCCATGGGCCAAGCCAGCGTTCCATTTCGGAAACCGGCTTGCTCTTACGCCTGGCCAAATCTTCGACCTGGTCTTTGCCCAGCTTGCCCACGGCAAAATATTTCGACTCCGGGTGCGCAAAATAGAATCCGCTCACGCTCGCGCCCGGCCACATGGCAAAGCTTTCCGTGAGTTTGATGCCGGTATGCTGCTCCGCATCCAGCAAGTCCCAGAGCGTACCTTTTTCGGTGTGATCCGGACATGCGGGATAACCGGGTGCCGGGCGAATGCCCCGGTATTTCTCCTCAATCAAATCTTCATTCGATAATTTTTCGGCCCGGCCAAAACCCCATTCGTCGCGCACGCGCTTGTGCAGATATTCGGCAAACGCCTCAGCCAGGCGATCTGCCAGTGCCTCGGCCATAATGGCATTATAATCATCGTGCTTGGCTTTGAAGCCATCAACAATTTCTTTCAGCCCAATGCCCGCCGTTACGGCAAATCCACCCAGATAATCGTTTGGCGACAACGACTGACCGTTCGCAACCGCGCCTTTCGGTGCGATAAAATCCGCCAGACACCAGTTCGGCGTGCCGTCGCCTTTGTCCAGTTGCTGGCGCAGGAAATGAAACGTCGTGCGCAGATGTTTGCGCGAGCCATTGGTGTACACCTCCACGTCGTCGCCGACCGAGTTGGCGGGGAACAAGCCATATACCGCGCGCAATTGCAGGGATTTTTTGGCCACGATATCCGCAAGCAACGCCTGCGCTTCGTGAAACAATTTGGTGGCTTCTTCGCCATGCTTCTCATGCTGAAGAATCTTCGGATACACGCCGCGCAATTCCCAGGTATGAAAGAACGGCGTCCAGTCAATCAAGGGCACCACCTCTTCCAGCGAAACCGAAAACGCGCCTGCGTGGCCGTGGGCCGAACCGCAATCGCATTTGCCGGCGTTAAAGCTGCCAGACGACAACGTGCGCAAGCCCGTAAATTCCGGTTTGGCCAGGTCGTCATATTTTAACTTCGGCGCATTGACACGCGCTGCTTCCAGCGAAAGCAGCCTGGCAACGTGGCTTGAATAATTCGCGCGAACTTTTTCGTATTCCTCACGATGTTGTTTCACGAACGCAGCCTTGCCATCAGGGCTCAATAAGCTGGTCGTCACCGGCACCGCGCGGCTCGCATCAAGCACATGCACGACCGGCTCTTGATAATATGGCGCAATCTTGATGGCCGTGTGCGCTTTGCTGGTGGTCGCGCCGCCAATCAGCAATGGCAGCTTGCAACCCGTGCGCTCCATCTCCCGCGCCACGTGCGTCATCTCGTCCAGCGACGGCGTAATCAGCCCGCTCAAGCCGATGAGATCGGCCTTTTCCCGCCTGGCCGCCTCCAGGATTTTTTCGCACTGCACCATCACGCCAAGGTCAATCACCTCGTAGTTGTTGCAAGCCAGTACCACCCCGACAATATTTTTACCGATGTCATGAACGTCGCCCTTCACGGTGGCGAGCACGATTTTTCCCTGCGTCTTGACCGTCTCACCGCGCGCGACCATGGCCGCCTTTTCGGCTTCCATGAACGGCTGTAAATACGCGACGGATTTTTTCATCACGCGCGCCGATTTTACCACCTGCGGCAAAAACATCTTACCCGCGCCAAATAAATCACCCACCACGCTCATGCCGGCCATCAACGGCCCTTCAATCACCGTCAGCGGCTTGCCATATTTCACGCGCGCTTCCTCGGTATCGGCATCAATGTGAGTATCAATGCCCTTGACCAGCGCATGCGAAAGCCGTTCTTCCACCGTGCCTTTGCGCCAGGCGGCTTCAACGGCCTCCGCCGCGGCCACTCCGCCGGCCGTCGAGGATGCTTTAAGCTTCTCGCCAAACGTCACCAGCCGTTCGGTGGCATCGGGACGGCGGTTCAACAACACATCTTCCACCAATTCCTTCAGCTCGGGCTTGATTTCCTCGTACACCTCCAGCATGCCCGCATTCACGATACCCATGTCCATGCCGGCGCTGATGGCGTGAAAAAGAAATGCACTGTGCATGGCCTCGCGCACGGGATTATTGCCACGGAAACCAAACGACACGTTTGACACGCCGCCGCTGACCTTGGCATGTGGCAGGTTTTGTTTAATCCAACGCGTGGCTTCGATGAAATCCACCGCGTAATTATTATGTTCCTCAATACCGGTGCCGACCGTAAGAATGTTGGGATCGAAAATGATGTCTTCCGGCGGAAAACCAACGTCGTCCACCAAAATACGATAGGCGCGTTCGCAAATGCGGATTTTTTCCGCGTAAGACGCCGCCTGGCCTTTTTCGTCAAACGCCATCACCACCACAGCCGCGCCATATTTCAAAACGTTCGCGGCATGTTCGCGGAACTTGGCCTCGCCTTCCTTGAGCGAAATGGAATTCACAATGCCTTTGCCCTGCAGGCATTTCAGGCCGGCCTCGATGACTTCCCACTTGGACGAGTCCACCATGAACGGCACCTTGGCCACCTCCGGCTCGCTCCCCAAAAGTTGCAGGAAACGGCTCATGGCCGCGACGCCATCAATCATTCCTTCGTCCATGCAAATGTCGATGATGTTCGCGCCGTTTTCGACCTGCTGGCGCGCTACAGCCACGGCCTCTTCGTATTTATTTTCCTTGATGAGCTTGGCGAATTTCGGCGAACCCGCCACGTTCGTGCGCTCGCCAATCATGATAAAATTGCCGATTTGCTGCGTGAACGGTTGCGAACCACTCAGGCGCAAAGGCAACGGCGTGACGACCGCGCCAGTAGAATTTTTGGGGCTGCTTGCCGTCGCTGTTCCATCTGGTTGCTGGGAGTGTTTCTCCTTCTCCACAACGGAGAAAGCCGCCGTGGGCGGGAACAATGTGCGATTGGTCTTTGGCCCGGCAAACTCGCGCGGATGCCGGCCTTCCAGCGTCTTGGCAATGGCAGCAATGTGCTCCGGCGTGTTGCCGCAACAACCGCCGGCAATGTTAATCAAACCACTGCTGGCAAATTCGCCCAGAAACCGGCCCATGTCCTCCGGCTTCAAATCAAAACCCGTTGGCGACAGCGGATTGGGCAAACCGGCGTTGGGATAACACGAAATGGCCGTGTCGGATTTCTCCGCCAATTCCGCCAGAAACGGCCTCATCAAATCCGGGCCCAGCGAACAATTCAGGCCAATGGCCAGCGGCTTGACGTGCTTCATCGCGTTCCAATACGCCTCGATGGTTTGGGCGGAAATCATGGTTTCACCACCCCGGCCAACGGCGGCGGAAATCATGATGGGCAGCACCTTCTTGTCCTGCTCAAACACTTCTTGAATGGCCACCAGTGCGGCCTTGGCATTCAGCGAATCGAAAATGGTTTCCACCAGCAAAATGTCGGAACCGCCGGCAATCAGCGCGCGCACTTGATTGATGTATGCGGTTTTTACCTGGTCGAACGTGCAAACCCGGAAACCCGCATCATCGGCGTCCGGCGAATTGGACAAAGAAACGGTCAACGGCCCAACGGCTCCGGCCACAAAGCGAGGCCGGCCAGTTTGGTTCGCAATCCGGTCGCACCATTCGCGGCATTGGCGCGCGGACTTTTCGTTGATTTCCCAGGCGAGATCGTTAAGAAACTTGTTATCGACGACCGTCTGGTAAAAAGCTGGATCCTTGCGCCCACCGTGCTCGCGCGGGTCGTCTACAAAAAATTCGCTCTGGCCAATGCTCGTGGCCGAAAAAGTATTCGTCTCAATGATGTCCGCCCCGGCTTCCAGGAAACGGCGATGAATATCGCAAATGACATCCGGCTGGGTCAGCGAATACAGATCGCCGTTGTTTTTGAGGTCCTTCTTGGCATCCTTGAACTGTTCGCCCCGGATAGCCGCCTCGTCCAAGCCATAAGTGCGGATGGTTGTGCCCATGGCACCGTCAATAATGACGATGCGGTCACGCAAGGCTTGGCGAAGGAGTTCGGCGTTGTTCGACATGTGTAGCAATTTATACAAGGAACGCTGGAAAGCAAATCAAAAATCAACGCATCAGGATATGTTGATTTGAATATTTAAACCATTCCCCGCAACACTCAACTCTGGTCAGCAGCGCCCCCCGTTCCAAGGCGTGAACTGGCTTGGCCCGCTTGGATATCCTTGGACTTCAGGACTTAAGCCTCCCGTTTGTTTCTTCACCACCGTAGGTATCAACACCTCACGTCACAACACCCGTCACTGTTACGTCCTTGTGCTAAGTGTATACAACTGCTGTTGCAACCGTCCCAAGCACAACGCAAATAGCTAAGGTTCCAAACGGCTCTTTCTATTTTCCGAACAGTTGAAATTCCGCCAAGGTTGGCGTGTCATTGGCTTGGCGAATATTTAACCGGAAGAGCCGCGCCTTGACCGGCGTAAAATCCAGCCGCAGTTCGTCGCCGATGTCCGTGCCCGACGCGAGCTTTTTCCATTCACCACCCACTTGCGCCTCCAAATCAAACGCCTGCGTGCGATGATACGGCGCATCGCTCAGCAGCACTTCACTGACCTCGCCTGCCTCCTGCAAATCTACGGTCACCCAGGCTGTGCGCGCCTTTTCTTCCGCCGCCCAAATCGTATCCGGTTTGCCGTCAGTAATGTGCGATTTGTCCAATTCCTTCTCGCGACCGGCCCAGAAACTGGAAACGTCCACCGGCTTGCCCTGCGAAAGATTTTTCGGCACGGGCAATACTTGCGGCTGACCTTGGATTTCCACCACCACCACGGCATCAATCGGGTCAGGTGCCTCCGTCGGGATGCTGATTTCTGCACCACGCGACGTAGTTGCGATGCCAAGCGAAGACTGTTTGACGTCGGCCAGCAAATAAGCACGCGTCACCGCATTGCTTACCGGGACCGGCAATACTCCGCTTTTTGGCCAGGCAAAGACATGCAGATAGAGCACGCCAGGCTTCTGCGTACAGCGTCCGTCGAACGCCAGCCGCTCGAAGGGAGAAGCCGTCGTGCCATGCACCGACGACTCATTCAGCTTCATCCATGCGCCAATTTTCTCCAGGCACTGGCGCGCTTGCGGCAGGATTTCGCCATCCGCATCCGGGCCAATGTTCAGGAGCATGTTGCCGCCTTTGCTGGTTACATCCACCAACTGCCGGAGCAAATCCTTGAACGGACGAAACCCAACCAGCCGGTTGTAGCCCCAGTTGTTGGGCAATTGCATCGTCTGGCAGGTTTCCCAGTCAATGCCAGGCAAACCGGTGGGCGGCACTTCACCTTCGGGAGAAATATAGTCGCCGGCAAACACATAGCCGTAGGAATTGGCCACGCCGAATGGCAGCTTGCGTTGCGGTGGCAAATAACCGGACCGGTTATTGAGAATCACGCTGGGTTGCAGCGAGCGCGTGTAATTTTCGAGTTCCAAGCCATCTTGGGAAGTCCATATGTTCCGATCCCAGGTGCCATCGTACCAGACCATTCCAATCGAACCGTAATTGCTGAATAACTCCTTCAACTCACCGTAAAGATATTGTTTGAACTTCGCCTTGTCGGGCGTGCCCTGCGCATAATCGTTAAACTCGGGGCGACCCGGCCAGTCGGGATGATGCCAGTCCATCACCGAATGATAGACGCAGAATTGGATGCCTTCCGCATGACAGGCCGCAGCCAGCGGCTTGAGCAAATCCTTGCCGCCGGGCGTGACGCCAATATTCCAATCATCGTTCATCTTCGTCGGCCACAGGCAAAACCCGTCGTGATGCTTGGTGGTGATGCAGATGTATTTCACGCCAGCCGCCTTCATCAAGCGCACCCACGCACGCGGGTCATATTTGGTGGGATTCCATGTCTTCGCCAGTCCGCTATACTGTGAACTGGGAATCTTAAGATAATTTTGAATCCATTCGGCGCCGCCCGTAACGGTTTGCCCCTGCCACTCACCGGCCAGTTGGGAATATAGCCCCCAATGAATAAACATCCCGAACTTGGCATCGCGGAACCATTGCATCCGCGCGTCATGTTGAGCGGTGGTCTCCTGAAACTGTCCGGGCGCTGGCGTCGCCGGCCCCTCGGCCCTGGCGGCAAAGGCTAGTGAAAAAAGTGTGGCGATGATGAGATATAATTTCATGGCGTGATTCATTGTTTTCCGGGCAATTCAAATTCGACCGGTAAATACATGCACAATCTGAGTCTCATCGAGTTTGAGATACCGTTTTCCAAAAACAAGCCCGAACCAACGAAAATCGCCGCTACGTTGCGGAACGGATGCTTTTTTGCTATAGTCAGGGCCGACGCGATAGCGTTCGAAGAAAAACTATAGCCAGTTTGGAGCGAGGATTTTTAAAGCTGGGCGAGGCTGAGCGAAGGCGCAGGTTCAATGGAACCCTGTAACTGAGCGAAAACGAAGCACAGCTTTAAAAGGACCGCTGCCTCCTCCATAAGCCAAACGGCTACAGGTTTTCTGAGAATGCTACAATAAGAGGCCATTTGAATGAAACGGGCCTTCGACGGTCTAAAATAGAGTTGAACATCTGATTTATGTTGTTTTGGAATACGCATTATTTTTTGTATGTGATGGTGCCCGGCCTGTTGATTGGTCTTTGGGCGCAAATAAAATTGCATTCGGCTTTCAGCCATTATAGCGAGGTGCCGGTGGAATCCGGCATGACCGGGGCCGAGGCCGCCCGACATATTCTTGACAAGGCTGGCTTGGTGGACATGCCGGTGGAGGAAGTTCCCGGCCAGTTGAGCGACCATTATGACCCCACGAAGCGCGCCCTGTTTTTATCGTCAGACAATTTTCATGGCCGCAGCGTGGCGGCGGTGGGCGTGGCCGCGCATGAAGCGGGCCATGCGTTGCAGCATCTGAACCATGATACCTTGTTCAATTTGCGCATGACCCTGGTACCAGCCACGCAGTTTGCGAGTTACGCGTGGATGGGCGTGATGATGCTGGGCTTTTTTATGCGTCTGCCGCACTTGATGATGCTGGCCGTGGCCATCTTCTCGGTGCTGACCCTGTTTCAACTGGTGACGTTGCCCGTGGAATATGACGCCAGCGCCCGCGCCAAGGAACAATTGTTCCGCCTGGGCCTCGTGCGGGAAGATGAACGCGCCGGCGTGGCCAAGGTCTTGAACGCTGCGGCGCTCACGTATGTGGCGGCGCTGGTCAACTCGGCATTGCAACTGCTTTACTATATCTCAGCCGCCCGCGACAATCGCAGTTGAAGCGGGTTGGCCGGGAAAAATGCAAGCAGGCAATTACATTTTGCAAGGAGGCACCAGGGCGTGTCTTCAAAGTGCCCGGGGTGCGGCGGCGAGGGATTTGGGCCGGGAGCGAGGCGGAGCGGTCGGAGTATCCCCGCAGCGGGCTATGACGACCGCAACAACGAAGCTCACGGCCAAAAGACACGCCGTCCGGAGGATTTTTGAGAAAAAGGCCGTCTGGCTTTGTTGCTCCTCAGTCGAAGCCCCACGAGGGGGATTCTCCCTCGTCGCGCCTCGCCAGCCAGCCTTTTCTTCAAAAACCGCATCCCCGGTCACTTTGAAGACACGCCCTAATGAATTTGCTTGCCGCCCAGCGGACAACCCTTAACTTTTGCACCACACATGGCGGTGAAAAAACTAAAACGCAAGCCAGTCGCAACGCGGCGGAAGAAAAACAATTCCCCGGCGGTTGAAAACAAACCCGTCGTCGCCCCGCCAGCACCCGCGCCTGCGGCCCCGCCGCCTACACCGGCCTTGGTGGCACCCACCGATGCCCCCATCAAGCCCCCCGCCGAGGGCGATACCACCCAGTTTCTGCGCCGGGAATCCGAGCGTCATGACGGCGATACTTCCATCCGCCTTTATCTGCGTGAAATTGGACAGGTCAAGCTGTTGACGCCCGCCGAGGAAATCGAACTCGCCGCGCGCATCAAGAAGGGCGACAAAAAAGCCCGCGAACAAATGATCAAGGCGAACCTTCGCCTGGTGGTGAAGATTGCCCGCGATTACGAAGGCATCGGCCTGCCGCTGCTGGACCTCATCAGCGAAGGCAACATCGGCCTCATGAAGGCCGTCGAACGCTTCGACCCCAAAAAGGGCGGCAAACTTTCCACGTACGGTTCCTGGTGGATCAAGCAATCCATCAAACGCGCCCTGGCCAACCAGTCCAAGACCATCCGGCTGCCGGTGCATCTGGTGGATAAAATCTCGCGCATGCGCCGCACGGCGATGAAGTTGCAGGAAGATTTGGGCCGCGAACCCACCGATGAAGAGTTGGCAGCCGAATTAGGCACCACCACCACACGCGTTTCACAGATGCGCACGGCGTCCATCCGTCCGGCTTCATTGGATGCGCCCGTGGGCGATGATGATTCGAATAATTTCTCGGAGATCGTCGAAGACGAACGCGCCATCAATCCGTACGATGAACTTGAGGACAAAACGGTGGTAAATATGTTGCAAGACATGGTCAAGCACCTCGATGATCGCGAGGCCACCATTTTGCGCTACCGGTTCGGCCTGGACGGCGGTACTGAGAAGACGCTGGAGGAAGTCGGCGAGAAGTTCGGCGTCACCCGCGAACGTGTCCGGCAAATCCAAAACCTGGCGTTGCGCAAGCTCCGCAAAATGATTGAGAAACTCGAAAAAACGAGGACCAAAGAATAGCACTTTTTATCATGACGACCACTGTCACCCCCGCTGAAATCGAGGCCGCCATCCGCAACGTTCCGGACTTCCCCAAGCCGGGCATCCAGTTCAAAGACATCACACCCGTACTGGCCAATGCGCGCCTCTTCGCGGGTGCCATCGACCTCCTGACGCAAAAATTTTCACCGGGCACCATCGACTACGTGGTGGGCATTGACGCGCGCGGATTTATTTTCGCCGCCGCTGCCGCCACGAAATTAAACGCCGGGTTTATTCCGGTGCGCAAGAAGGGCAAGCTTCCCTTTACAACCATCGAGCAGGAATACGCACTCGAATACGGCAACGCCACGGTGGCCATTCATACCGATGCGATAAAATCCGGCTCCCGCATCTTGCTGGTGGATGACCTGCTGGCCACCGGCGGCACCGCGGCCGCCGCCACCGCGCTGATTCAAAAGCTTGGGGGTAATATTTTGGAAGTCGGCTTCCTGATCGAACTGTCGTTCCTCAATGGACGCAGCAAGCTGCCCAATGTCCCGGTTCGCTCGTTGATTACGTATTGAGGGGCCGGAACGTGGCGCCATTTCCAGATTGAAAATGCCAAGGGTTGGTAGGGCTGTTTTCACAATTCGTGGCAATTTGGGTTAATTCGTGGATTCAACCGGCTCGCGAGGACGCTCGCCCACCATGGCGGACCAAACGTCAGTTGGTTGTCCGTGACAATTCGTGCCATCCATGTCTGTGGCTCTGATATTGGGGACTCGTGTGGTGGCCGTCTGCCAAGACCGTCCCTCCGAGGGTGGCTGTCTGCAAGGACCCTTGCCCCTTCAACCTCTTGCCCCCTTGAAACTGAACACTGAACGCTTTTTCCTATGCGCGTTTCATTTGTGTTCATCTGTGGCTTAAACAAATCAAGCGCCCGGCGGCGGCAGGATTTCCAGGCCAAATTTCTTGGCAATTTCCAATACGTGCGGAATGTCCTGCTGTTGCTGCGGGGTTAGAGCGGCGATTTCCTCGAAGAACCCTTCAAAGCCTGCCGGGGTGATGACACACATCAACCGGCCCGGCGTCTGCCCCAGATAACGGTAGGTGTGAGCCACGCCACGGGGCGCAAAAATCGTGGCCCCTTTTTGGGCAATAAACGTTTCGTCACCTACGGTCCATTCATATTCGCCCTCGATAATCTGAAACGTCTCATCCTCGCGATAATGAACATGTGGTGGCGGCCCGCCACCGGGCACATCATGCGATTCCACCGCGCTCACCACGCCGCCCGTATCGCGACCATGAATGCGAATGACCATGGGTATGCCCAGGACATTGATTTTCCTGCCGCCGTTGGAGGGAATTTGAATTGCGTTCATAAGTAGACGCCTGCACGAGACCGCTCATATTAATTCCCAACGGTCACCTGCAAGGGTTGGTCACGGCGTTCAGCAAACCGTTTGACGTAATTTTCCCACTGGGTGTGGTTCACGAAATCGCCGCTGCGGTCCCAGCACGCGCCGAAATAATATTCATAGGGCTTGCCGACTTCCGCCTGCGTAATCGCGAGCTGGTTGCGGATGGCGGGATAACCCTCATGCGTGGGTTGCGGCACCATGGCGTGGAGCGCGGATTCCTTCATGTCAGGCGCGTCGTTGGTAAATTCCTTTACGCCGCCCTTGGGCAATATAATGGCGTCACCGATGATGCCCTTGGGTTTGTCTTCCGGCTGCCAGTAGCTCATCCAGCCTTCGGCTTGGTCATGCTCGACAAATTCCTCGCGGTTGGTGGGGCAAGCCCGTTCAGCCAGCCCGACGCCAATCGTCAGCGGCGAATTATCTTCGCTCGCAAACGTGCTTTGCGCCTTGGTAAACCATGAGCCCGCATCAATCGTATAGCGTTTGGTCTCGGAAACTTTGCGCCCGTTGCCTGCATCCCAGGCATCGTACGTCAATTCAAACACAGAACGCACTGGACCAGTCGTAATGACTTTCCAAGTGTGATAATTGCTCGAGGTATAAAGTTTTTTGCCGTCCCAAATGCCCAAGCCACCGCAACCGCAACTGTGGCCGACCCGGTAATCGTCCATGAATTCGCCATTGTCATCGTGGTAGTGCTTCGTGGCATACATCACATCCACAATCAGGCGGTGATCCTTCTTGATCCATACATCCGGGCCGCTGCTGATGGTGTGCTCAGCAGGAATGAGCGCCAGGCCATAGGCGCGATGGGCAATGCGGTCGCTTTCCCACGCAAAATCGTCATAACGCTCCGGCACAAAGCGCGCAAACGTCTTGACGATGGGTTGCGGCGCAGCGGCCAGGGCCGAAGCATCCAGCACATAGTACGTGCGCGTTTCGCCGGGAGCGAGGTCCACTTGAAACACAAATTTATCCGCGCCCTCAGGTGTTTGATAGCTCTGCGAATCAATAACACGTGAGGTCAAGCCATCCATGACCGCCAGTTTGCCCGGCATATTAAGTTCCACGGTTTCGCTCTCGCGAAAAAAGCTGGCCGGATTGGACACCTTGACCGGCGTGGCCTTGGCACTTTCAAAAACCGCGAGCCGGTAAATTTCGCTGCCCGCCAATAGAAAAGCGCCGACACCATAAATTTCCGTAGATTCTTCCGAGAATTTTTTGGGGTCGGCGCCAATGGGTTGGACATGCGTCAGCTTGCCATCGGCATCCACGCAGGCAACGAGCGCGGACCACGCCTTGCGCACCGCTGGCTCGTAGGTGGCACGGTCGAGCAACCCTTGGTTCACGCCCCACGCGAGTGCATAAGCGTAGAAACCGGAACCGCTGGTTTCCTTGAGCGGATAGCTTTCCGGATCCAGCAAGCTGGCGCGCCAGAGGCCATCGGGCTGCTGACAGGTAATAATTTTGGCCGACATGTCCTTGAATAATTGCTCGAAACGCGGACGGTCAGGGTGATTGACAGGCAGATATTGCAAGGTGCGCACCAAGCCACCCATCACCCAGCCATTGCCACGGCTCCAGAACACTTTTTTGCCGTTGGCTTCGCTCTTTTTGAAATAGGTGCTATCGCGGAAAAACAGATGTTCCTGTTTGTCGTAAAGATAATCGGTGGTGTACCACCAGTTGGTCACGGCAAAGTTGAGATATTTCTCATCGCCAGTGGCAACATAAAGACGCATCCACGAAGGCGGTCCCATGAACAATGAATCGCACCAGGCCCAATGTTCCTGCGCCTTGCCCTTGGGCAAGGTGAAATCCAGACTCGGGGCCGTGGATGGATTGGCCAAAATCTCATCAAAGCGTTCCTTCATGGGCGCAATCATCTTGGGCTGCCGGTAAAGCAGATAAAGCTCCGCATACGTCTGGCCCACACAATGGTCATCCGCGTGAAATTTCCGCGTCCCCAATTGCCAGCGATTGCTTTCGCCCATGCTAATCATGGCGTCACGATATTTCGGGTCACCGGAAATTCCGGCCAGTGCCATAATTCCGTCGTAGCCCGCGCCCTGCGTCCAGTCCGTGGTCTTGTGCGCGGAGGGATTGGCTAGCTGCCAGTCGGCCACGCGTTGCATGGTGGCCAGCACCGCCGCCGGTTTAATCTCGGCCGATGCATCCGCCGCCTGAGCGCGCAAGGCAAAGGTTCCGAGGAGTAGTAGGGCCGTAAGCGAGGCAATTGAACGTGTGAGTGTTGGTTTCATGATCAACGGTTAATCGGTAACAGAAGGGATATTAAATGTCGAAAATATAAATGGTTACTGGATGTTTGTTCTAGTCAGGGCTTGCAGCTCAACGCCTGCGAGAATGAAAGGGCCGACGCCTTTGAGGTCATTGGTCCCCACCGGCTCGCCCACGTAATAGTCAAAACTGCCATCGCGCATCTTGCCATTAGACGGTGAACCGCCCAGCCCGGCTACAGAACAACACTGAATAAGTGACCAGCGTTTTCCCCCATCAGGTTTGACCAAATTTTGCAGGATACCCGCGTACCCTTTTTCAACGGCTGGCAGATAATCGCGCGACAGATAGCCCTGATGGATGCCCTTGGCCAGCGCATAAACAAACATGGTGGAAGCCGTGGCTTCGAGATAGTTGCCTGGGCGGTTGCCCTGGTCCATGACCTGCCACCAAAGGCCTGTGCGTTCGTCCTGCCAGCGCACTACGCCGCGCGCGGTTTTTTGCAACGTGGCAATAAGGTCATTGCGGGCGGGATGATTTGCCGGGAGATAATCCAAAATATCCACGAGTGCCATGGCGTACCAGCCTTCTGCCCTGCCCCAAAAATTCGAGGAACATCCCGTAACCGGATTGGCCCAGGGCTGAACCTTGGCCGCATCCCAACCGTGATAATTCAGGCCGCTCGCGGCATCGTAAGTGTGAGCGTCAATCAAACGAATCTGTTGGACGACATCGTCAAAGTCCACCGGCTCCGCAAACAATTTTCCGTATTCCGCATAAAATGGCGACGCCATGTAAATACCATCCAGCCACATTTGATTCGTGTACCGTTGCTTGTGCCAGAAACCGCCACCGGGCGTACGCGGTTGCGTGGTGAGTTGTTGACGCAGCATCAACGCGGCTTGCCTGTAACGATCTTCACCCGTGATTTGCCAGAGCGCGAGCACGGTCTTGCCGGGATTTAGTGCATCGAGTTGATATTCCTCGCGGTTGTAGGTTTGAATGCTGCCGTCAGCCTTGATGAACGAACCCATGGCTTGCTCGCAGAACGATTGATAATGCGTGTCATGCGTGGCCTCCTGCAATTTCAGAAGCGAGAGCGTAAATAAACCCGCCGTGTAATCCCAGCGGGCTTTGCCATCGGGTTTCCAAGCGGGCGAATCACCGCGCCGCGCGATTTCCGAATCGGCCAGCCGTCGGGACCATTCCAAGGGCGTGACCCCGGAAAATTGCCTGGGTGGGATATGGCTGGTGGCACAAGAAACCAGCGACAAAGTGCCGGCGATGATAATGGCAAAATATAAAGCGTGTATGGCCAGCCTGTTCATTGGTTGTTTCCAAAGGAATTACCAAAGTTTACACCGTCCACCAAATCAATTTGCCTGTAAAAACTGACAAGCCACGCCGTCGGCACGGCATATTATGCCGCCAACAATTGACGACAAGCAGCCTGGAGCTTCTTCAAGTTCGCCGTGGATTTAGCCTCGATATAGCAGCGAATCAGCGGTTCCGTGCCACTGGCGCGGAAGGCCACCCATTCGCGGTTCGGCAGGAGAAATTTGTAGCCGTCCGTGGTGATGAATTTTTCGACCGGGAACTTGCCGATGTTTTTCAATCCGCTGCCGAGCTTGGCCAGCAAAGCATCCTTTTTCTCGGGAGCGAATGAAATGTTGATGCGATCCGAGTAAAACTCGCCAATCTGCTTGGACAGCTCCTTTAAAATCTGACCGAGTGATTTCTTCTCCGTGGCCACGAGTTCAGCCATGAGCAAGCAGGCAAGGATGCCGTCTTTTTCGGGCACGTGCCCCTTCACACTTAGGCCGCCAGATTCCTCGCCGCCCACAATGATGGGCTCGCTTTCCATCAACGCACCGATGTATTTGAAGCCAACGGGCGTCTCGTGAACTTTCACGCCGAGCAGTTCCGCCACGGCATCCACCTGATGGCTGGTGGGCACTGTACGCACAACCGCGCCGGTCCAGCCGCGATTCTTCTTAAGATGATACAACGCCAGCGCGAGAATTTGGTTGGGCGTCAGCCAGGTGCCGTCCTTGTCCACCACCCCGAAACGGTCCGCATCGCCATCGGTGCCCAGACCGATTTGCGCCTTGCCGCTGCGGACGAACTTGGCCGCGTCGGCCATACCCTCGGCATTGGGCTCTGGATGATGACCGCCAAAGAGCGGGTTCAATTCGTTGTGAAAAAGCGTTACCTTGGCGCCGGCCTTTTCCAGCAACACATCCAGATAGCCGTGAGCCGTGCCGTAGCTAATATCCACCGCCACTTTAAGCTTGGCCTTTTTGATCACCGCAAAATGAATCAGCTTGTGCAGTTGCTTGAAATAATCGGGCAACGGATTAAAGGTTTTGCAGGTGTAAGTGCCAAATGGCACCGCCTTGAAGGTCCAATTAGCGGCCTGCAGCTTGACGATGTTAGCCTCAATTTGCCGGGTCACGTCAGGCGTGGCCGGTGCACCGTTGTAGGTGGAAAATTTCAGGCCCTGATATTCCGCCGGGTTATGGCTCGCGGTCAGGTTAATGCCGCCGATGGCCTTGCGATGGCGAATGGTATGGGCGATGACCGGCGTGGGGGTATCACGGTCGCAGAGGAGTGTTTCAATACCGTTGGCAGCGAGCACTTCGGCAACCGCGAGTGAAAAGTGACGGCCCAAGAAACGTGTGTCATGGCCAACAATTATCACCGGCTTGCGCCCGGCAATGGGCGACTGGGAGTTGGCCAGTTCGGCCTTGAGATAATCCGCGATACCTTGGGAGGCGAGGCGGACGTTGTCAAAGGTGAAGTCGCGCGCGATGATTTCGCGCCAGCCCGAGGTGCCAAATTTGATAGAAGCCATAGGATGGTTTAAAAATTCCAGCGTTAAAACCAGGCCACAGACTGGCTGACCGGGTTCTCCGGCCCGAAACCGGCAAATGGTTTCAGTTCTTCCAGTCAAACGCCTTCTTGTTCAGCGCGTAAATGTAACCGGCAAACAAAATACCGAGGAAAGAAATCATCGAACCTAGAATGAGGTTGCGGGTGGCGTGGTCAGCCAGCATATCGCGATAAACCACGGCCCACGGATACATGAAGACCACCTCGATATCGAACAGGATGAAGAGCATGGCCACCAGGTAAAATTTCACGGAGAAACGGGCGGTGCCTTCGCCAATGGGGTCTTTACCGCATTCGTAAGGGGCGTCCTTGGCCTTGGACGAACGGGCGAACTTGCCGAGCAGCACGGACAACAACAAGGTCCCGCCCGCAAACCCGACGGCGGCGGCGAGCAAAAACAAAATCGGAATGTATTGAGCGAGCTGGGATGGCTCCATGTTATTCATGGCCGTTAGTCTAGGAATTAGCCGGGAAATTTCAATGACGAAACCACAATTTTATTTCCGAAACAACCACATCAGCAGGGTCAATATCACGCTGATCAACAGACATGTGACGATGGGGAAATGGAAGCTGAAATTGTCCTTGGAATAATGGATGTCGCCCGGCAGCCGCCCCAACCAACTCCGCCCCACCCCCGACCAAAGTAACGCCCCCACCCCGGCGATAACCAAGCCAGCTATGACCATCAATTTGCCCAAGTCATTCATCGAACATGCGCATCCAAGAACTTGACCATCGCCTCACCAAATGGGGCGAGGTCGCGTGGTGTGCGACTGGACACCAAGTTGCCATCCACCACTACCGGTTCGTTCACCCAAATGCCGCCGGCGTTTTCGAGGTCGTCCTTGATGCCGAGCGAGCCCGTGACACGGCGACCTTTTAAAATTTTTGCAGAAATCGGAATCCAGCCGCCGTGGCAGATGAAAGCCACCAGCTTGCCTTGCTCAAAGAATTCGCGGGTGAGCGATAGCACCTTGGCATCGCGGCGCAGCTTGTCCGGCATGAAACCGCCGGGCACCAGCAGCCCGCAAAAATCCTGGCTGCGGGCATCGCGCAGCAGCAAATCTGATGCAGCCGGATAACCGTGCTTGCCGGCATAGGTCTTAATTTCCGGGGCGGCGCATTTTAATGCGTAGCCGGACTCCTCCAGGCGAAGTTTGGGGTACCACAACTCCAGGTCTTCGTAGACATCATCCAGAAACGCAAGCACGGTTTTGTTTTGCATGGGGTGATTTATTCTCGAAAAGAGTTTCGGAAACAAGTTCCAAATAATGTGGTAAATTGGTGATTGAAATTGCCAACTCGTTACAATTTTGGCACACAAATGCCAGATGAAAAAACTCTTTGCCCTGTTTGGTCTGGCTTGGCTTGCGCTCACCGCGCAGGCCGCGCTGCCGCAACCGGATTTAATCGCGCAAATTTATTTCGCCGGGCCGCAAAAAATATCTCCCGGCATTCACACGGCGGCCTTCACTAATGAATTTTGCTCCCCCGAAGCGGCCGCCTTGCAAACGCAAACAACGGCCAAGCTGGCCACCTGGCTGGCCGGCTGGCTGCAAACCAACCTGAATGTATCGGTGCCGGATGGCCCGGCGAAGCTGAGTGCCGTGCTGAGTGACCTTGAACACTCTGAATGGTACCTGGAATCGCGGACCGGTCCTGATGGTAAACCCGTTGTTGGCATTGCTATCAAGATAGCTATGACCAAAGCCCAGACCTGGGAGTCCGGGTTAAAACCCTTTTTTACAGGTGCCACCTTTAAGACGGCCAATGGCTGGTTGATTTTTGATTCGGACCCGGCCCGGTTGAAGCTGGCTGACCATTTAACCCAAGCCACAACCTCGCAAGCGGTGGGGGCAATCAACATGGACATTAACTGGCCACATTTAGCCCAATGGTATCCAGCGCTAAGCAAACTCGCCCTGCCGGAAACACATTTCACTATTACCATACCCGATAACGATTTCCGGATTGATGGCAAATTCGTTTATCCAGAGCCATTGGCCTTGAAGCTTGAACCATGGAAGTTACCGACCAATACGATTCACATGCCCTTTAATACATTGATGGCCGTCCGCGGGTTTGGTTCCTGGCTTCAGTCGCAAAAATGGGCCCAGTCGTTTCAATTCACCCCAGCACTCAACCAGTTATTTGTCTGGTCACAGCCTTTTTCCCCGTTTCAAACCTTTGCAGCGACACCAGTGCCAAACGCTTCCAACGCGCTGTCCCAAACGTATGCGCAACTGTTGCCGATGTTGAAGTCAGCGAATGCAAATCACGTTTTTGCCACACCGGTCAGCGCGGCCATGGCCGAAAATACGGTCCAAATCAGGGGTATGCCATTTGTAACTCCATCCTGGCAGGCCGTAACTGAACCTGCGGGTGACTATTTGTTTTTAGGGTTATTTGCCAATACACCCAGCGGCAAACCCCTGCCCGATCAAATACTCCATCAATTTTCCAATACGAATGCCGTCTATTTGCAATGGGAAAACACCGCGCCCCGCATGCCTCAATTGCTGAATGAAACTCAGTTTGGGCTCATGATAACCACCCACCGTCAACTGACCGGCAAATCCGCCGCCATGGAATGGCTGCAAAAAACCGGCCCCGCCCTGGGCAACACCGAAACGGAAATCGACCGGACTGGACCAGCGGAACTCATTTTTGTGCGGAAAGCGCCAGGCATTTTCACCGCCGCCGAACTCTACCTGCTGGCCAACTGGCTGGAGATGCCACATTTCCCGGCTTGGGATTTAACCATTCCATCAACGCCTGCGGGAACGTACGTCCCGCCTCAATCCCGGTCATTGCCTCCCGGATTTTCTCCCCAACCTGTCCCGGCACATTAACCTGACACATTCACTTTCATGCTTAAACTTGGTGTCAATATTGATCACGTAGCGACCCTCCGCGAAGCCCGCTATCGGGGCGTCACGCATGGCGAACCCGACCCGGTGGCCGCAGCCCTCATCTGTGAAGAGTCCGGCGCCCTCGGCATCACCGCTCACTTGCGGGAAGACCGCCGGCATATCCAGGACCATGACATCTGGGCCTTGCGCGAAAAAATCAAGACCCGGCTGAATTTGGAAATGGCCAATGCTCCGGAGATTATCGACATTGCATTGAAATTAAAACCGGACATCGTGTGCATTGTGCCCGAACGCCGGCAGGAATTGACCACTGAAGGCGGCTTGGACGTGGTCGCCGCCGAAAAATCACTGACCGAAACGTGCCAGCGAATGAACGATGCCGGCATTGAGGTAAGTCTCTTTATTGGACCAGACGAAAAGCAAATTGCCGCCAGCGCCCGCACCGGCAGCCAGTTTATTGAATTGCACACGGGACAGTTTGCCGAGCACTTTCCCAAGCACGACGCGGAATTGCAGCGGTTGATTAATGGAGCCAAACAGGCGCATTCGCTCGGCCTCAAGGTTAACGCCGGGCACGGGTTAAATTACGTCAATCTAACAGAGTTGTTTAAGGTGCCGCACTTGGTGGAACTCAACATAGGCCACAGCATTGTCAGCCGGGCTGTCTTTACCGGTATGGCCACCGCCATTCGCGACATGCTGACCCTGATGCAGGACTATCATGGATAATCGAAAAATGATTTAAGTCAATTGGACTAATGTTCAATGTGACAAGAATGTGGGCCGTTTGTATTCTTCATTCGCTTCCATGAAAAATACAGATCTTTTCGCATCCGGCTTGCGCTCGGGGTTCCTCCTGCTTGCCCTGTCGCTGCTGGCATTGTCCAGTGCCACCTCCATTGCCCGCGCTGATTCCCCGCCCCCCGGAATCACTGATGATCAAATCCGCACAGTGTTGCAACATGTTTCGCAACATCAAATTCATGAACTATCCGATGGCGACTATTCCGCCGTTACCTCCGTGGAAGCCGCCACTGCAGCCAAAGCGCCGGAAGGTATTGCGTGGAGCTATCCTTGGGGTGTGACGCTTTTTGGCCTCCTGCGGTCCTCGGACCTCATTGGCAGCACCAACGCAGATAATTTTGTCATCGAACATAATCTGATTTGCTCACGCTACTACCAATGGCTGGCGGGCTTGAAATCAAGTATCACCAACACTACGGAACTCACTGCTTTCATCCGCAGTACAAAAATACGTCCCTTGATGTCATTGGGCAATCTGGATAGTTGCGGCGCGATGGGCAACGCCATCTTGGAAGGCATGATTCGGCATCCAAATCAAGTTACCCCGGAAGAAAAGGCCGTGGTCGAACGTATCGCGGATTGGGTGGTAACGAAACAGGAACGCTTGCCGGATGGCACCTTATGGCGGCCCAAAGTGATGAACGGTACGCTTTGGCCGGATGATCTTTACATGGGCGGTGTTTTTCTCGTCCGCTGGGGCAGCTATAATCACGACCAAAAATTCATTGATGACGCGGCCAGCAATATCATCCACCAGGCGGCACTCGAGGCCGACACTGATGGCCTTTGGTTCCACGGCTATTTTGTGAACGACAAACGGCACGCTCCTTTCAAATGGGGCCGCGGCAATGGCTGGGCAACGGTGGCCCTGGTGGAAACGCTCTCCGCGATGCCTGAAACTGACCCGCTACGGCCTAAGTTAATTGAAATCCTTAAGAACCAAATTGAAGGTTTGAAAAAGGTCCAGGCACCGGACGGCATGTGGCGACAGGTCCTGGACAAGCCGGAATTGTGGGAGGAAACCAGTTGCACGGCCATGTTCGCTTATGGCATTGCCCGCGCCGTTAATCGCGGCTGGATTGATGCCTCCAATATGGCTGTGGCTCGCAAAGCATTTGCCGGCATTGCAAAAAACGTTACTGACGATGGCGTGGTCAAAGGCACTTGTCAGGGCACAAACATCGGGGAAACTCTGGATTATTATCTCAAGCGTCCGCAACCAGACGATGATCTGCACGGGCGCGGTCCGGTATTGCTGGCGGGCGCAGAAATTTTGGCGGGAGTTAAAAAATGATTTCCCCGGCCCGACAATTTGCCATTTTTTGACTTACTTCATGGACGGGAAATTAATGGCAGCTATTGTCGAGCCTTGAATACAGGCGTAAGCTTAGGAGGAAATTATGCCACTTCAGCCTGTTCTCATCGCCGGCCACTGGCGTCCTGCCAAGTCAGCCGGCTCTATCCATGCCGAAAATCCAGCCAGCGGGGAAGTGTTGCCCGGTGAATATCCCATCAGTCAGTGGGCGGACTGCGAAGACATGCTTGAGGCAGCAACGTCGGCAGCAGCAACCCTCCGCGCTGCGCCACCAGAACAAATTGCGCAATTCCTTACACGACTGGCCGAGCGGCTCGAAACACGCAAGGCTGAGTTGGTGGAAATGGCTCACCTTGAGACTGCCCTACCCAAAACACCCCGACTGGCGGACGTAGAACTCCCGCGCACCACGAACCAGTTGCGACAGGCCGCCGCTGCCGTGCTGGAGGGTTCCTGGGCTTTGCCCACGATTGACAGTAAATTAAACATCCGGTCGATACTGGGCCCCCTCGGGCCAGTGCTGATCTTTGGTCCTAATAATTTCCCGTTTGCCTACAACGGCGTCGCTGGTGGCGATTTTGCCTCGGCCATTGCGGCAGGCAACCCGGTCATGGCCAAGGCGCATCCGAGCCACCCTGGAACAACGAAGTTGCTGGCCGAAGAAGCACTGGCAGCGTTGACCGAAACTGGATTACCACCCGCCACGGTGCAGATGATTTATAATATTACGCTGAACGACGGATTAAAATTAGCCGCTGACCGCCGGCTGGGTGCCATCGGCTTTACCGGCAGCCGCGCTGCCGGATTAAAACTGAAAGCCGCAGCGGACGCCGTGGGCAAGCCCGTTTTTTTGGAGATGTCCAGCCTGAACCCCGTGGTTATTTTGCCCGGTGCCCTGGCCGAACGCGGGGCAAAAATTGTGGAGGAATTTACCACCAGTTGCCTCATGGCCAGCGGCCAGTTTTGCACAAGCCCGGGATTGACGATTTTGTTTTCAGGCCAGGACACGGAGCAGTTCATCTCTGGCGTAAAAGCAAAACTCGAAAGCACGCCACCAAACACCCTCCTGTCGTCAGGCGTGGCAAAAAACCTTAACGCCAGCGTGCAAGCCCTGATACAAGCGGGCGCGGAAGTCATTACCGGTGGCGCGCCGTTGGCCGGCAACCGTTTCGCTAACACTCTGCTGCGGGTAAATGCAGAAGCATTTTTGGCATCACCGGAGAAATTACAGACCGAGGCATTCGGCAACGCGTCACTCGTCGTCGTCGTCGGTAATATAGCGGAAGCCGTTCGCGTGCTAGGGCATTTGGAAGGAAATCTTACGGGTAGCATCTATTCGGATACCCACGGTTCAGATGACGCGCTTTACGCACAGTTGTCGCCCTTGATTCGCTCGCGAGTGGGCCGGTTCTTGAATGACAAAATGCCCACCGGCGTGGCGGCGACCGCTTCCATGAACCATGGCGGCCCTTTCCCGGCCACCGGGCATCCCGGCTTTACCGCCGTCGGCATTCCGGCAGCCTTGCGCCGCTTTGTCATGCTCCAATGCTATGACAACGTACGGCCTCAACGTCTCCCAACCGCACTGCAAAACAAGAATCCCAATGGGAAAACGTGGCGGCTCATTGATGGCACCTGGTCTCAACAAGACGCACAGTAAAGTGTATTGGGGAAATGAAAACGGCGGCCCGCAAAGGACCGCCGTTTCGAATTCTTACTGAACCTTGTTCAGGTTGACGCGTCAACTGGCCACGGCACCGGGAGCGGCTGCGCTCTGCTTGAACACCAGCTTGCCATTCTCCGCCGTCACCTGGATGATGTCGCCTTCGTGCAAGACACCCTTGAGGATTTCTTCGGCCAGCGGATCCTCGAAGTACTTCTCCACGGCCCGGCGCATAGGCCGCGCACCGTACTGCGGATCGTAGCCCTTTTCCACGAGCAAGTCCTTCGCCACGCTGTCGAGTTCCAGCCTGAGGTTCTTCTTGCGCAGGCGCTCGAGAACTTTCGTCACTTCCAAATCCAGAATATGAATGAGGTCGGGCTTGGTGAACGAGCGGAACACCACCACATCATCGAGGCGGTTCAGGAATTCCGGGCGGAACACGCGCTTGGATTCATCGAGAATCTTTTCGCGCATCCTCTCGTAGGTGTTCTCGTCGCTAATGGGCGAGAAACCGAGCGTGGACTGCTTCTTGATCGTGTCCGAACCGACGTTGGACGTCATCAAAATGATGGTGTTGCGGAAATTGACCGCGCGACCGAGGCTGTCGGTCAATTTGCCTTCTTCCAAAATCTGCAACAGCATGTTCCAGACGTCTGGATGGGCCTTTTCAATTTCGTCGAACAACACGACGGAATAGGGATTGCGGCGCACCTTTTCAGTGAGCTGGCCGCCTTCCTCATAGCCGACGTAGCCGGGCGGCGAACCGACCAGGCGCGAGACATTGAATTTTTCCATGTACTCGCTCATGTCGAGCTGGATGAGCGACTTGGTATCGCCAAACATTTGCTCGGCAAGCGTCTTGGCCAGCAAAGTCTTGCCGACACCCGTCGGGCCGAGCAAGAGGAACGTGCCGATGGGCCGGCGCGGGTCTTTCAAATCTGCGCGCGAACGGCGCAATGCCTTGCACAAAGCGGACACCGCCTCGCGCTGGCCGACGACAACTTTTTCCATCTCCGTTTCCACGGTCAACAGGCGCTGCATTTCGCCCTGGCCCATGCGCTGGAGCGGGATGCCGGTCCACTTGGAAACCACTTGCAGGATTTCTTCCTCGCCAACGAGCACGCGTTTTTCGTCGCCGCGGGCGCGCCATTCCTTGATCAGGTTTTCCAGCTTTTCCTTGGCCTTCTTTTCCTGGTCGCGCATCTGGGCTGCGCCTTCAAAGTCCTGGTTCTTGATGGCCTTTTCTTTCTTGCCCTTGATCTCCTCGATCTCGGCTTCCATGCCCTTGATCTCGGGCGGACGCGTCATGGTGGTGATGCGGGCGCGCGAACCAGCCTCATCGAGCACGTCGATGGCCTTGTCCGGCAGGAACCGGTCAGTGATGTAACGGTCGGAAAGCTTCACGGCTGACTCAACAGCGACATCGGTAAACTCAGCCTTGTGATGCTCTTCGTATTTGTGACGGAGACCTTTCAAGATTTCAATCGCATCATCAACGGAAGGCGCTTCAACCTTCACGGATTGGAAGCGGCGTTCCAGCGCGGCATCTTTTTCGATGTACTTGCGATATTCGTTCAGGGTCGTGGCACCCACGCACTGCATCTCACCGCGCGACAGCGCCGGCTTGATGATGTTGCTGGCATCCATGGTGCCTTCCGCAGAACCGGCACCCACAATGGTGTGCAGCTCGTCAATGAACAGAATGACGTTCTTGGCACGGCGAATTTCGTCCATGACCGCCTTGATGCGTTCCTCAAACTGGCCGCGATACTTGGTGCCCGCAACCATCAACGCGAGGTCGAGGGTGATAACACGCTTGTTCAACAGGAGCTCGGGCACATTGCCACCGGCGATTTCCTGCGCGAGTCCCTCCACAATGGCGGTCTTGCCCACGCCGGCTTCGCCCAGCAGAACGGGATTGTTCTTGGTACGGCGGCAAAGGATTTGGATGACGCGCTCGATTTCGTTCTTGCGGCCAATCACGGGGTCCATGTCGCCCTTGCGCGCGATTTCCGTGAGGTCACGGCCAAAGGCCTTGAGGGCGGGCGTCTTGACTTCACCCTTCTTTTCGCCAGTGGCGGCGGGTTGCTTCTCCACGGGGTTTTCACCCGGCGGTTGCTCTTCACCCGGCTGCGCGGCAAAGTTGGGGTCAAGCTCCTTCAAAATTTCCTGGCGGCATTGCTCGATGTCCACGTCCAGCGCGCGGAGGACCTTGGCAGCCACGCCATCACCTTCACGCAGCAGGCCGAGCAGCAAATGCTCCGTGCCCACGTAGGTGTGGTTCAAATTCTTGGCTTCCTTTTGCGCCAGCGCAATGACCTTCTTGACGCGCGGCGTATAGGGGATGTTGCCGATCATCTTTTGATCGGGACCGGTGCCGACTTGTTTCTCCACCTCCATGCGGACAGTTTCCAAGTCGAGGCCCATTTTCTGGAGAACATTGACGGCCACCCCCTGCCCCAGCTTGATCAAGCCGAGCAAAAGGTGTTCGGTGCCGAGAAAGTTGTGGTTCAACCGGTCGGCTTCCTTTCTGGCCAGCGCGAGCACTTGTTGCGCGCGTGGCGTAAAATTACTCATGGCTTCGTCGCTCATACTTAATCTATTGTGCTATGAATCGGTAGATTTGTCCAATTCCAACAGGAAAAAATGCGTTAAATCCTTTAACCACACTATTGTCTCAAGGTTTGCCGAATCTGACCGAAAGAGAATTTCCCCAACGGCAGCCATGGTTTGATTTGCCCCTCCAAACTGCGAGGTCAATGGATTGCCACCGCCGCCTCGCTACGCCACATTCCCCCGCCCGGCAACGCCGCCGCGATCTGCTTTTTATGCGGATTGGCCAGCAAAGTCCATTGCCGGTCGCCTTCCACAATTTGAACCATCAGAGCGTCTGAGTTCTTAAGACTGTTCCCGGAGCCGTCCTGCACTGGGGAAACCTTCAACGCCACCGGCGCGCCTTCGAGCGATACGGCCCACACAAAAGCAGTCTCCTGCGCGTGACGGCGTTGCAACATCATCGGCACGAGGTCTGCGGTAGTTTTCATCAAGCCGTATCCCGTAATGATTTCGGTGGCGTCGCCCCCAGCCAGAGTCACGGTCACGCTGCCAAAATCCGCCACCTTGGTTTGCACCGTAACATTCGAGGTGCTGGTGCGGGTGGTGGTTTTGGTGAAGAATTTGTAGCCCGCCGCAGCCGGCGAAGACCATGCCTGGCCAGCCGGAAGATTCTGCCAGGAACCCACCTGATGATAGGCCAAATCATATGTGTGCGGCGCGTCGGCGACAATTTGATCCACAAACACCACGAGGTTGGTTGCGATCAATACCGTGGTACGGAAAAAATTTACATTCGCAGCGGGATAAATCCGGCCGGCTTCCGTCATGGAATAATCAATGCCCTGTGCACTCCCAAAAACCACGCATCGGCCCTGCGCGGGCTCCTGTGATTTTCCATCCACCACCAGCGTGTTATGGGCCAGCGTGGTCTTATCCCAACCGCCATGCAATGGCGAGCCGTAGGCGTGCGTGCCCGCGTCCGGCGCGATAACCTGGCCACGCGCGTATAGAATAAAACTATTTTTATCCGGGTGACCGTGCCCGCCGCCATGCGGACCATACTTGCCGGCCAGCCATGTGGCGTTGGTCCCTTCGCCCTGCTGCAAAATGGCATAACCGCCTGCGGCAAGGTTTCGGCTGCTGGTTTCGCCGACAGCCTCGCCGGCTGGCAAATTCGTTGCACCAAACAACAGCGCCATCCGGTTATCGCGCCTGGCAAAGAGCGAGACATATTTCGGGTCGTGGAACCGCGCGAACGCCAGTTCGTAAATAGCAGCCTCGCTGTGCAATGCGGCGTAGCCGCTGTCGTTGAAATTGGGGAGAATCAGGTTAGGCATCGCCTGGGAGAACGGCCCGTCGAACATGGCCTTGAATTTCGAGGCATACAAATCCATCCCGCAATTCCGCGCGGCTTCGGCCAGCGGCCACAAGCCTTCAATGGTAAAGAAATGGTAGCCGCTGCTGCCCTCCAGCCAGAGGCCATCGTCATTAACACCTTTGGCCAGTTGCTGGCGATAGCCCATGTTGGGATCATCAATGGCCAGCGAAATTAATTTCTGGTCGCCCAGCAAGAGCCCGGTGAGGCCAATGGCGCTGTTGAGGCGGCATTGAATATTGTGAATGCCCAGCTTGCCCGGGATGATGATTTGATTGAGCGCAGGCCGCAGAATATTTTGCTCGATGGCGCGCCGGTCATCGGCGCTCAAGGTGTCCCATACCAAATCTGCGCCCTGCACCAAGGTAATCAACCATGAGGCCTCGGTAAGGGATTGCGATGCCACCCGGCCACCGTGACCGCCCTCCTTGCCTTGGTTGTCATGCAGGGGATAAGACAGGTATTTGGCGGCATAGGCCAGCAGTATCTCACGGGCGTGCCGGGCATAACGGGCATCACCGGTTACTTGAAACATCAGCCCATCATCGACCACCTGCTGGGCGAAATCCTGATGAATTTCCATGATGACATTGCCATCAAAGTCCAGCGTGCCCTTGGAGGGATCGCCCTTGAGCACATGATCGCCCACGGGACAAATATGCTCCCACTGCCACGGCCCAATCTGCCGGCCACGTTCCAGCCGCGCTCCGTGAATGGGACATACATAGTTATGCGACCAATTGCCCCCGCGCGGCGGCAGCTCGACGGGTTTTGCCAAATTCTTGTCGGCGTCAGCTTTTAACTTATGCCAGGAGGCTGCGGCCCAAGGCGCGGTGGCGATACGCTGATGCAGTTCGGCGATGCCATTTGAATTCAACAACAAGTACGGGTGCGGAGGGATCGTTACGGCTTGGGAACGGGCGAAAGGCAACAGACTCAACGATATCAGTACAACGAGTTGATGCCAGCGAAAGCGAATCAATTTCATAGGGCGAGCCGCAAGGGGCTCAATTCACCTATCAGACGCATCGACGCGCCGTCTGGATGCACTCAATTTGGCGAAGTGCCCGGCGGCTTGACGAGCGGCCGGCTCACGCTCTTGAGCCGCTCGCGGACCATGTCCGCACGGATCAAATCACGTTCCTCAGCGGAGAGCTTGTCGGAAACCTGCTTCTGAAGATGTGCTGGCTGCGTGATAAGGAAAAGTTCGTCCGCCAGCGAACGGTTGGTGCCGGGGAACATTCCCATGTCCACACCCAAGCGCAGGAACGAGAGCAGGTTCATGGTTTCCTTCGAGGAAATGCTGTGGGCGTTGGCCAAAATACCGTAGGCGCGGCCAATATGATTGAACACGACCTTGGGCTTTTTCTCCAGCAACATTTGCCGCGCGTTTTCCTCGTGCTCGATAATTTGAGAAAGGACCTTTTCCAGACGTTCTACAATATCAGACTCCCGCTCGCCCAGGGTCATCTGGTTCGAGACTTGAA
>Ga0265327_10001119_pt1 | contig 36999 bp, 48 predicted proteins | sample 41621metaG_FD_202089 | JGI IMG/M metagenome (GOLD analysis project Ga0265327, IMG submission 202089) | Rhizosphere microbial communities from Carex aquatilis grown in University of Washington, Seatle, WA, United States - 4-16-21 metaG | ecosystem: Host-associated > Plants > Roots > Rhizosphere...
TAGTGCCGGGGTTCATCGTACGCACAATAAAAGCCGCCGCAGGCCCACCATGTCCGACTTCGCCGGGATTGTGTTCTTCCGACGTATAACTATTAAAGCCGACCGATTTGCATTTAATGGCCCGCTCGATCACCGCCTCGCTAATACCCCGGCCGCTTAAATACGCCTTTACCTGGGCGGACTGCTTAATGCACTTGCCGGCGACAAACTCCGCCAATGACACCTTGGCTTTGGGCTTATCCGGCGCCGCTCGTTGCGGCTTGGCAATGTTGTACTGATCTTGGAGCCATTCGATAGCCGCAGCCACCTCCAGCCCTAAGATATACATCACCAAGTCAATGCAAGTGCCGCCGGCATGATCGCCGCTACCACTCCAATCCTTCCAACGTTGCTCGCCGTTACGGGTATAGACCGACAGGCTGGGGGTTTTATCATCATGGTGCGGGCTTTTGTAATTGCCCTTACCGCCGGGCCGCTGCAAGCCCAACCGGACTGCCAGATCGTGCAGGTCGATGGTGTTTTTTAGGGTATCTATAGACATAGTCAGTACTTTATTAGCCCCAGTTCCCTGCATACACTTTTCGGCAATGACACACTCACTGACGCATCAAAGGTGGCCTTTAATTCTTTAAAAGTGGCATCCTGACTCAGCAATTGAGCTAATCCAGGTTGATTGGCTTTTATCCATTCCCAAACCGGCCGCTGCTTTGCGGCAGGCAGAGAAGACAAATTGACATCGATGCAGGGCTCTGCCGGTTCGGTTATCGAAGGTGCGCTATCAGCCACTCTGGCATGCTTAGACAGCCATTTATCTAACCGCCCTTGTTCGAAGTCGGCGGCGTATTGTGCGGAGTTGTAGTTATATTTATCCGCCATGGAAAACCTCGCTACGTCCACAAATCACCCTATGCGCATACTCTTTTATAAAAATAATCCGCCGTGCTACCTTAACGGCGTGGTCATGAGCACCCAGCAGGGTGTATCCCTGGTTCATACAAACCAGTCCAATACGCACACAGGCATTAACTTCAAAGACGTTTAAGCCCATCCCGGCGACAGCATCAGCAATGTGAATCGCCAGCCTTTTCTGGCGATCGCTGTCCGAAACGGGTAACTGAATAACAATCGGCGCAGTGTCTGTTTTAGATGATTGAATAGGAACAATAACCATCAGCCCACCTCCCGCATGACTCGCTGCAACGTGGCTTTATCCGGCTGGGTATAAATCGCCGTGCTATTGATGCTTTTATGCCCCAGCGTCGCCATAGCAATGCCGCGCGGATCTTGTGCCGTGCTTTCCTGCATAATGCGCATGGCCAAGGTGTGGCGTAGCCAGTGCGGACTAAAACCGGTTAACCCGGCCAGCTCGCCCCAATGCTTGGCACGATTCTGAAAGGACCGGATGCTCATACCGTTGTGTTCCCGGCTCATCACCAGCGGTCCATCGGATTGCTCCGGATGCCCCATATCGCGGCGGACTTTCAGTAAGCGTTTTAGGGCTGTTTCAGCTTGCTTGCCCAGGTAGATTTTGTAGGCGACACGGCCTTTATTGATCTCGCCGCGAATCGTTAAGCGCTTCTCCGTCAGTGCCAATTGGGCATCACCCACGGTTAGCCGGCTTAACGTGCCGATGCGTATGCCGGTCATCCTTAGCAGCAGCATCCATGCCGCATCACGTTGGGCCTCAATGCTGCTATTTTGTCTAACAGTTTGGAAAAGTTTCTTTTCTTCAGCAGGCGTTAAAAAGCGTTCCATAACTTTGCGTGTTTTGTCGCTTTCAGTTTTTACCTTTACTCTGGCATTCGGAGCTTTGCGCAAGCGCTCTATTATTCTGTGATTAATGGCTGACATGTCATCCTCCTATTGCTTACGGAAAGTCGGTCCGGCGTGAACAAACGTGTTCTCACCGGATGCTGTCATACGCTGAATGTCAGCTTCGACCTGCTTGAGGGGAACTCCTAGCTGCTTGGCGATTTGCTCGGCGCTGTACAACGGTTTTCCATCTTCACTGACATACATTGCCTCCGGCAGTAAGCCCATTTCTTGCGCTTTTTCGTGCATGATCTTTTTCAGATCGTCAGGGGCATACTCCATCATTTGGCAAATCCACTGCATAGCAACCGGATTGCCAAAGCGTTGATTCTCAGGCAGCCGGTTCAGCTCCTCGTAGGCTTCCACGAGTTTTGGGTGTTGTTTTGGGCGGCTCATATTTCACCGCCTCGGTCGTATTCAAAATAGGTTTTGATATTAGGCATACTATTCTCCTCGGCTCCAACGGCACTTGACGTGATAGTGTCGCCATTGCGCCCATAGCTTCTCAAACCGCTTATCTTCATTGGCAAACGTCATTTGCGGCTCGATGTTGAGTTCAATTCGCCCTCTGATCACCACCAACGCATGACTGTAAAGCTTTTCATCTAACCGATTCAGATCGACAATATCCAACTGAAATTCAGAACCGTTATAAGTACTCAGCAACACTTGGGCGCAGACACCAGAACCGCCGCAATCTTTCTGAGCGAACTTCATTAACGCTTCTACAGACTGAGCGTATTGCTCGAAAGTGATGATTTCGCTTAAATGTGGATTAATGCTCATCGGTCAACGCCTCCAGCCGATTTAAAAACTCCAGTCCAGTGCTGACTGAATTGAAAAACTCCTTACGTACCGCTTGATATTCCTCCAGTGTTACCCGTTGGTCGTTCAGTACCTCGGCGACTACTGTAGAAGTGCGGCCGATCTTGGAATGATAGTTTGCGTAGGAGGTCAGAATTTCCAGATCACTGACCCCCTCAAAATTGCCGAGCGGCACAATGGCATGATTCAGCACCGCCGCTTCGGCCGCCAGCACTCTAAAATCTTGCGTGGTATTTTGGATAGCGACGGCTTCTTTAACCGTCAAGTGATGGTGTTCCATGGCCGGATTGGCTTTGTTCGCCAACGTGCCAGGGTTCATATTGACCAACGGCGCCAGCTGCGTAGCGCCGCCTTTTTGGTCGTGGATCAGGCCGTAAATGGCCCTGTCTAAAGTGTCAAACATGTGAAGCCTCGTCTCAAAACAACATTGTTTTTTAATCAAGGCGCTGGTTAACATAATAGCAAGTCAGGTAGACTTGCTATTGAGGTCCGTAGAAGGTATGTTACAAAACCAGTGCCTCATCAGTACTGTCAGCAGTTGGCGCTGTTGGCAGTACGCTTTTAATTCCGCTTTATTTTTCCTCGGTTTCCCCCTCCTTCTCTGCATAGTAGTTGATCAAAATCGCTACGGTTTGCATGGTGATCGTGCGCCCGTCATTCGCGGCATCCCGCTTTATCTGCTCATGGATAGACTTAGGGATCAGCAATGCCCTGACCTGCACTTTATCTTTGCCCTCATAAGGCGCATAATTGACAATCATTTTTTTATCCTCATAAAAATTAATTTGTTTGTGTGGATGACATTATTTTTCATATAAATATGAAAGTCTATTTATTTTGCATAAATTTATGAAATTATCTGATCGAATCGCGCAACTCAAGGCCTCCAGGCCTGTGTCCTACTGGGAGAGGCAGGTAGGTATTGCGCGCGGAAATTTAGATAGAGCGCTTAAAGACGACAAGTTGAGCGATGAAAATATTCGCAAATTGTGCAAATGGGAAAATGCGCGCGCAGATTGGTTGTTGCTCGGCTCCGGGGCTCCCTATCAAACAGCCACTTTCAATACCGATCATGATCTATCCGATCAACTAAACGCCTATCTTATTGATGAAGCGGAAAGCCGGACGTTAACCGTCGTTACCCGGAAATCAGACGATCTACCGTGTGCGGTGGTGCTGACTATGCCGGGTCAGTATCAAGCCGGCAAAGCTATGGTTGATTACACTATCTTGGATGTATTGGTCGGGCCGATTGGGCTCTATAGCCGAGGAACCATCAAGGACGGAAGTTGGCGGAAGCGGCAACAAGTGACGCTGGACGATGAGGTAGTGGAAAGTTTGTGCAAAGGCGGCATCGGGACCTATGCGCTAATGCTCGATCCGGGCTATTTAAAAGCCGCTGGGCCGTTGGATGATCAAACCTTGGCCGACGTTGCCGAAGAGTCGGCAGGCTACACAGTGCCGCTGACACCACCCGAACAGCGATTGCTGACAACCTACCGAGCCTTGCCCAATGATGACCGCCATCGCTTGCTTGCGATTGCCGACACGCTAAAATCGTGCGCCGGTTAAAGCGCCGCTGACATTGGCGTTGATTTGTGAGATATTTGACGTGCTGAGAGGGTCGCATAATGCGAAACTTAATCGCGTATTGAGTAAAAGCGTACCGCTCATCGTTTTCTAAGTCGTCGTTTTTATCCAAATATATCCGCCGTTCTGAACTACCACAAAATAATTTCCATCCCCAGAAATGCAACAACCCAGAGTAACAGCTCCTGTCATTGAAATATCTTGTCGAACAAATGAACTTCCGCTGTCAGTAGATGTTAATACGAAATTGGTTTGATACCCAGTGCCAGAGTCATAATCATATCCTACGATAATTATTTCAGTTCCATCATCCGATATATCCCCATCAAACCAGTTTCCATCAGCATTCGGGTGGGATAAGCCAAGATCACTGAACGAAGTACCCCCATTAGAAGATATATAGGCTTTTTTAACGCTAGGGGTGGTATTAAGGTCCCCAAGTAATAAGATTTTACTGCCATCATAAGACAATTTAGGGTCCCATCTTATGTAAGCGTTAGGCGGGGATAATTGGGAAAAAGAAGCTCCTGAATTAGATGATCCCCATAATATACCACTGGTATTTGATGCTACTAAAATCTTGGAACCGTTACCAGAAATTCCGGCTTTCGCCCACTTCAAAGACCCAGCTCCAGTTTGTTGCCCCCATGTTACACCGTAATTTGTTGAAACCCTGACATAATGATTAGCTGTGATTCCTCTGACATGAATCATTACTTGCCCGTTAGAGGACATACCAACACTTCCAACAATATCACTAGCTCCAGCGTTAGTTGCCGCATTTGCAAAACTGCTTCCAGAATTTGAAGATTTAGTGGGTAATGCGTAAATATGTTCAGCTAATAAATAAACTCCATCATCTGACGCAGCCATTTGTTCGGAATCTTGATTTATAGCTGTTCCCGCAGACCAAGTAGTTCCAGACCGAGTAAATTTAGAAGCCATTCCTGTTGACGAATTAGGTACAATTAATATTGAACCATCAGTATTTATAGTTGGTTTATGCCACCCAGACGCTCCAAAAGATGATTGCTGTACAAAAGGACTCCCTCCCGCACCAGATACCTTCTTTCTACTTGCTGCAATCAGCAGCTGAAAAAAAAAGTCCATCATAGCCCTATTTCCTCTCTTAATTCAGGAACCGTATAAGGCATTGGCCCAAAATTACTAAAGTCTAAATCTGGTTCTGAATAAACTGAAAGCGCTTCTTTTCTGGCATAGTATTCAGACCAAATACTTCCAATCCAGGAAGTCACGGCGATGGCTTTTACTTTTTGCTGTATCACTCCGACCGTCAACATTGCAGTTGCAGAACCAGAGATATACTTCTGTTCATAAGAGGTCGCCGCTTTCCAGAGTTGCTCACGCTGCTCTTCTAGTATCTGTAGACTATCAACATCTATTTCCTCTTGTGATCTTTGGTTAATTACCCAAGTCTGCTGCCATACAGCATTACTAAAAGTAGGGGTGCCTTCTGTTATGTATTGGGTCAGCGTGTCTATTTCAGGGATAGAAGTTTCACTTACCAATACCCAGCCGCGTTCTGTTAAATATTCACAACCGTTTAAATCGACTTGCAAACAAACGTCAGGATAAAAACTACGCAATTCTCGCTCACTATTTGCCCTATTAATAATAGTGTTATTAGATATCTGTATAAAAATCATAACAGTACTCCATAAATTGTAGTTCCTCCGTCTTTCTGCCAGAACATAAAACTATCCAACCCGGATGTTTTAAGAGTTGTTTCCCCACCCCTATCAGCTAAATAGGTAGAGAAAGACGTTGTATACGCATCGTTTTTAAGCTTCCAATTTACAACACCAGCAAATGCCAGTGTTCCCAGCCCCATATTGTCAACATCGACGCGGATATAAGAGCCGTATGACGTAGCAGGCCAGTTTGAAAAAGCCCAGGTTAATGTGTAAGCGCCGCCGCAAGTCAGGCTTTGAATACAGCCATCCGTGTGATCAAACGTAACAGTTGATGTTGAATTGATTGATCCTTTAGCGTTTACTTTAACCGCACAGTCTACAAAATTAGCGCGAGATAACAACTGATCCGACATAATGACAGCCCCGGTAAACGTAGCTCCGGATAGCAGTGCGTAGTTAGCGAGATTACCGACAATTTTTTGTATCGCCTGCAAAATGGAGTCTGAAGCTGATACGGTACCGGAACCTACCGAAAACCCTGTTAAGACATCGTTAATCGCTGTGCCCGCTGCCCTGTATATTGGGTCAAAATAAGCCTTTAGTGTCAGCTTAAGGTTTAGCCATGACAGTTTTTTTAGTACGCCACCAGCAGCGCTATCCGATAGCCCAAATTGATCAGCATCAACGGGCTCTACCTTGCTGGTGGCGCCGCTTATTAATGCGCCGACTGAAGCTGTTGTAGCCCCGCCACCAGCGACCTCGCGGAATGTTGCGACGCCGTCGGAGACCGAGACAACCCGCCAAAATGTTTCGTCAGCTAATTTCGCCTCTTTGCCCACGTCTGCAGCACTATAAGTATGCGCATCACGAAGCGCTGCATCGTCAAACTCCCAGTTATGCAGCGCATGGTTCTCGCCCAGTGCAATTGCGCTATGTAATGTCATTGTTTAATACCTCGTGTAAATTAAGTCGCCGTTACTGTCGGTCAGAAAATTCGGCATTTTGTTATCGCCAACGCCATAAATGATGTCTTCATTAAAACCGCCGGCCATCAGTGGGATAAGGGTGCTCGACGTCCCCCAAATTAAGTCATTATCCGAATTCGATTTCTTCATTAGCGCTTGCCCTTTTGTGCCACCCTCAGGCACTAGCCAATCATTTATGACGGTGGTGCTAATCTCAGTTGAATACACGGTTCCGGCCACGCCAAACGCATCAACACCCTGAAGCCTGACATACCAAATACCGTCGACCGTGACCGGGAACGAGGTCACGCGGTCGGCGGTCTCGCCGACCAAAGTCGCTTCGGAAGGCGTAAAGCCTTCGGTTTGGCTGGCGTAAATGCGCGTGTACGTGTAATCCGGATCGCTGGGCTGAACGTAGGTTACGAAAATGGATTTAATAGCGGGCGTTAGCGTGACTGCACCGAAGTCGGTTGGCGGCGGGTTGGTCGCTGTTAAGCTGGACTCTTGGCTGTAACGACCGTAAAAATCGCGGGCCCGAACTTTTGCGGTGAAGGTCCTGCGTGGGCCGCCGTCTGCGCTGTTTTTTTCAAAGGTGTAGGTGTAATAATTTTCGGTGACGTATTCGGTGCGCAATAGCGTGGCGCCATTGAAGATACGTATTTCAAAGTCTCTAAACCAAGGCGATTGACCGCCCTGACCAGTGGCATAACTGGTGCTGCCCAGCACGGTATCGGCATCGGTCGACCAGCTGAACAGCGCGTCACGGCCGGTAAAATCAGTGGTTCCATTGGGCAACGTCAAGTTAGTGATCTGTGCGGCTCCGATCGCGTAGAGTTCGCCCAGCTCGCTACTCACGCTGATCGATGTTGAGTATTTGCCGGTTATGTTGACTGCCGCCAGGGTGATCTCGTAAGTACCCGTAAACGGGTTGTCGATACGATACGACTGTCCAGCAATCTCGCGTTCAAAAACCTGCGTGCCGTTAAATTTATAACTCAGGCTATAGCCACGCAAAAGCGGATCGTTTGAAGCGGCCCAGCTGATGTCGATATAGCGCCGCAGGCCTTCAAGCCCCGTGTAAATGCCTTCGCTGGTTTGCAGGCCGGAAGGCGGTATGACGCCGCTGACGATGTAGGGATTATCCGGCAATGCGTCCAGATCGGCAGTATCGTCGATTTCAGCAAATTTACCGGGTGCGTACTGAGTCGCCGAGATCGTGTAAAAGCCGCTGCTCTTATCTTCATTTTCGGCTATGCCTAAAATCCGGAATAATTGTCCGACGGCTAACGGGTCGTAAACGATCCATTCCATTTCCGGCTCCGGCGCTTCGGCAAAGGCCGGGTTAATGGTCAGCGTAGTGTAAGCAGATCCGGAGGCATTGGTAATGGCCGAGTCCCATAAGGAGCCGTCATTACCGATGACAGCCAAGCGATAACCGGTATTGTTCGCCAAGGCGACGGGCGCATCCAATTTTATAACGTTGGTCGCCGATCCGCTTGATATGCGCCCCCCCATGCGCTGTCCATCCGTGCGCAATGGATCGGCTATACCGATAATGTCGCCGGGCCGGTCGTTGATACCGCCCAAGCCGGTTGAAAATGTCACAGAGTCGATTTCTTCGCGGCTGGTGATGAGCAGCCGCTTGCCTCTTCTATGCGCCTCTCCGCGCGATGTACAGCCGATGGCTGTTTCGGTTTTAGGCCGCCAGTTATAGCGATCAATACCGGGAAAATCTTCGACGTACTCAGGCGTCAGTCGGTATTGATCGGTCGGATCATTGTACTGAATGAATGCAGCGGTGTAACGGGTTTGGCGGGCGGTTCCGGCGTAAACAAAGCGGCCGCCGACGACGTTGGCCGGCAAGTAGAGCGAGGTAACCGGCTTAGGCGCATCTTGGGTCAGGTAAACTGCTTTTCCATCCCAAAGCGCCTGCGCATCGAAAATACCCGCTATCGCCTGGATCAATTCATGAGCGCCGGTTTGGGCCATAAATTGCGCATCGATAGAGTAGCGGGGCTCATAACCGCCATTACCGTCGGGTACTAATTCATCACAGCGTTTGGCAATCTGATAAATCGCCCATTTGTCCTGATAGGCCGGATTGATGTCGTCGCCTAAACCAGCGCCGGCCGTGGTCAATAGATGATACAAAAACCACGCCGGGTTCCGGCACCAGGACTTAACCAGCGTGCCGTTCCAGTCGGCGCCGGTATAGGTCCGGGCGACGGGATCATAGACGGCGACATGCGGCACTTGAATCAACCAACCTCTCAGTAAGTAGCTGCGTACCGGGATTGAGCTAAAATAGCGGGTATCAAAGGTTAAACGGCAATGCGGAATATTCGGACGGCGCAACTTGGCGTAGGTCAGCTTATCGTAGCCGGTCCAGCGGAAGGCCGAGTTTTCGCCATTGGCGGGATCAGCGGATAACCGTGACATGCGGATGTCATAACTGGTGGCCGTAGCGGAAAAGGCTCTCAGGTTAATGTGATAGCTGCGTTGGTACGGTGATTCGGTTTTATCCGAGATGACATCCCGGCCTAATAAATCAGCATCGGCCCAACTGCCGCCCGCGGGCCGCACTTCGATTTTAAGCCTTACGGTTGCCGCTGTCCGGTCTCCGTTGGTCGTGTCTTGCACCATCAACGCGGCAAAGGTGACGGTAATGCGCACGGCATCGGTCGATGGGTCGATAATGGTACGAGTAATCGGTGTGCCATGAACGACCGGCACATCGACGACAATCGGCGAGCCGACGCTATCATCGACCATGCCGGGGATATAGGTTTGATCCTGAGTGCCTAGGCGATAATCGAACGTCACCCCCTGAAAATTAAGAACGCCGTTGCTCTTGATCGGCGTACCGTCGAGATAGACATGCTCTAAAGGGTCGGCTCCGGGAAACCCGGCAATCTCGCCCCATCCCCAAGCTTCGACAATCTCGACAATCGCCTGTGACCGAGTAGAATCCGGAGCGATAATCGGGGCGCGCGCAGCTGAGCCACCGCCGCCACCGCCGCCTGCACCACCGATCATAGTGCGTTGCTTATTCATATCGGAATATCCTGAACGTGGATTTGGCTGGACAGCACGATAGAACCGCACAAAAACTCGCCGGCAATAATGGGGTAAGGATGACCGGCACGGACGACGTTGACCGGGCCGTTGCTGATGAATGAGGGTTTGCTTTCGTAGCTTTCGGTATTGGCGGCGCTGACGGATTGTTTAGGACTTGTGATGAGGTTGGCCAGGGCGGAAAAGGCCATTGATAGGCCGATGTTAATGATGGCTGTAGCTGCAACTACGGCAAATGACGTAGCGGTAAAACCGACGGCGCCTACTGCCTCAAACAACGCAAGGACAGCAACGGCTGGAATATCACCGCCCGCCCGCGGCACGATCATCAGTATTTCATCGCCCCACGGTGCTGAGGTATTATCCAGGGTCACTTGACGGATCAGCTCCGGGTTATGCTCATCAAATAAAATCGCTAGGTAATCGCCAGCATCCGCAGCTTGCAGAAATCCGGGACGGTTGGCATCAATCGCTCGCAGCGCTTCGCCGGGTGTTTTGACATCCAACTCCCACTCAGCTTTGAAGCCTTGCAAATCGCCAAACAATCTCACTTTTTTCATAGTCACCACCAGCGGATAGTGTTAATAAACTCAGGCAACGCTCTGAGCAGTATTGCAGCGCCAATACAGAAGATTAGCCAGCCGCTATAGGGCACATCCAATTTAAACCCATCTTGATGATTCCAAATTATGCGCATTCGTCTATAATCGTCTTTAAGTTTCATGACCTAGTTTGGTAGATTGTGGAAATTAAAAACCCTCGTCAGATGGCCGTCTGTCGGGGGTTTTGTTTTTTAGGGCTGCGGCTGGGCATACCTCAGGTAGCAATGAGTCGCTTGCCGCCAATACTGTCCGTACATCTCAACGCGCGAGGGCGTACCGGTTCTGGGGTGGTGCAAAATGCGACTATCGCCGTAATAAATGGCGGCATGATTAGGACAAGGTCCGCCCAGCTGCATAATAACCAAGTCATTCGGCTGCAACTCGTCGACGACTGCAAAGCCTTGAGCTTTAAAACCGTTAACAAACGCGTACAGGTTGTCAGTGTTCAGCCACCATTCCCACGCCTTACGCTCACCGTCGTTGATAATCACACCCAGTTCGTGCCGGTAGTAATCGGCAACCAGGCTTAAGCAATCCATCACGCCGTAAACAAAATCGCGGCCTTCATAAGGGGCGGGCAAGATGCCTTTGGGCGTGTAGGTGTGGATCTGCTCACCGGGATAGCTAATAATCAAATACGGCACATTACAGCGTTCGGCGCTGGCAATGTCTGCGGCGGATGGCTCGGGACTTCGGTTAGGGTGACTGTGATAGACCGCAGCAATGTGGTCCGCATGAGCGGCATAGATCAGTGGATCAATCAAAAAGGATTGCTCCGGCTCATGCGATATGTTGGCGCACTCAAGCACTTGGTAGCCGTAGCCGGTTTTTAAGATCAGGCCGCAGGCTTCCTGCGGGAATCCACGCGCGGCGTGAGCGATGATTTGTTGCAAGATAAGATCGTCCATTACACGCTATTCCGTCCTAACCCTGGATTGCCGCCGTAATCAAGCGGCTCATTAGCGCCAAAGCGCAACTTACAATCCGACATGCGCTTACCGCAGACATCCAGCCCCGCGCTGGCAACGGACACACCGAAGCGATCAAACCATTTGGTTGAGTCCGTGCCCGGCCAAGAGCAGCCGGAACCGCCTAATATCGATTTATAGCGATGCGGGCAGCCGGTGGCGACGGCGATCATGCCGGGCAACTGCTTATCTAAAAAATCCAGCGGGCTGGATAGATCAAACTTTACCGTGTCGCCTTCGCCCACTCGCTGTTCGATCAGGTAATAGTCGTCTTGATATTCGCCGATGTCGGACAGTACGTAGCTGGATAAAGTGCGTCGACGGCGAACGGTAGCGCCGACCATATCTTGATAAAGCCTACACAGCTCAGTGATGTAGCGATTGACGTTGCCTAGCTCTACACTGGGCCTCGGTGACGAACCTGTACCGCGTTTGTCGATGCCGGTGACGTGGATCGGCCAAGGCGTGTAAGTATTGCCTTGGTAGATGATCGGCTGGCTGTTAGCGTCAACATAGGGCGTAATGTAAAAAACCTGCCCGACGCCAATGGTGTTGAGATCGATGCTATACAGATTGATCTCAGCGGTCGGCGTGAGTTTGTGGCTGTCTTTTTTTAGGCTCATGGCTCAAATACTTGGTAGATCGATGCCGTTAAGCGATGGTTGTTATCGTCCACTGGGGTGGGGTCCCATTTATCGCACACATATTTCTTTACGGTCGCCGCATAAGGTGACTGCCAAGTAAATGTCGCCACACCGCCCAAGCCGTCAAAAAAGGCCAGCAGGCTGGTAATCTCAGCGTCAGTCAGTTCATTCCAGTTTAAAGTCCATTTATCCGGATTCGCATTTAAGCCATCGGCCACGCGCTGTTCGTAGTTATCGCCAAAACCGATTTTTCGAACTTTAGGTTGTTTGCTCAGGCTGGATGAATAATCCGGTTGAATCGGCAAATCAGCCATCACACCTCCTCGATGGACATACCCGGCAGGGTATACACCGCGTTGTCATCCGGAACGTTATAAAAATTGAAGGTTCGGCTAAAGTCGCCGGTAAATCTAACATGCACATCGAATTCAAAGCCGGCACGCAATACAGCGCCGTTGGCCGGAGCGCCGGCAAAGGTGACGATGCCGGTGGTGGTGTTGACCGTCCAGCCGTTGTCTTGCGCTACGCCGTTCACATAAATTTGCACGGTGCCGGCGACCGGCTTGGTGATGATGCGGTCCTGAGTATCGCCGTTCGGTTGATAACGCTTAATCAGCTGAAACTGGGTTAATACGCCGTTGCCGGTGCCGCCGCCCAGGATGCCTTGATCGTTTGTGCCGTTGTAAGTGGTCGCAAAATCGCCCCAGTCTTTAAGCCTGAAGCGCTGTAAGCCCCTGCGTCGCGCCCGCCAAAAGGCTTGCAAATAATCCAGTTCAGCGCGCAAGACTTTGCGGTTGCCGACCTGCCATTTACCCTTGATGGTGTACTGACTGATGTTACCGATGGCGCCGGCCGTGATAACAGGCAGTCGCTGGCCGCGCACGCTGTAAGTCGCGGTGGACTGGTAATCGTAGTTCAGTTCCAGGCATTGTTCGCTATCGAGAAACATCGTTTACCCCCGTTGCTTGAACCATTGGTCTATCAAGCCGCCAGCGCGCAGTTCGGTGGTAATTGTTTGGCGCACCGAGGTAGTGACCAGATTTCCAAGTTGACCGCCCATGTTGCTATCATCGGCATTATTGCTATTGCTGATGACGTTAACCTGAGCAGTAATGTTAAAGTCCGCCGAAGTGGAGACGGAGGCATCCGTCGACTTGTTTTTTAGATTGTAGCGATGGCGTGGGTCGTTTCGCGTCAAAACCTCTTCATCATCTAGCGCGATAATGGGCACCTCGTTGGGCGCTAAACCAGGAATACCGCCGCTGTGATAGCGCGTTGCCGCGCTAAATATCGCAGGATCGGCGGTAATCATGTTCGATGCATGACCGACAAGGCCGCCGCTGTGTTTTGTTTTTATCCACTGAAAACTACTCATTGTGTCTGAGAAAGCCGCACTATTGCCATTAGCAACAGAGGTCGAAGCACTGCTGGTGGCCCCGCTACCAAAAGCGCCACCTACAGCGCCCACCACCCCGGAAAATAAGGCACTGAGTAAGCCGCCACTAGCGTTATCTTTCCCGTAATTTTTGCCCAGTAAGGATTCAAAGATTTGCGCTGAAGCCGCCTCGGCGACCATCCGTTGCATAATTTTGGCAAAATTGGCGCCCATGCCCTCAATGCCGTTTTGGAAGGGATCGAATAGGAAATCAGCAAAGGCGGACTGCATATTATGGGCAGCCTGGATGCTGAATTCGGATAGGCTGTTAGTGCCTGACTTTGCGGGGTCAATAAAGTAATCGTTATAGGCCTTACCCAACTTATCGGCCTCAGCTTTGAATTGCTCGGGTGTGATTAGCCCTTGGTCTAATTGATCCCGTGTTTTAGCCAGCGCGTCATTAAAGCCGCCTTGTACGTCACCATGCGTTATTAACTCAGCATTGTTTTTGCGTAACTCATCCGTGGTATTGGCGTCTTTAACCAGCTGATCCCACATAGCTTGCTGGCGCTGGATGAGGGTGGTTTCTTTATCCAGCGTACGCACTTTCGCTTCAATCGCAACCCGCTCTTCATCGGTGGCTTTTGCGGCAAGGCTGCGTACCTTCGTTTGAATAGCTTGTTCATTGTCGGACAGTTTTAGCGCGGCCAGTTCAAAGTTCAGTTGCTCGACGTTTTTGGCGACGGCTTCACGTTCAGAGGCGTAAGCCTTGTCCGCTTTCTTCGCTTCGCTGCTCGCTGAACTCGCCGCTTTAGCGGCATCTTTGTGGCTTTGACTTAATTTTTCATTAGCATCCGACAGGGCTAGCGCATCCGTCAGACCCTTGCCGCTCAATCCTTGAGATTCCAGTAACTGCTTCGTGTAATCATGCTGTGACAGCGTTAGTTTTTTATTGGCGTCCGTCAGTTTTGCCAGCACTTCAGTTGTTGTTTTGGCATTTTCCTCCTTTTTTATTAAAGCTTGCGTACCTGCCATTTCTGCTTCATGCTTAGCTTTTTCGTCGGCTGCCTGCTTATCCTTTTGCGCGTTTTCGGCTCGCAGCTTATCCTTTAGGGCCGCTATCTCCATAGCCGCAGCCTTAGCGTCGTATATCTCACCAGAGCCAATAAAACCTATAGCTTGGGTGGCACCCTTTGCAACCGTATTCATGCTGTTAAAGGTTTTTAGACGTGCTTCAGCATGAGCAAGCTGATCGGTTAGCACCGTACTCATGTTTCGGGACAGCATATCCAGACTACGGGCGGCACTATCGACGATCCACTTAAGAAGTCCCTCTGATTTATCCCCCATCAGAGTATCTTCATAATGATGCCACGCATCCGACAACACGCTGATCTTGCCTTTTAATGTCTCCATCGCTATGGCATTTTGACCCGACGCCAGCTCACCCATTTTTATAATGACTTTATCGATGACATCGCGCGTCAGCTGGCCTTTTTCAGCCATATCGAACAAGGCGGCGGAATTTTTCCCGGTGACCTTCGCGAGCAAATCATAAATAGGCACGCTTTGATTGATCAACTGCAAAATCTCCTGTCCTTGCAGTTTACCTTTGCCCCAGGCCTGACCTAATGCTATCGCAATGCCGGTCAAATTTTCCGCAGATCCGCCCGATCTGGCAGACTGATTGGTTAACGCCTCCATGACTTCGGTAGTCGGTTTTAAGCCGAAGTTTTGCAGGGTTAAAAATGCTTTGGTAATGCCGTCGATTTCAAACGGCGTTTCTTTGGCAAACTTCAAGATGAACTCGAAATTTTTGGAACCTTCCGCAGCAGAGCCCGCTAACCCGTTTAATCGGCCCCGCAGGGTTTCCATTTCGATATTGGTACGCAAGATGTCGCGTGCCAATCCGGCAAAGCCAACAACCCCTAAGGTTACCCCGAATGCAGCCATTGTGGAGTTCATGCCTGCAAAGACCGTGGAGCTTGATAGCCCCGCAGCCCTCGCCTGCTCCAGCGTTCGTATATGCTGAATTTGCGCCCCAGTGAGGCCTTGTAGTGATAACTGGTTGGCTCGATACTGCGCGTTAGTCAGCGACAATCGACTAACATGATCCGCATAAATAGCGTTGGCCCGTTGCACCGCTGCCTGCTCATTCCGTTCAGCGGAGGCAAGACGTTCGATTTCAGCGCGGGCGGAAGCCGCCGAATGCTCCATAGCGCCCATTCCAGCCGTCATTCTGATGCTATCTAATGACGGCTGGTTGGACATCGCGGCCATCATCGGCGCAATGCGAGAGGCGGCTTGTTGCGAAGATACAGCGATTCTGTCGATCTCTGCACGCGTAGAGGCAGCGGCACGACCCACCGCTTCCATACCGGCTATCATTCGGGTGCTGCCGGCTGAAGGCGGATTCGATAAAGCCGACATCATCGGCGCGATCCGCGCTCCGGCTTGTTGCGCAGAGCGGCCCACGCCCTCAACACCGCCGGTAATGCGGTTTAAATCGGTTAATGCCTGCCCGAGATCGGCCCTGATCCGAATCAGCAGTTCAGTATTGTTACTCGACATTTACGTCCTTAATCCGCGCAAAACAGCAGGCAAATCTTTAGCGCCCATCGCCAGGGCGATGGATTGAATCATGTCGGCCTGCTGGTTGCGTTGTTGGCGTAACAGTACGGCGGCGAAATGCTGTATCTGCCGCCATGTTAAGTTTTCCCCGATCATTTGCGGGCTGTTGCCAAAGCCGGCGCTCATCAGTAATAAAAACAATTCGGCTAACTCGCGACCGGTGGTTTCAGCATGATGTGACCGAACTGTTTGGCGACGACCACCCGCCGCAACAAAAAAGGGCCGTTCATCTCCCAGAATGTCATTGATAATAAAGTGCCGTCGGCATCGTTCAACTTTTCAGCCCACTCCAGGGGTTTACCGATGGACATCGCCAGCAGTTGCAGCCAAATAGCCGCATTATTACCGATGACACGATCAAGTTCGGGCAGTCCCAGCGTGTCGCCTTCAGTGATCAGCCTCGTCAAGTCGGTCAGTAATGGCTGAGCGATAGCGGCGGCGGACAGGCCTTCGAGGTAGGTAAATTCATGCACGATGACGTCTTCGCCGCCGATGGTGATGGTTTTATCCGGAAATAAGAGGTCCGATTCTGGGGTCGTGGTCATTTAATTTTTCCTAATGAGCGCAGCCAATCTTGCTGGCGTGAATTAATACGAATGCTGTCGCCGGGTTGTTTGAGTTCTCCGCCGTGTTCATGTGCGGCGATGAGGACGACCTCGATAACATCACTAGCCGTAGTCGCAGGTGCCGTTTGAACGGTCTGTTCGGACGTGGTTTGAACCGTCGGTTCGGATGTTGATTTCACAATAGGTGTTTCTTTAGCCATTATTTTCTCCTGGGGTTTAGTCTTCGATTTTCCAGCTAAATAGCCGGTCGCCTGCCGGACGTAGCGCGTCCCACATTACCGTGCCCGTGATCGGCATTTCCGCGGATTTGCTCTCGATCATCGCTAACGAGCCGGGCGATAATCGAACTTTGTACATTTCGCAGCGGGTTTGCTTGTTGTTGTCAGCTCGGTTCATGCCGGCGAATACGATGTAATAGTCTTTTTCCTCGGGAGCCACGGCAAGATGATGCTGTGCCTCGTACGTGTAATCGACTCTCAGCTGTGATTCATTGACAATATCGCCGCCGTCAAGAATCTCGATCATGCCTTTATCGGAATGCATGATGTAATCGATATTATGAATATAAGAAACGCTATTTTGATCTCCAGCCATGCGTACATCTACGATGAATGTTTTGACATGTGGCAAGGCAATAAACTTACCTTTGTAAGCCGTTACCGATGCATCGGTAACCGTCTGGAGGTTTTTTACCGTGTTTGACGATTGCAAGGCGATGGACAAATGATCGGGCTTGATGGACCGCATTTGCATAGAAAAATCATATTTAACGGACTTGGTAAATGAAGCGCCGATTGCGGATGATCCGCTGACATTCTCGGTGACCGTTTCTTTATCAACCGAAGGAGTCAGGGTAACCGTTGTCATATCGCCGATAAACTCCAAGCCCTTGGGCTGTCCGGACGCGTCGCGTTCAGCGATAAAAACCGGACCTTGCCCAGAAAAGTATTTGGTATCGAATTGTTCTGCCATGGTATTGCCTATTAGGTGGTGGTACGCGGTGGAATTGCGTTAATGTTGACGACAACCCAGCCGTAGGGATGTTCGAGTTGTCGTGAATGCTGTGCCGATTCAATTTCGAACGACATGCCGGGCACACCTGCGCGCACCCAGCTTTTTATTTCTTCGATCAGCGCCATTTCAGCCAATTCAACGGCGACTTTGGCGCTGTCTTCAGCGACTTTGAGATGACAAATCAGCAGCAGGCTGTGTTTTGGCTCCAGCGCTGTCATGCCCAGCTTGTTGCTGTAGTCGCTTTCGCCATCGCTGACGACCATCACCACGCCGGCTTCGATTTCTCCGGACTCGTGTCCATCAAAATGCAACAGGCTGCGTTTTAAAATGCGCGTGGTCAGTGCCGATTGCATGGACTCGACGATAGCCGTCATGCGCTCGTCGATGCGTTCTATCCATTGCATTAGTGAATCTCCCTGATAGCTTGTTGAATCGCTTCATTCACGCGGTTTATGGTCGCGGCTTTTTCGGATTCATAAGCGGGCTTCATAAAGGGCTTAGGAGCGATGCCATGTAGCGCAATTTTTCTAGCAATTAAAAAAGCCAGTTGTTTTTGAGTGATATTTGGGTCGTAGGGTGTTATTCCTCTTCCTGTCCTTAGCCAGTCAAGTATCGGATGCTTGTCTCTGCTCTCAGGACCCTTTCCAGGGCCTCTGCCGTGTTCAATAAAAATAGCGTAATTCTTGTTTGAGTAAACAATGGCCTCCAGTCCGTTGGCCGCAACATCATTAAGGATGCTGGTCATTAGGCCCGTTGTACTGAATGAATTATTGCTACGAATATTGTCATGAACCTTATTGTTTATCTTTAGAACAGATAAGGTCAGGGCAGGCTTCAAATATCGTTCGATCAATACCGGGAAGTGACGCAATGAAGCGCCCAGCGGTCCGGCATTGGTAGTAATGTCAAAGGCCGTCATCAACGGCCACCGTCGAAAATAGCCAACCATGATTCGGCCAGCGCGGCCGGTGTGCCGTTTTTAGGCATTGAGCCTACGCCCTGGCTGCCCAGGCTAACCGGCTTGGTGCTGCCTGAGTTAGCCAGCTCCATCAATGCCTGCACCGTTGCCCGTATCAGTAATAAGTCGCGGTGTTGCGCCGGCACGGTTGTTTCGGCTTCGGTTGTGCCGATCACATAAGTGCCGTAATAAAAAACCGGGTAATCGCTGCCTATTTGGGCGATTTGACAGGCAGTAGGAGCCGGCGATAAATGAATATGCCGCTCGCCGTCAATTTCAACGATGCCGAGCCGTGGCAGCAGCCCGATGAAGTTGGGTTCCCACGCCTTTCTAGCCCTACGTGCGCTTTCGCCCCAATTGGAGTACTTAACTTCAATCATGTCGGTGGGCGCCGGATAATCGGCGACATCGGCGACAACGGTTAGTTTTACAACACGGGTAACTCGGATTTTTCTCGCTAATGCCAATGCGGCAAGATCAAGATGCCGATCATAAGCAGAGGTGCTGGAGAATTTTTGCGCGGCATCGCCCAGGATGCCTTGCAAATCAGCATGCAGTGCGGCACGGGTCATGCTCATCCTAACGACTCGTCTTCATCAATTCGAGCACGGCGAATGGACATTCTATTCAACGCCGTCGCCATCGCGCTGATAGCGGTGTTAGTCTCACGCTGCCGGGCATCGACAATCTTGCCCCACTCCTCGCGCTCTTTAGCGTGCAAATCTAGCAGGCTGCTTAAATCGGCCCGATGGTTGTCCAAAATTTTAGAAATGCTCTTAATGAACAGATAAATCAATAGAAATAGCGCCAGGATGACCAAGCCGTTAAGCCCGCCCACTTGCGCCCACAAAGCTGGATCGATGGGATTAGCGGCGGGCATTACTGAACTCCTTCTTGTGCTAATTCAAGACGGCGTTTTTCAATGCCGTCCAGTACGCTACTGCGCGGCTTAGCCGAATCGCCTTCCATACGTTCCAGCTCGGATAACTGATCTAACGTTAACTCGGCCAGCGCGGCCAAAACAGTCGGCACATTACCCAGCAGCATCTCTGCCAGCGGATTGCTTTTTGTTTCTGCCATTTTTTGTTCTTTGGCAATGCCGTAACCGGGCACTTGGGTTTCGTCGACTTGTCTCGACTCGCCCGGCATGATGGTTTTGCCGTCGATATGCACTGGGGTTTTTCCGGTATTGGTAAAATTGACTAAAGCCATGGTGTTCTCCAAGGTCAAAAAGGGCGGGGGTTATCTGCCTGAAGCGCTATACGCAATGACAGACGTTAAACGGCTGCGCAGCATATTCGGTACTTTGATGGCGCTGTACTCTTCTCCGTAGGCTTGCTTTTGACCTGTGGCTTTACCGACCGAGTTAACGACTTCGAACGGCGCACCAGTTTGGAACGGTTTAGTGATTGTATAGGTCAGGGTGCCGCGCTCGCCGATAATCAGGCGTTCCGAGCCTAAATCGGTAGACGGTGCATTAGTGGACCAGGCGGGGATATTCTTGATGGTCATCAAGTCGCCTTGTGCGGTGGTATCCGTACCGTATTTTTTACCGGACTCGGTAAATTGCGAGGCATTGGTGATGGTGTCATTCAGCGAGTTGCTGGACAGCATAAAGTCAGGCGTGACAAAGCGATCATCGGCTAGGATGGCTTTACGACGGCCAACCGCACGCAAGAGACCGTTCAGGTGCTTATCCATATCGACAGCGCCGTTATCCAGATCGAACTTGGCAATGTTGGTCGCGTAGTCGTAGGTGATGTTAGTGTTGGTGGCGGTGGCCGGGAAAACAGGGACGCCCAATTGGTTAACAAACTGCACATAACCCAGATTGTAATTAGTAATGCGGTAATAGGTTCCTGCGGCTTGCTCGCCTGAACCGTTATATTCAGCGATCACCACGTTGTTATGCTTAAGCACAATCGGATTAGTCACCGTGCCAACAGCCGTGCCTTTTAAATCATATTGCTGGTATTGACGCACGATAGGGAATTGCGCGGTTTTAATGGTGCTGACGGTTGCGCCGTCCAGCTGAGTTTGATACGCCTCGGCTGTGACTGTCGCGGCTAAATAGCTATCTGCGGCACGTTGCAGCGTGTTGCTGATTCTGCGAACGATCAACTCTTGCATGAACCGGGCGTTGCTGGCTACGTTGCGGCCGTAGGCGTCCCAATCGATACCGCTTGTCCGTGAAAAATGCATGACCTCATTGGAGATAATAAACGACAGTTTCATCGCCAAAATATACGCGGTATCCATATCCTGCATGACGCTCGCCCTATGGATACCTGCACCTTCAAAAACGATGCCTTCATTCAGGATGGCGGAACCGTCGCGCGTCTCGAAAGGGATTTGCGTAGTTACCGTGGCTGAAAAGTCAGTCAGGGTGTTGACCAGTTCCAGGATGCGGAAATCAGACAGAGCCTCACGGATGACAGTACGCTGAAAGCCGATGGGTAAATTGGTATCGACCATTCCAGTGGAACCACCGGCAAGGTATTTGGTTTCTGCGGCAATAGTTGGGGCATTGATGCGGTCGAACTCCGATAGCACCCGTTCAGCAAAGGGGGTTAACTTTTCGGATAATTTCAGGCGCCCCGTGGCGAATTCATTGGTCAGGCGTAACCCGGTTGAGATGGATTCTTGCAACGATAGCGCGGTACGCTGATCGCTTTGGGTCAGTTGTACGTGTCCGGCTGTGCGGTAACCCAGACCGGCCAGCTGAGTATTGACGGATAAGGTGTTGCCCAGGCTAATTTGATGTTCAGCCAGCTTGGTGACTTGTTCGGCGCTCATATCGGCGGTAATCAAGTCGGCAGCGGATGCCAGTGCTTTTTTGGCTTCTTCGTCCAGGGCTTTAATGCCTTCGGCTTCGGACAGCAACTTATTGAATAAGGTTGTGTTAGTCGTCAGCTTTTCGGCGAGTGTTCTGGCTGCTGTATCGCGTTGGGCTCGGTCTTCTGTCAGCAAACGCTTTACATCATCGACTGACAGCGTTTTTTCCCCGGAAGGCGCAGGAGCGTTAATCGACAGTGTGACGACTTTGTCGCCGATTTGTTCTGAAAGGGTTTTTCCTGTGCTTTCAAAGCTGGCAAACAGGCCGTCCAGTTTGGCTTTATCTTCGCCCAACTCTTTGGCGGTGGTTTCGAATGTTGTGCATAATTGAGCGACTACAGGTTCAGACAGTTTAAAGGCCAAAAGTGCAGCAGTCAGGCGGGCAAGGTATGATTTGTACATGGTGTCTAGTTCCTGTGAAAGTTGGATAATGAGTTCAGGATGTATTAATAGCGGATGGTTTGATTCTGTCGCCTCGGAAAGTCGCACGGGGTCCAGGTTTTTGATAACGGGTCTCACGGTTAACCCGGCCCCGAACAGCAAGGGACCATGCTCTTGACCGGCTTCGTTATCGGTATAGTTTTCTGAGTAGTCAGCAGAAAGGTATTGATAACCTTTAGTTTTGATAGCGTCGATGCCGTAAGGCGTCCACTCGACCTCAGCACGCAGGCGGTTGCCTTCCACGCTTAAGTTTATGATTTTGGCGGCGGCGCCATTGCCTGGCTTGTGATCGACATCCAGAAAGATGTCCTGTCCGTAGGTGCCTTCCTTGAAGTTCTTAACCATCGACAGCAGCATGTCTTTGCTGATTTCAAAGCGGCCGTAACGCGGATCGGTAAAGACGCCGGTGCGGGTGACGGTAACCGTGCTGGTAGTCTTACCTTCAGCCAGCTCTATTTTGCAGCGGCTTAAAAACCGGATGGTTCGACCGTCTGTGCCTGCTGATAATTTAATGATTCTATTTTTCATGGTTTTAAACGCAAAAAAGCCCGTGCCGATGAATCGGAACACGGGCTTTTCGCTTTATACAGCGCGTTATGCCTTTAGTGAGTTACGATTAGTTTATAGACCACTGTCAAGCAAGATAACCGGGTAACATGCTGATTTATACCTCTGAATTAACAGCCACGTTACTCACCACTGATCCCATGCTCAACGCCACCGGAATACCGCCCGTCGATAATGTGGCGCCATTAAAATTAATAGCCGCAGTCACGTCCCCGACGTCTTCGGGCTGCACTACATAATCAGCAAACTCCCAGCTGCGCGCATTGCCGCTGACAAATGCCAGTGTATGCACCGCTCCGCCAATATCGACATTTAAGCTGATAGGACCTCCGGTCACCGCAATATCGTCAAGCAGCTGCACAAAAAACGACAATACGGCTCCCGATGGATAATTTCCCGCAATAGGGCCATGAATCGCGGCAGGGACAGTCACTCGCTGAATGGTTGAGCGATAAGAAAAATCAATAAAGATAATCCGTCGCTCGGCGCCAGCGCCGCGCCGGGCATTCGGCAAGGCAAAGTTACTGACGCCATCGCCGCCGTACACATTACCCAGTACGGAAAACAACAAGGGGTAATCCGAGACAGACAAGAGCTGACCTTCGCACGGCATCCAGCCGTCAGGAATATTCTGTCCGGCAAACAAGCGAATTTCTCCGGGGATGTTCAGCATTGCGCTAAGATTAACGAGCTTTTCCTTGCCCGTATCGGCAGACACTACGGATAGCTTGTCTCTTTGCTCGGGATAACTAAATCGGTTGTTCATTTCACTATTCATATCGGTCTCACAAAAAAATTAAGAGTGGATAACGCTGACATTACATGAGTTAGTCAATCGGCATAACCGGAACTTCTGCGCTATAGACTATGGGTAACGGTACCCAGGTTTTGCAGCGCTTACACAGCCCCTTACTTTCACTTTCCGGCAGTATCGAGATAACCGACACGCCTTTGATTACCTTGCCATCGAACAATTTGGTATTGCAACCCGCACAATGCACAACTTCTCTTTTCATAGCGAAGCTCCCCATGTATTCGTATTATGCCCTTGCTGATCCAGTCGCACTTTCAGCACCTTCCAAGGCGTGGCGATAGCATTTTCTTTAAGCAGGCCTTTTTCTAAGGCAATGCGCTTATTGCGCGAGTTCAAAACCGACTCTTGTACAGCGGCCGGTTGATCATTAAGCCAGTCCAGCCGGTTTTGTTTGCCTTGCCGGTCGGCGGCACTGACTTCGTCTTTAAAGACAACCTCTATGTAACTTAAGGTGTTTGGGTGAGCCGGACACGGGTTTTTTCCTTCCGGATAAACGCCGGGGCCAAGCCCGTAAATATTGGCATGGGCATGCATATCGCAGATGTCGTGTTTAGGGTGGTTTGGCGAAAGCAGAAAGCGTGTGCCAATAACATTTGGATGCGAAAAAGCACCAACTTCATAAGATTTAACATAGGCTCGGTTAAGTTCGGTTCTGGCTACGCGGAGCGCGTTAGCGTAAGGAGTGCCGTCGCCGGTAAAGAGCTGCTGGGTAATGGTTTGCCCCAATGGTCCGGCGGCATTGGCTTTCAATTTGGCTTGCAGGTCCTTACCGAGCCCTTGGCCGCCGCTTAATAGCTCTTGCGCGGTGCGACTGGCTGAATAGCCTTGAATCACCGCTTGATTAATGGCGTCGCGCACGATTTGCCGGGCGTGGTTGTCGTTGCGCCAGACGCGGTCGGATAGCTGTAGGCCGTCGTCGGCAATAAAGTTTCTGACAAATTTAACGGAGTCGGCCGGTATTGCCGACAGGTTGGCCCCTATCATTACGGCCTCATCAACAGCAAATGGGCTAACTCCCAGCAGCGCGGCTTGGTTTAGTCCATCAGTCAGTAATCCGGCTTTTTGCGCTTCCAGTTGCTGTAATCGTGCCTCAGCTGAAGCCAGCAAGGCTTGTAAGGCACTGATAGGAATTAAGCCTTCATTGTCGGCAAAACTGCCTATCACCTTACTCAGTGCATCAACTGATTGCCGGTAAAGTTCGGTTAACCGCTCCAGTGTTTGCATGTCCAGTTGGTTCATCGCGTCTTGCGCGGATAACGTCGCGCGCTTGATAGCGGCTTTTTTGGCGGTGCGGTCGTTCATTGGTTTTTAATACTGGTTGCTGACTCGCCCTTCGGCGCATTGCCCGGCGTGACCGATACGCGCGGATTGACTACGGCATCCTGTGGATAAGGATCGTTCGAATTAGCCTGTGCCTCTCGTCCTGCCAGTACTTCAGCCGGATCAAGTCCGGCAGATGCCCATACCATGTCCGCAGGAACGCCCAGCGCTTGGTATTTAAGCGCCAAATCAGCACGCTGGTTAGGCGTATCAGTACGGCGCTCAGCAAAAATTATGCTGAAATCATAAGCATCAGGGTTAATGCCGTTAAGCAGCAAAGACAGTCTAAAGCCTTCTTCATAAGCTTCTGACTGGGTGTCTTGCAAGGCGTCAATCTCTTCGTAATAGTCACGTTTTAAGTCTTCCAGGATGTCGCGGTTCAAATCGCCGACATAGCCGAATAGGCCTTTAGGGGCAGGAGCGCCTGCGAAAAAGGTATCCAGCAAATACGATACATCGGCTATCTGGTCTAGGTTGGCGTCACCCTGTACCGCTGCCACGCCGCCTTTTTTGTTCAGGTAATAATCGGTGGTGATGTCTTGCTGATCTTGTTCGACACTCTGACGGTAGGCTTCGAGTTCATCTTTGCTTGCGCCCTCTAAGGTATGCGCCATGCGTAGCGGTGCCCGTTGGCGGCGACGAATCACCAGGTCTTCTTCGGTCATAATCAGTTTTTGCCAGACCGTGCGGTTGGCATCCAGGTAAGGCCGACCCATTGAGCCCATGTCATCGTAGTTGTCCGGGGTTAATCGGACTACGGTGAGCTGCCAGAGCGGAAACACGGCGTCTTCACGGCCACTGGCTAAATCAATTTGCCGGTACGCGGCTTCAGGGTTTTTAAACTGCCCGTTCGGCTCGACGATGGGCTGGATGGTTTCGGAGGCCATGCGCACGCCACGGCAGATTTGCTGGTTGCCGTTGAGCACCCATTGAATCGGTAGATTGCCTTCCATCACCAGGCCGCGCGCATCGGATTCGAGTTTTTGAATACGATGCAGTCCCAAACGTTTTTCAAAGTTCGCCCAGGCGGCAATGATGCGTTTGTTGCGCGGGTCGGTTTCAATTTTTAAGCCGCCTTTGACTGCGGTTCTGGCCATGCGCGTATGAATCTTCTTAATGCGGCCATCCACGGCGTCCATGTGGCGCAGGTCGAGAATGCGCTGATGATGTACCGGGTCGGTCCACATCGCCCGGTATAGGTACAGGATGCGGTTTTCAGGTGTGGTTCTAAAGCCAACCTCGCTCGATTGAGAGGGCTCTTCGCCGGTCATGGGGCTGGCGTTGTCGTTTGGTTTACGTTTAAACCAGTTATCTAGTAGGCCCATTTAGGAGGCTCCAGTTAATCTTGATGAGTCAATAAGTGAATCAGATGTAGCGCTTGGCTTTCAGCATCATTTACCGCATTGTGATGCGTTCCTATTCTGAATTGATCGATTTTTACTGCGGCAAATAGCCCCTTCATTGTTCGATAACAGCGGTTTCTGTAAAAAGACCACGGCTGCCTATAACCTGACCGTTTAAGTGCGGAAGAAAGAATTACGTTATCGAAATCACTACCGTTTCCCCAAACCCTGATGTCGCCAACACGTTCAACATCAATACCGTAAAACCAGTTCGCAAATTCCTGCAATGCTGCATTGATATGCAAATTATCACCCTTGGCTACTTCTAGCCGTGCCGATTCACTTTGTTCTAACCACCACATCACAGTACTTGGATCTATAACGCCATCCATTTCAACAGCACTGCGAAGATCAATAAGCTGATAAAAACGATCTATTACCTTTTTCTCGGCGAAGAAAAATAACACTGCGCCGATAGCAATAATTGCCGCATCAGCACCGCTACCCATCGTCTCTAAATCTAACATCACATGTTTAGCGTTTAATTCGTCTTTAGATAGTTTCATTAACTTGTTCCTATTAATTGTTCTCGAGTTTTTTTACGGATCAGTACGGTAGTCGGCGCATTGCAAGCGCCGCGAGTCACCATGCCCCAGACGGAAGCCATGGCGGCATCGAATAAGTCATCGCCAATCTTACCGTCGGCCATTTTGTAGCTGGCATAGCTGGTTTTTGTGACCTGCGGCACGATGTTGGGCAATTGCCGCACAAAGGCACGCAAATCTGCCAGCTCTGGATCAGTTAAATCCTGGTCATCAAAATACGGTATCGCCGCCTGCTTATTGTGAAATATCGACCGGATGGCCTGCGCCATGCTGTGCTTGGTCATGCCTTCGAAACGGATCGGCGAGAACGGCCATTCCGGCCACGTGCTGGCGGTACTGTCGCCGTCGCCGATAGTGCGGCGGTCGGTTTGCGTCAGGCCCAGGGCGTAAAGATCGTCATTCAATGAAGTCAACATGCCCACACCATAAGCATCGCCCATGGCGGTATCCGGGCTAAAGTATTGCCAAAGCCCGATTAAATCGCGCTTGACGACGTTGTCATCAGCGCCGGGCGGCCACGTGCGCACATATGGAAAGGTGACGAAATTACCGATTTGTTCGGTAACGACTAAGGCATGCTTGGAGCTGGTTGGATTTTCGCCGTGGCCGCCAGCGTCGTAGCCGAAGCCGATCAGGCCGCGTTTGCGGTATTTTTCGCCGGGCATCGGGCTGGCCAGCTGCAACCCGGCTTGAAGGCCGACTTGTATAGCCCGCCTGACGTACTTTTCCCAAATCAGGTTCCGACTGGAAATATTCCGGCACAGCAGCTGGCGGATGTATTCATCGGGCGACAACTGGGAGCGCATTTGCATCATGAAGGCTTCGTTCAAGATACCCATTTCCATGCCGAGATAGGCATCGATAGTAGACAGCACGTGATAATGACCGCCAGCTACTAGCTCTGTTAGTGTATCGGCACCTTTAAAAACGCCGGTAATTCTGATTTGTGGATCGTTCTTAGCTTCTTTAGCTGCACCAAGTCGCCGAGTTGAACCCATCATCAACAGAAACCTTGAAAACAAGCGCTCTTTTGGCATGTCGTCGACTTCTTCGAGTGAGGCTTCGGTTAAATCGCCCCCGTCCACTTGGGCCATGATGCCGTAGGCCCGTGCCATGCTGCGGTTGGCGAACTGGTAATAGGTATCGGCGAATTGTTTGCGGCCTGATTTGTAGTTTAACCAGGCGTCCAGAATCGGCGAACGGCGGATGGCGTCGAGATGATAGCCCAGGTTAACTAAGGCTTGCGCCTCGCGCGGGGCGACAATACCCAGCTCTTGGTCGGCGTTGGTGGCGTTGAATTTGAGTAAATATAGCTCTTTAATCGCAGTCTTGCCGGTACGGCGGCAGGAATAATCGATAGTGTTTTGATGCTGATCCATTTCAATGCATTTGAGGATCTGCATCGGGTCGAGTTCGACGTTATGGACGTGCTTATGCCATAAGGCGTGGTCATCCTTGTACCGCATCACCTCCGTTTCGGCGATGCAGCGTAGTTCGATGCGCTTGTGGGGGGATAGGCGTTCAGCCATAAAGGATACCTAGCCTTTAATCCCTAGCGCATCTTTAATTCGCTGTTTTGCAATAAAATCTGCCTGTTTCGTCGCTCTCTCATGTATTTGGTTCATATGACTACCAATTACATCACATAGCCAAGGATAATGTGAGACAGGAAATTCTCTAACACAAAATGAATAACGATACCCACCTACCTCGTGAGACAACACTGGAGTTCCGTCATGATCTTCAATTGTCGCCATCTATTGACCCTCATCCTGCGCATGTTCTATCAAAATCGGGTCGTTATTAACCCGCTTTCGGCTGTTCTCAATCATTTGCTGCAATCCTTCCAGCGCGACGGCTTGACGCTCTTGGTAAGCCAACAAGCTATCGCCCCGGACAGCATTAGCGTCAATATGGCCTTTGATGCTGGATTCCTGTTCTTGCACACGCGGAGTCATGCCGAGCTCGGACATCGATAGGCTGTTTTTGCTGACGAACTCGGTTAATACCTTAAGCAATGGGTGTGCTTTAACTTCGGTTAAAAACTGGAGTTCACCGCTATTGGGGTCTTCGTATTTTGCCAGTTGAAAACCGGCCTCTTTATCGACATACCAAACCGGCTCTCGAATTTCGACGCCGGTCTGGATGATTTTCAGCATGATGTTGTTGATGATGGTTTGGATAGTCGCGTGCGTTGCTGCATGATCCTCAACAATCAGTGAATAGTCTTTATTCTCGAAAGCCAGCCGATAGCGCATATACCGGTCGGCTTCCTTCGCACAAAGTGTGTTTTGCCAGCAAATATTGTCAGCCAATTCGCAACCGGTACACATCGGGTATTGACCGGGACGAGCCGGGAAATAGGTCAATACGTGAGCATTCATACCTGTTTTCAGCGCATTAAACCGGGTGCGGGCGTGAATCTCGGGCGTGTGCGTTTTCTCAAGGTTGAGTTTTGTATTGGCTTTGCCTTCAGGCGTTTTCGGCCCGGTGGATTTCCCGAAAGAAGCCATGAGGCCTTTTTCCCAGTGCGCTTGTTCGGCTTCGTGGTCACAACGCGGACAGGGGGCGTAATACAAATAGGGATGGTCACGTTCCGGCGCATCTTCAACGCGGTCCGGTTCGCGCGCGAATTTGTGCCGGCAATGGCGGCAGTAAAAGTTAACCTCTAGCAGAGGTTCGGATTGGTCTTTGCGTTTGTCTCCCATGTTGCCCATGGTCGCCGATTTCGGCAAGCAGGATAACCGGAGCTGTTGCTAGGCTTTGGCGATAATGCGCTTGATATGATCAACGCTGACGACTTCATTCAAGTCGTCCATAATCCTGACGCGGATCTCTTGGGCACGCAGCCCGTCGGCATGCAACGACAAAATCACCCGGTTGCGCTGATAGCGCATCCACACGCTATAGCGCGGGACGTAAGCGTAGTGTTTTTCATCTTGGACAGCATCGCAATTGCTTAAAATGGCCCACATCGTCAGGAAGTTATCGACACCTATCGATGCCGCCACATCAAGCCAGTGAGCGGCAAGGCCGATTTCGCGCAATTCCGCCAGCCGAGAATCAGCGCGCGCATTTTTTTTTGAAAACCTGTCGCTATTGCAGATATTCGGGTACCCACCCTGTCCTGTAGGAGGGGCCGATTGACCATGCCGAGCCCCCACCCCATAGCCAGCACCTGCCATTTCCCCGTCTGGGTTGCGCTTTACTGTGTTCATGATACCCCTACAGCCCTTGATTAACGTGATAGCTATTGCTAACGAGTTGCGCTTTCTGTACTAATGCGCAACTGATATTTATATTACCCTTTAGGCTTAGCCCGCTTTTAACGGCTGTATATAGCCCTCGCATCCCCACCCGATAGACGCGGGCTACAGGCATTAACCCGGTCCGGACAATAAGTTTTATATAACCCAATGGGGCAAACGGAAACATCTACGCCCCCTTCAAAGCAGCGGCCAGACCAGTGACAGGTGTCCTCATCTCCGCCAACGGATTGCACCTATCATTATCAGCTCTCAACCTTTGCGTTGCCATCCTGATATAAATCGCCGTTGATTCAGGCCGTGAGTGTCCCATCAGCGTTTGAATGCCCTTCATCTCTACACCACCCTCAGCCAGACGTGTCCCATACAAATGCCTGAACGCATGCGGATGTAAGATGTTATCAGGCAGCCCAGTCATACGGCCATGCTTGCGGACTACCTCAAACACCGACTTAGGCGTCAGCCGCCGGCGCTCACCGTAATACAAATGATCAGCAACCCGTCTGTTGTTAGTCGACACAAACAGAACCCGGTCATTGTTATCCAGCGTCCTGACAATATCGCCAAGCTCAGGATGCCCCAGATAAGCCCGGATAAACAGCAACACCTCGTTCGGGGCTGGAACCTCCCTCTGCTTACAGCCCTTCTCACGCACACGCAACGTCAACAATTCCCGCCCCTTATCCCCGCGCTCAAAAATCAGGTCAGAATCATTCAGACCGCATAACCCACTCACCCGCAACCCGCAGCCTAAAAGCGTCGCCATCATTGCCGCATCGCGAACGCCGAGAAACGTAGTAAGGTCAGGAGCAAATAACAGCTTCTCAGCGTCCTGAAGCCGCATATACATCTTGTCCGGATCACCTACCTTTGGCAGCACCAAAATAGCCGCTGGATTATCCAGCCGCTTCCGCTTCACCGACAACCAACAAAAAAAACCACGAAGGCAAGAAATAATCGGCTTGCGGCTGACCGGCTTTACCCCAGCCTTAAGCTGGTGCATACCGCAAAACTCTTCCAGATCGTCTTCACTGGCCGTCAAGTGATCCTTTCCACGACCGGCCAAAAACACCCGCAACCGCTCAAGATACAAAAAATACTTTCCGTACGTTCGCGGGCTCAGATTCTTATTGTGCTGCAAAAACGAACACCAAGCAGACGAATCAATCTCAAACTGACCAACATCAGACATCAAATTACCTGGAAAAAGGAAGGAGCGGGGGAAAACGCTCCGTGGATTGTGTGTTTTACCTATTTTTAACATTCAATTAGTTAAAAAACAACAACTTATTACTACATATAAGCCCACACGACTACACCAAACCGGTTTTTTTCATCCCACATCTCGTGGACGCACAATATTAGCCATTCCTTATTTTGTGGGGAAGCTTTTCTTTATCTCTATCTCTCTCTTTCTTAATAAAAATAAATAGATAGATAGATAGTAGGGTGCAAAACGGGCGAAATAAAAAACGTGGAAAAACACACAAGTGTGTGGATTTTGGTAAAGGTAGTGTAGTTAAGACACACAAAAATGTAGCGATAAATCGACCAAAAACAAAAAAAATAGCATAAATAACATATAGTTAAAAAAATAAATAATACAACAATATTACAATCTACACATCCACAAGCGTTTTCCCTGTGGGGGGGTAATAAAAAACAGCAAAAGCAGCTTAACTTTAACGTTATCTAAAGAGGAAGGGAAAATGTCCGGACACAGGCATAGTTTCCTGATAAGAAACTGTACAGAGAAACATGCGCGCATAAAAAAGGCCGCTCGATCTGAGCGGCCTTTAGCCTATCGGGTGTTAAGGGGGTGACTATCAAGCGCCAAACTGAGCGTCCAGCACCTTATGAAGCTTACCCAAATACTCCATCCGACAGACACTGAGAGCAACCATATGCGCGACACGCCGATTATCGATTAACCGTTCAATACCTTTCTTAACAAAAATGTTTGATGCCTCAACCCCCTTGGCCAGCGCTTGCGGCGACTTGATAGCTTGTCCCTCGTAAAACCCCGACAGCGCCGGCGTATTGGCCACATACTTCATAATAGCGCCAAACCTTACAACCAAGCAGAGCTGCCCAATACCATCAGCACGGATAAACTCAAGCTGATAAGGATGATTAAACCGGCCGTCGTTAATCTCGACTAAAACAGTTTTTAAGATCAACTCCCACGGCTCCAAAGCAACCTCCTTTTGCGCCGTTGTCGCTACCATCGGCGGTTGAATAACAGGCGGCTCCACTGCCAGCCTATTTCTTGCCGCAATAGAATCCTGATCCCTAAACAAACTAATCATTTCCCGTTGCGGATCCTGTCTCACAGCTTGCTTCAGAATGTCCTTAACAAACTCGCTCAACGTCACCCCGCGCTCCCTGGCCGAAACCTTTAGCGACTCCTTAAGCCAAGCAGGGACAACCATATCTAACCGTTCTTGCTTCATTTTTCACCTCATAATAAAAAGCCCGGAAGAACCGGGCTTAAACATAACCAGCCTAAAACCCAGCCTCCTTAAGCAACATCAACTGCATCACCCGAATCTCAAACAACAGCCGGGCCGTAATGATCGCCATCGCCTGGCGCTGGCCATCCGGATTAGCGTCAGCATCGCCAACGCCGAGGGCAATCGCATCGATCGCCACCACGCCGGCTTCCAGCTCCTTACAAAAGCTCGCCATCTCCCTAGGTCCGCTTGTACTGGGTACAGCCGTATATTCAAAAACAAGGTCTTTCAGCTCTTTATCAATATTTATCATAATATTCTCCGTAATAAGTGAGCGGAAAGTCTAAGCGTCTGAATCAGTAGCGCATGGATAGTATTCGTCATGCCCCAGCCTAGGCGTAACAGCGGCGGGCTTGGCGTACATATCCGGCGCATCGGTGCCATGCAGCTCAACCTGCTTAAAGTGCTTACGCATAAAAGCCAACTCAGGGTAGGGTATGCCTATCGCATCGCACAGCACCGTAATTTCCAGCCAGGTTTGCTTGTGGTCCATCGCGTCTTTAATCTTCGCTATTTTCGAGGTTAGATTCGTGATCCTGGCCAGGATCGAGCGGTACTCTTTGGGTTCAATATCTTCCGGCCGGATTAAAGCCTTACCGGTATTGGAAAAGTGCCAAACAAACTCAGCCACTTCTACTTTCTTTTGCTTGGCTTTCGGTTTTCCGGATTCCATGACGACCAGTAAAAAGCCGATGGGGTGGTAAACGTTGGTGTCGTAGCTTTTACCGTCAGTAGTGGTCAACTTGACCACTACTGAATATGAATCTATGTGAGGGTTTCTTTCTAAAAGCTTAGATATTGCCCTTATTGGGTCTTCATATTCTAACCATTCGCCTATGCCTTGGCGGGTTACATGTGGAATACCATTGATTAAAACAGTTTGTGTTAAGGCGATGTCGCCATAAGTGAATGAGGATAATTGAGACATGACTGTACTCCGTAGCGATTTTAAAACCGGCACAAAGACGCCAATCTTTGGGAGCCGGACTGGGCGGGGTTGGCGTACCGGGCTACGACCGGCCAGCCTTTTTAGGGGCTGCCCCGCCCAGCCCGACATAATAGGCTGAACGTCGCGCATAAAAAAACCGCATAGAGCGGCTTGCGCCGTAGCTATCCGAGTACGCCAATACCCGAGCTGCCAATGTGGGCAGCGGGATAAGAATAGGCTTGATTAGGTCTTGGTGTCAACTGCTATTTTTCGCCTATTTAGCTAAGTTTATTTGTTAGAAAAGCGCAACTGAGTTATATTTTCTAGCTAGCAAGCTTATTACCTAAAAACAAGCAAATAAAAAGGAAAGTCATCATGGGCAAACTCGTTCCCTGCAAGACATGCCAGAAAGAAATCGATAACACAGCTCCATTCTGCCCGCACTGTGGTGTAAAAAAACCAGGAAGTACTGCTGCAGGGTGCTTTCCAGTGGTATTAGTCGTTTTTCTTTCCTCTGCTTTATTGTTTTTTCTAGGTGGGCAAGGGAATAGCAATAAAGCGCCGGCTTACAAGCAACCCTTGCCACCACAAAACACCGTTATGCCAATACTGGACGCATTGCCAGCACCTTTTAAAAATCCAGAGGAGTATGTTGGACTGAGTATTATTGACGCCTCAGGCCGTTCAGGCAGGTCTTTTCAGCAAAACGCCGCCGACGTGCACAGTATTAATTATGAGGACGAAAATGCGGCCTTATGGATACATGCGGCATCAGGAATCGTGACCTGGGTAGATATTGACCTAAAAAAAGCCAAGCCCTGTTATCTAAAAACGCCATTCGATCCTAATCCTATATTGCTGGCGTTGGGTATTAACCCCGATGAGTTAGCACCGGGGTTATTAAATGCAACACATGCACATACTTTTTACGACCACAAGAGAAGACTAAAGATTAGTATCGTATGTAACGGCGATGGAGACCCGTTGAATGTTTTTATTGGATCAAAATTTTATTTACAGTAAGTGTGTAATCTTTAACCGACATACATAAGGAGCATAATGTCTTATGCTAGGCTTTTTTATTATTAAGGAATAAAGCCATGAAGAAACAAAAAATCTTAACGTTATTTGTAACAGTAATGTTGACGCTGACTTTATCGACCAATATCTATGCGCGAGGCGGCCATTCTCGGGGAGGCAGTCACTATGCAAAGAGCATTGCCGCAGCCGGTTTAGGCATAGGCGCAGGAGTAGCAGCGCATTCCGCCTATTCAAAGACTAAACCTAGCGTCAGTTCCCAAAATAACACCGTCACTCCTCCTGCCGATGCCCCTTCTGCCGGTAGCGGTTACTACACAGGTAAACGCGGCGGCTGCTATACCTATACCGCAGGCGGAAATAAGCGCTATGTTGACCGTTCTTTTTGCAAATAAAAGAGGCCTGTAAATGCACAAGATACCAAGAATAATCTTAGTAAGCATACTTGGTAGTTCCTTCCTTCAGCCCGTTTCCGCTGAAATTGTGTGTCCAAGCACAGAGTACGGAGCTGGTTACCAGCGCAATCTATCAATCGTAGATTCTAATGAGTTGATAACTGCTCAAGGTCCTCTTCTACCAGGCGGAAAGGTTGTCTGTAAAGTATCGCTTAACTCCCAGACACTGAGGAACAATTCAAGAGCCAGAACCGAAGAAGGTGTCTACAAAGGCATCAAATACCGCATCTACTATTCCGATGGGAGTGGCTCTGTACAAGGGCTACCGTCCAATACACTGGATTACATTCATGATGAACATAGAACCAATTGGTCTACGGGATGCAAGAAGGACGAAATGGATGATACTCGTTGGTGCTCGCTCCACAAGGGCGATTTGCAAGTCCTAATATGGAAAGACGGATCTCATTCCGTTGGGGTTGGTAGCAACCATTATCCAGGCTCATCTATCACAGTACGTATTGACAAGGGGCGACCAATATCGGCGGCAGAAGAGACCGGCTTTTCAAAACAGCAATCTGAGTCGATATTAGGGCATCTCAAAAAGGGCGTATCAGTGTTGACACGCTATCAAGAATGGCCGTACATAAGCGACAAAGACAAAATAATAGAGCTTTTTGGTTTTAATGAGGCCTGGGAAATTCTGGGTATCGTTTACAAGGCTGCGGCACCGCGTAAATAGCCGGGTAGGGCAGGCAACGCTTCTCTGCCCGACATCAATCCAATCAGTCAAATAACTTGATAATATACGGGATTCCCGTATAATTATTATCATGCAAACCGTTATCGAAACCCCAACTTTTCAAAAACAGGCCGAAAAAATCTGGTCAGACGATGAGCGCATGGCATTTATCAGTTGGATTGCCGAACATCCCACAGCAGGCGATGTGATTCCCGGCGCTGACGGTGCGCGCAAAGTTCGCTGGTCGATAGCGGGCAAAGGCAAGCGCGGCGGTGTCCGCGTCATTTATTTTAATCTGACTGAGCAAGGCGCATTGGTGCTGGTCATGCTGTATCAAAAGGCGGACCAGGCCAACATCCAAGCCAGTGACATTAACAAGGCGGTGTGACATGGATATTGAAAAAATAGCGCAAGCGATTGAGGCCGACGCCGGCATGGCGCTGGACGATCTCCGGCAGGGTTTGGCTGAAATGCAGGCAGGCAGTGGCCGGGTGACTACGGCTGAGCAGCTTTTAGTGCGCATGGTCCGCACTAAAACCGGCTTATCGCAGCAAGCGTTTGCCGAACGCATCAAAACACCAGTCGCCACGCTACGCGACTGGGAGCAAGGCCGATTTACCCCGCCCGGTGGAGTGCTGTGCCTATTAAAGCTCATCGGCAACCACCCGGATTTGATCGGCGAGTTGGATGCCGCATAGCCATGTAGGCAGGACAACGATGGACGAAACCTTGGGCTCGCAGCTGGCGACACAAACCGACTTGATTAAGCTGGAACGCCGCCTGGATGGCATTGACGCTAAAATTGACCGTTTGGATACCCGCATTTCTGGCGAGCTTACCCTATTAAAATGGATGATGGGGCTGGTTCTGGGCGGCATTTTGGCGTTGGTGTTACGGGCGTTTTTTCCGGTATAACATCATCCCATCATTCCAAATTGATGTTATTTATCGTAACCGTTACAATAAATCATATTAAACGTAACGGTTACGATAATGAAAGATTCAGCAGATCAAACAACAATTGACCTTTTCCAAGAAAAACGCCGCGGTCGGCCGATCACAGGATCCGCCAAATCCGCAAAGCAGCGGATGCAAGAATATCGGAAACGTAAAGCAAATAAACAAGCGGACGCGTCAGAAATTACATTAAGTGTCGCTCAGTTTGAAATGCTGATTGAGCAGATAAATCAGTTAACAAAAGAACGCGACGAAGCCATTCAGAAGCTTCAAGATGAGCAAGATAAACCCCTTATATAAAGCCCTCTAAGCCGCATTTTATATAGTGGGAAATAATTGATAAGTAGTTGATTTATAACGGCGTGAACTTTCAATTTAGTGGGAAACAAAACACGCTAACCAATTGAAAAATAATAATGTTGTCCTGCCTTGTGATTCCGGTTGTCGCGGGTTCGAGCCCATACGCATCAAGCTAAGCGCAATCTCTTTGTGTTAAATCCTCCCGGACTAGGTAAGCCAAATCCTTAAAGCTGTCTAAATATGACACTTGTTGGA
>Ga0265327_10001120_pt1 | contig 36978 bp, 31 predicted proteins | sample 41621metaG_FD_202089 | JGI IMG/M metagenome (GOLD analysis project Ga0265327, IMG submission 202089) | Rhizosphere microbial communities from Carex aquatilis grown in University of Washington, Seatle, WA, United States - 4-16-21 metaG | ecosystem: Host-associated > Plants > Roots > Rhizosphere...
CCACCGCATCAAATCCCGGAATGGGCTTGAACCAGTCGTCCCGCACGACCGCACCGGAATCCGCAGTCGCCTTGAAAATGATGTCCGCCTTCCCGGCGATTTTCCCAAGGTCTTCGGAGGCCCCGACCAAATACCCTGACGCCACGGCCACAAAAGACAGCCAGCCCGCCCCGACAATTGATCCAAGCCTTGCCTTCATCACCCATCATGACACGCCAGACGTCGTTTTCTTAACAGAAAATCCAGCCACCGACAATTCCTGGCAGGCTTGAGAGGGCGTCCTGATAGCAGGGGCCACCTCAAATCCCCGCCTGTTTCCGACAAGTTGGAACTGGCACCGCCGCCAAAGACCGGGTTGACTGTTCATAGAACCCCGCATCACCACCGTCATGTCCCAGGCCATCATCGATCCCGAGGAAGTCCGCCGTTTCGCGGCGGAGCTGAAGCGTTTCAATGGCGACCTGCGGGAGCGCAGCGCCTCGCTGATGGCCCGCTTCACCGCGCTGGGCGACACGTGGCAGGATCAGGAACAGGAAAAGTTCGCCGCGGAGTTTACCCAGATGATGAAAACGCTGAAATCCTTCGTGGAACTCTCGGATCGCCACACGCCCTACCTGTTGCGGAAGGCGGAGCGCATCCAGCAGTACCTCGACCAGCGCTGAGCCGCTCTTTTCCCCTCCCCTCCGCCATGTCAGACCAAGCCCGGATTTCATCGATCGACGCCCTCGAAGGGTTCCGTTCGGATTTGATCCAGTACATCAGCCACGCCGGCTCGGCGCTGGAGGACATGGTCAGCGAGGTGCGCCGCACCCGCCAGTGGTTGGACACCGACCGGGTGCAGCACTTCACGATGCTGATGAAAAAGCGGAAGAAGCTTCTGGAGCAGGCCGAGCAGGAGCTTTACAGCGCCACCCTGACCGATCGCGAGGGCAGTCATGCCCTGCAGAAAATGGCGGTGATCAAGGCCGAGCGAGCCTTGGCCGAGGCCGAGGAAAAACTGCGCGTGCTCAAGCATTGGCGCCAGCAGTTCGACCAGCGCGCCGAGCCGCTGGTGCGCCAGCTCGACCGGATGTTTTCGCACCTCGGCCAGCAATTGCCCAAGGGCGTGCACTCGCTGGGCGAATCAATCAAGGCCCTGCAGGCCTATGCCGAATCCAACCGGCCGATGCAAACCGGCAGCACCGCTCCGCCTCCCCCTTTCCCACCTTCCGAGCCGACACCATGAGCATGTCCAACAGCAAGGGCCTCCTGACCGGGGCCACCCGCCAGCTTCAGGACCGCTGGCACGAAACGCGCGCCTCCTGGCGCGACCGCAAGGCGGACGATTTCGAAAAGCTCTACCTTTCGGAACTCGCCTCCAGCGTGGCGGCCTCGGTGAAAGTCATCGAAGAGCTCGAACGTCTCCTCCAAAAAGTCCATGCCGACTGCGACTGAACCCATCGATCCCGGCCAGGTGCTGGGACAGCTCGAACGCCTCAAAGCCGGCATCGCCGCCGCCCTCACCAGTGAGGAGGAACTGCTGCGCACCCGCGAGCAGCGGAGGGTGGCCGTTTCCCGTGAGATCAATGCGCGCGAAGTCCAGGATACAGACGTAACCAACGCCCGCGTGGCCGAGGTTTCCGAGGTTCACCGGCAGGCGGTGGAACGCCAGCAGTTCGCCCATGAGGCCCGCCGCGCCCATATCCAACAGGCCTACCACAACAGCAGGAAGTCCCTGGCCGACCGCATGCAGGCCACCAAGGACCAGCGCATCCGCTCCGAGCACGGGGTGCTGGTGGTGAGTCGACAGAAACGCAAGCAGGACCTGGCCGACGCGGGGGAGGCCCACCAGGCCTTCAAGGCCGTGCTCGCCGGGGATTTGGAAACGCGGCAGGAACTCCGCCTCTCCGCGCGGCGGGCCCTGCGCTCGTTCAAGCTGATCCTGCTCGCCGATGCCGATCGTGCCGACAAGGTGCCGGCAGATCCCGAGCGCACGCCGGAACAACTGCGCGCCGATGTTCTGACTGATCTCGATCAGGTTCGTGAGGCCGTGGATGCCGCCAACCGGCAGCCGCTCGCGAAGGTATTCCGGTTTGTCCCGTTGTCGCTGCTCGCGGTCGTCATCGCGGGGATCCACCTGTGGCTGGCATCGCCGCACGGCATGGCCACGGCGTGGCCGGCGGTCGGCATTTCCGAAGGAATCCTGCTGGCGGTGTGGCTGATCGGGCTGGTGCTGGCCCTGCAATCCGGTCGCCGGGCGGCGATCGCGCTGCGTTCGGCCCTCGCCCACGCCCAGCGCGCCCGCAAGGCCTCCAGTGCGCGGGTGGCGGCGCTACAGGCAAAGCTCGACCAGGACGAACACGAGCAGAGCCAGAACATCAGCGGGATTTTCAGCGAAGCCGATACCGAGCTGAAAGCCCTCATGGGGGAAGGCCTCAAAAAGTTGGAACACCAGCTCGCCCGCCTGCCTGGCAAGCTCGACAAGCTCCATCAACGCAATCTCGAACGCCTCGAAGGTCGCCATCAGGAAGCCCTCGGTCTCATCCGCGCTCAATCCGACGAAACGGCCCAGTTACGGACCGCCGCCCGGTCCAAGGGAGTGTCCGCCACCGATGCGGTGATCGACGCCTCCATCCAGGAATTGGCCGGCACCTGGCAGCGGGACATGGTTCCGCTGCAGCAGCACCTGGCCGGACTGGAAGCTGCGGCGATTTCGCAATTCCCCGCTTGGTCACCCCAGACCTGTGCCGGCTGGACGCCACCCGATGCCGCACCACAATCCGTGCGCATCGGCCACATCGGCGTGGACTTGGAAAAGCTTGATCGCGGCCTGCCTCACGATCCGCGGCTGGCCCTGCCAGGTCCGGCTCATTTCCCGGTGCCCCTCGCGCTCAGCTTTCCCCAGCACGGTTCGCTGCTGATCGAATCCACCGGAGATCCCGCCCCCGCCATTGAGGCGCTCAATGGCATCGCGCTGCGGCTTCTTGCCAGCCTGCCAGCAGGGCGGGCGTCGTTTGTGTTCATCGATCCCGTCGGCCTTGGTCGGGGATTTGCAGGGTTGATGCACCTTTCCGATTACGAGGAAACGCTCATCACCCACCGCATCTGGACCCAGACCACCCACATCGAGGAACGCCTGGCCGAGCTGAGCGATCACATCGAAAAGGTGATCCAGATGTACCTGCGCAACGAGTACGCCACCATCGCCGATTACAATGAACAGGCCGGCAGCGTGGCGGAGAAGTATCGCTTCCTCGTGATCGCCGGGTTTCCGACCGCTTTCAGTGAAACTGCGGCCAAGCGCCTGCTGTCGATCGCCGCCAGTGGCGCGCGCTGTGGCGTCCACCTGCTCATCCAGGGTGATGCGCGCCAGTCCGGCATCGATCCTGCCCTCCATGAGGAACTCCGCCGGGCCTGCCTGCGGGTCACGCTGGACAACGGCGTCTTCCACCTCACGGATGCCCCGGCCGGAGCGTCCACCGTGGTCTTCGATACCGCGCCTTCCGACGACGACGCCACGACGCTGATCCACCGTATCGGCCGCGCCAGCATCGATTCGAACCGCGTGCAGGTTCCCTTTTCCGCCATCACCCCGCCCTCGGGTGAGGAGTGGAATCTCGATACGTCCGATGAACTGCGGGTACCCATCGGCCGGGCCGGCGCGAAGAAGTTGCAGATGCTCGCCCTTGGCAAAGGCACCCGCCAGCACATGCTGGTGGCGGGCAAGACCGGCTCCGGCAAGTCCACGCTGTTCCACGTCATCATCAGCAACCTCGCGCTGTGGTGCAGTCCCGCGCAGGTCGAGTTCTACCTCGTGGACTTCAAAAAGGGGGTGGAGTTCAAGTGCTACGCCACCAAGCACCTCCCGCATGCCCGCGTGATCGCCATCGAGAGCGACCGCGAGTTCGCCCTCAGTGTCCTCCAGCAGGTGGACTCGGAATTGAAACGCCGCGGCGAACTGTTCCGCAAGGCCGGCTCACAGGACCTGCCCGCGTATAACCGCAGCGCCGAGGCTCCCCTGCCCCGCAGCCTGCTGCTCATCGATGAGTTCCAGGAATTTTTCACCGAAGACGATTCGGTGGCCCAGGAGGCCTCCTTGCTGCTGGACCGCATCGTGCGCCAGGGCCGCGCCTTCGGCATCCACGTCATCCTCGGCTCCCAGACGCTCGGCGGCGCCTACACCCTCGCCCGCGCCACCCTCGGCCAGATGGTCATTCGCGTGGCTCTCCAGTGCAATGAGGCTGACGCCCATCTCATCATGGATGAGGACAATCCGGCCCCCCGCCTGCTGACCCGTCCGGGTGAAGGGATCTACAACGACCAGGCCGGAGCCCTCGCGGCGAACAGCCCGTTCCAGATCGTGTGGCTGCCCGAGCAAGAGCGCGATGCCCTGCTCGACAAGGTGGCGACCATGGCGCGAGTGGACGGAAACATTCCGCCGATGCCCGTGGTGTTCGAGGGCAATGCGCCCGCAGAGATCCGCGAGAACGTCGAGCTGGCCACTTTCCTGCGCCAACCCAAGGCCACTCGTCCCGCCAGCGTGCGAGCCTGGCTCGGAGCTCCGAACGCGATTAAAGGACCGACCGCCGCCATTTTCCAACGGCAGAGCGGCAGTCACCTGCTCGCCGTCGGCCAGTCTTCGGAACGCACGGCGTCGCTCCAGTTCGTCGCGATTCTGTCGCTCGCTTCGCAATACGCAGCCGAACAGGCCCAGTTCGTGATCCTGGATCCGCAGGCCGCCGATGCAGCAGCCTCGGGTATTTTCAATCGTCTTACCACCTTGCTTCCGCATCGTGTGCGCATCGCGGGACCAGCCGATCTTGCCACCGTGATGGGCGATCTGGCGTCTACTCTCAGCGCCCGTGCTGCCGGAGCCTCCGCCACCGATCCGGAAATCTTCGTCATCATCCATGACCTGCAGCGCTTCAAGGCCCTGCGGCCGGATGACGAATTCCGCTTCTCGATGGACGACGAGTCCTCGGCCCCGAATCCATCGAAGATCTTCGCCGAGCTGCTCAACGAAGGCGGCCCGGCCGGCATGCACGTGCTCGCCGCCACCGACACCTGGAACAACGTCAGCCGCTGGATTCCCCGCAAGCTGCTGGCGGAGTTCGAAATGCGGATTCTGTTCCAGATGAGCGCGAACGACTCGGCGAACCTCATCGATTCGCCAGCCGCCTCCACCCTCGGCCTGCACCGCGCGCTGTTCCACAACGAGCACCTCGGCACCCTCGAAACCTTCCGCCCTTACGCCCTCCCGGACGAGGCGTGGCTGGAAGATCTCGCGGTGAAAGGATGAATGACGTCGCGCGTGGAAACTACGGAGTCTTGGTCCCGGTCTTGGCGTCGAGTTGATTGGCCACGCCGACGGCGAGATTGGCAACAGCTTCGTCAAATGCCTGAGAGGTAAAGGAGGCATCGGCCGCGAAGCGTGTGATTGGCGCGGCGTGGTTGGTGGCGATCCCGGCAACCGGGACATCCAGCAACTTTTCATCCGGCGTCGTAACCTCGAACTGGCCTACAATGACCGGCCGCACGACGATTTCTCCACCGACCTTGCCCGAGCGCACATAGCAGTATTCCTTGATGACAAGTTCCATCCGGTTTGGCGAAACGGGCTGGAGCCGACCATGGAAGAACGGAGACATTCCGACCTTGCGGTTGAGCGCGGTCTGGGTGCGCTTTCCAAGATCCTGCGGCAGGGTTTTTGGAGCCGCGGCGATGGCGACCGCGTAACGGCTGTCGAACATCTTCTGCTGGATCGCCTCGGCAATTTCGGTGCCAAGGGCGATGAGAGCCCCCGCCGCAGCCCCCTGGCCGAAGCTACCATTCCCGACCTGGCCGGTGACCTGGACCTGGATGTTCTGGGCGCCGACGGGCTTGCGATAGGCTCCCGCTGTCATCCCCACCGGCGCGATAGCGACTGTGGAAAGCTTGCTCTTCTGGGCCTCGTTCCACTGGGCGCATGACGGAAGGAGCGCCGCCGCCATCACCACACAACTATAGCGAATCTTTTGAATCAACATCCGGCGGCTTATCGGAAGAGATGTGCCCATCGTCAACCTCAACCCATTCAGATGATGATTTCGTTTGTGATGGTTCTGATCGGACGGCAGGTCGGCAACGTGGAAACGTTGCGGCTGTTTTGAGCCGCTCGTGCAGAGGAATTCTCACTCTACAAAAAGGGCGCATGATGAAATCACCACGCGCCCTTCTCATGAGGTAGAGTCTTACAGCTCCTTGATCCAGAGATTGGCGAAGTCAATCGAAGCCCCGTGGTGCTGGAGGGCGATCTTGCCCTTGGCGGGAACGTTCGGGAGGCGGGCATTGTCGATGACAACCTTGTCGTTGAGCGTCACGGTGAGGCGGTCGCCCTTGATGGTGATCATGGTGCGGTTCCACTCGCCGAGAAGGTGGTCGGCTTTTTCCTTCGGGGTGACCGCGGCCCTCACATCGGCTGGCTGGGAGGCATCGGTGCGATAGCCGTAAACTTCTCCGGAACCGATCGGCCAGTTCCAGAGGTTGACCTGGCTCTTGTCGTTGCCGCGGAGGTAGATGCCGCTGTCGAGCTCCTGGACCTCGACGGTTTCCACCTTGCCATCGGGGCCCTTCTTTTCGGTTCCGTCCGGGAGGATGATGGGGCGCTGCATGAGCGGACCGGTGCCGTTCCAGCGCCAGTCGAAGATCATGGTGCAATCACCGTATTCCTTCTCCGTCCAGAGCTGACCGGGTGACTTGGCGGTGCCGATATGCTTGAGAATGCCATTGACCGGCTGCCAGCTTTCGTCTCCGGCCTTTTCGGGCTTCCACCCTTTGAGCGTCTGGCCGTCGAAGAGACGGACGAAGCCATTGGCGGCGAGAGCGGCAGGCGCGGCCGCGGATGGCGGGATCTCGCCAACGTTGATGTTCCGGAACAGGACGCGGTCGCCATGACCGAGGAAGGCGAGGTGGCCACCACGGCGTTTCGAGCCCACATGATCGGGATGCTCCTTGTTTACCTCGTCGAGGTTGGCGGTAAGAACGACCTGGTCATTGACCTCCACGCGGACATTCACGCCATCGACCACGATGCGTTCCTTGTTCCACTCGCCCACGGGCTTGAGGGCGCCCTGTTTGGCGGGAACGAGTTTGTAGATCGAGCCATGATGCTGGGCGGGCAGCAGATTCTTATACTGGGGAGCGGTGCTGTCCAGAACCTGGACTTCCATGCCGACATAAGCGGAATCGCCGGTGCCGGGGTAGTGGATGCCGATGCCATTGTTGGCAGCGGGCGTAAGCTGGAACTCGAAGTCGAAGACGTAGTCGGCGAAGGTGTCGTCAGTAACCAGATTGATGCCGGACTTGGTGCAGGCGATGCAGCCGTTTTCAACAACATAGCCGGGGCCGTGCCAACCGGTGAGGTCCTTGCCATTGAAAAGGGAACGCATTTTCAGCGCGGGAGGCGCGTCCTCGGCGAAGGCGGGCACGACGAGTGCGAGGAGTGGGAGCAGGTGTTTCATGGTCGGTCAGAGATCGATGGTTTTGCCGGTGCGGAAGCTCTCGTCGGCGGCAGCGACGATGCGCATGGAGGAGATGGCATCGTCCATGTGGGCGGAGAGGTCGAGATCCTCGGTGATGGCCTTGAGGAAGTATTCCTGCTCGCGGTGGCAGAGGCCATCATGATCCGGTTCGTCGTCGAGGCGGATGGCTTCGTCGGAGCGGGCGAAGGTGCCGCCGGGCGTGAGCTGGGAATGATGGAGGCGTAGCGACTGGGTCTGCGTGTGAGCATCGACATTGGCGCTCTGGCCTTCTCCGCCGGCCTTGTCGGCGACGATGGAGACGCAGCCCTTCGGTCCGACGACATCCTTCACGAAGAACGCAACCTCGCTCATCATCGGACCCCAACCGGCCTCATACCAGCCGACGGAACCATCGTCAAAGGTGACCTGGAGGGCCCCGTAGTTGATTTTTCCCTCGGGGATTTCGTCGGTGAGACGGGCTCCGATGCCGGAGACGCGGACCGGCTTTGAGCGGGTCATCTGGCACATGACGTCCACATAATGGACCCCACAATCCACGATCGGGGAGATCGAGGACATGAGGTTCTTGTGGGTGTTCCAGTTCGCGCCGGAGGACTGCTGGTTGAGGTTCATGCGCATGACCAGCGGCTTGCCCAGCGAGTGGGACATTTCGATGAACTTGATCCAGCTCGGATGGTGACGGAGGATGTAGCCGATCACCAGCTTACGGTTCGCCTTGCGGGCGGCAGCGACGATGCGCTCGGCCTCGACCACGGTTTCGGCGAGCGGCTTCTCGATAAAGACATGGCAGCCGGCGGCGAAAGCGGCCTCGGCATACTCCGCATGCGTGTCCGGATAGGTGGAAATGGAGACAGCATCCGGCTTGGTCTCAGCCAAGGCGGCGTGGAAATCGGCAAACTCGGGGTAACCACCGCCGAGTTCAGCATTCAATTTTGCACGGGATTCCGGGGAACGGGTGACGATGCCGCAAACCTCGAAGCCCGGGATGCGATGGTAGGCGAGTGCGTGCGAGCGGCCCATGTGGCCCGCGCCGGCGCAGAGGATGCGGATGACTGACATAAAAAAGGAGCTTTCCCAAAACGCCGGGCCGAACGGGATCTTTCAAGCCGATTCCGGTCGGGCGTTGGAGATCATACCGCATTTTCAGAAAAACTGACCGCCAAAATCGGCAGAATTGAAGACGCCGCGACTCTAACGAATATGAAAGAAGCCCGATTGCGACTGTTTGATTCGTCGGATTCGGAGTGCCTGATATTTCTTCTCTTGGAAAATCTGGCCGATGGCATCCGCCGACTGGGATCACACTTCGATCTTCCAGGGACCCCGCATCGGCTGGTTGATGAGGGCGTTGGCTGCCGGGTCATCGAACTGGAGGGTCTTGGGGTCGAACTTCAGGCTCTTGTTGAGGCGGTGGGCGGTGATGCCCATGTTGACCATGGTGCAGGAGCGGAAGCCGTTCTGCTCGTTGAGTGCGAATTTTTTGCGGGTGCGGACGGCTTCATGGAAGTCAGTGAGCTGGGGCTCGGGATCGGGCAGGGCGGCGAGCTTCTTGTCCAGATCGGGGATGTCGGATTTGAAATCCTTGAAGATCTTGCCCTTGGGGCCCTCGAGGTAGGCGGCGTTCTTGTCCTTGTTCTCGCCATCGAGGATGATCTTGCAGCCATCGGCGTAGGTGAACTCGATGCGCCGCCATGAACCGACGGCGTCGGCGTCCTGAGGATCGGCGTCGATTTCCACGGAGATGGGCGAGGTGTCGTCCTTGCCGAGGATGTATTGGACGGGGTCGAGGTAATGCTGGCCCATGTCGCCGAGGCCACCGCCATCGTAATCCCAGTAGCCGCGGAAAGTCTGGTGGGTGCGGTGGGCGCTGTAGGGCTTGAAGGGAGCTGGCCCGAGCCAGAAGTCATAGTCGAAGCCTTCGGGCACGGGCTGCACCGGCAGGTTGGTCTTGCCGGACCAGATGAATTTCCAGTCGAAGCCGGTGACGCCGGAAACGGTGACCTTCAGCGGCCAACCGAGCAGGTCGTTCATCGCGGCCTTCTTGAGCTGCTTCACCGGCACATTCATGCCGTAGAAGTTGTCCTTGAAGCGGAACCAGGTGTTGAGGCGGAAGATGCGCTCGTGTTTTTCGACGGCCTTCACCATCGCCTGGCCTTCGCCAATGGTGCGGCTCATCGGTTTCTCGCACCAGATGTCCTTGCCTGCCTTGGCGGCTTCGATGGCAATGAGAGCATGCCAGTGCGGCGGCGTGGCGACGTGGATGATGTCGATGTCCTTGCGGGCTAGTACTTCGCGGAAATCGTGGTAACCCTGGATGCCCTTCCCCTCGCCGCCAGCCTGCTGCATCCGCTGGTCGAGGTGGCCTTTGTCGACATCGCAGAGCGCAAGCAGTTTCCCCGGCATGCCGAGATGCGAGGCGCTGATTCCACCACAGCCGATGATGGCGCGGGTGAGTTCCTGTGAGGGCGGCGTCTGGCCGGATAGCCCGAGCACGCGGCTCGGCAGAATCTGGATGGTCGCCAGGGTGGCGAGACTCTTGAGGGTCTGGCGGCGGGTCTGCATCATCCGGCCACTACGGTTCGCGAAGGAAACATGTTTCAGGATGAAAGCATCATTGCCGCTCCGACCGGCGTTTTTAGAATCAGATCACCTTTGATTAAGCTCGGCAGTCAGGGTGAATGGTTTGACGGCTCCACGCGGCATCTGAATTTCACGGCAGTTCCGCGTCGCGCGCTGCGGCTTTTCCGCCCTGCGCCTTGTCCCGGAAGGCGAGGCCGAAAATGACAGCTACCACCAGCGCCACACCGGCAGGCATGAGCCAGAACTCCTTCGCGCCGGTGAGCCAGCCTTGCCTGGTTGCCGCATCGAGGTGGGTGCGGGCGGTCCACCAGTCGAGCACCTTGTTGCCGACCAGCATGCCGGCGCCGTACGTGAGCAGGCTGATGAGCCCCTGCGCGCTGGCGCGGATCTCCTTGGGTGCCTTGCGATCGGTGTAGATCTGTCCCGTGACGAAGAAAAAGTCATAGCAGATGCCGTGGATGACGATGCCGAGCACCAGCATGGCCGGGACCGAGGGAGCGAGGCCGAAGACCGCGTAGCGGAGCGTCCACACCAGCATGCCTACCAGGAGCATCCATTTCACGCCGAGCTTGCGGAAAAAGAACGGCACAAGGGCCATGAAGACCAGCTCACTGACCTGGCCGAGCGCCATCACGCCTGCCGTCTGCTTGCCGAACGAAACGGCCTCTACGAAGGGATAGGTCATCGCATAGTAGAACGCCAGGGGAACGGAGATCAGGAACGAGCAGAGGGCGAACACCGCGAAGGACGGATCGAGAAACAGCCGCAGCGAGTCGAGCCCGAGCATTTTGGCGATGCTGACCGGCGTGCCCCGACCGTTCGGCGGAGTGGCGGGAAGCGTGAAACTATACAAACCGTAGATCAGGCTGGCCACGGCACCGAGTTTCATCGGGAAATTGGTAGCTCCGGCATCGGTGTAACCGGGGAGCACCGGCAGGTCGAAAAGACCAAAGACTGACTGGGCCACGACCAAGCCCGCCACGATCCAGCCAATGGTGCCCCAGAGCCGGATCTTCGGGAACTCATTGTCCGCACTCGCCACATTCTGGAAGGCGATCGTATTGACCAGCGCGAGGGTGGGCATGTAGCAGACGAAGTAGCCGAGCATCCACCAGAAGAGGCGGTCCGGGCTGTCGGTGATCGTCGAGCACTTCCACAGCAGGCCCGCGCCGAGGATCTGGAGCAGAGCGTTCACGCGCTCCGAATTGAAAAAGCGGTCGGCAATGAGACCCACGAACAGCGGCGCGATGATCGCGGCCCAGTTGTTGGTCGAGTAGATGTCACCAACGACATTTTGCCCGGCGAAGATCTTGCCGAGGTAGCCGCCGAGCGGGACGAAGAAACTGCCCCAGATGAAGAATTGGAGGAACATCATCACCGACAGGCGGAAAATGATGCCGGTAGGTGTTTTGGTTGCCGCGGCGGCGGTGGCTCCCGCTTTTTCGCTCGGCGGAATGACGAAGGGATCGGAAGGTTCCAGCATGCTCGGGTCCATACGGTGGGTTCTCCGGGAAATTTCGCCTGACATCAAGGGATGAAATCGAACCAAGGGAAACGGGGAGGTTTTTCTTACTTTTTTCGTCAGCATCCGTCGGGGAGCGGAATAAGGGGCACGCCGGGTTTCATCGCTCGTCCGCCGGATTGGCCGGGGGAGGTTTGCTTGAAATATGCGGCATGGCCCTCATCGTATGGATGGCCCTTCTACCGTTTGTCCTTTTCGTCATTATGAACCCGCCAGATCTCAACCGCCGCAAGTTTCTCGGAGCCACCGGAGCCGCCGGAGCCACGCTCGCCGTGGTGGGCTTTCCCTCCATCATGAAAGGCGAGGAAACCACCAGCAACAACAAGGTACTCAAGATCGGCCTGATCGGCTGCGGGGGTCGCGGCACCGGTGCCGCCAGCCAGGCACTGAGCGCGGATCCGAACGTGAAGCTCTGGGCCATGGGCGATGCCTTCGCCCCAGCCATCACCAACAGCCTGAACAGCCTCACCAAGTTCGCCGACAGGGTGGAGGTGCCGGAGGGACGCCGCTTTGTGGGCCTCGATGCGTTCCAGAAAGTGCTCGAAAGCGGCGTCGACGTGGTCCTTCTCGCCTCACCTCCGGGGTTCCGCCCGCAGCATCTACGCGCCGCCGTGGAAGCGGGCAAACACATCTTCGCCGAGAAGCCGATGGCGGTCGACGTGGCTGGCGTGAAGTCGGTGATGGAATCCGCCAAGCTCGCGAAGCAGAAGAACCTGGCGATCCAGCACGGCTTCTGCTGGCGCTATGCGCCCGGCGTGCGCGAGGCCTATGGCAAGATCACCTCGGGTGAACTTGGCAAGGTCTACTCCGTTTATGGTACTTACTTCGGCACACCTCCGAAGCCTCTGCAGCCGGGCATGACCAAGCCCGAGGGCATGGGTGACGTGGAGTGGCAAGTGAAGTGGTGGAACAACTTCGAATGGCTCAGCGGCAGCCCGCTGCTCGAGCAAGCGATCCATTCCGTGGACAAGATCGCCTGGGCGATGGGGGATGTGGCTCCGATCGCTGCGGTGGCCGCTGGTGGCATCGCGATGCACTCGCATGACGGCAACGTCTACGACCACTACAACATCACCTACGAATATCCCGGTGGCATTCTCTGCCATATGGGCGAGCGCCAGTTTCCCGGTCTCTTCGCCGAAGTGGTGGACCGCGTCTATTGCGAGAAGGGCACGGTCATTTGCCCGGACAACCCGATGGTCCTCGGCCTCGATGGCAAGAAGCGCCAGTGGATGTATCGCCCGCAAGCCGACGTGGAACAGAACATGTACCAGGTCTGCCACAACGAGTTCTTCGCCTCGCTGCGCAAGGGCGAAATCGTCAACTCCGGCGAGTACATGGCGAACAGCACCATGCTCGCCATCCTCGGCCGCGAAGCCGCCCACACCGGTCTCCGCATTACCTGGGAAGACCTCTGGAAAGCCGAGCAGGACAAGGCGCCCGACACGCTGAAGTTCGCCGACGAGTTCCCCGTTGCACCCGTGCCCGTTCCCGGGAAATACAAGCTCGCCTGACATGTCGCGCCGCCTGCTTGCCCTTCCGCTGGTCCTCACCGCCTCCGCCTTCGCTACGGAGCCGCTGCCTCATCCCGAGCTGCTGCCCACGACGAAGAAGATTCACGAGCTCATCGAAAAGGAGGCTGCCGTGGAAGCGGCGGCGATGAAGCTCTACACCGAAAAGGCTCCGCAGGCGGAGAACGCCACACTCGACCTGATTCCGATCAAGGGCGGCGAGTTTACCATCGGTTCACCCGACTCCGAACCGAAGCGCAAAGCGGATGAAGGGCCGCAGCGGAAGCTGAAGATCGAGCCGTTTTGGATGGAGAAAACCGAGGTCACCTGGGACCTCTATCAGCCGTTCATGGACAACCGGAAGGCGCGCAACAAGGACGGCACGCTCAACCGCGACAACGACCTCACCACCTCCGAGCCGCCGGAACAAAGGGACGGCGAATCGCTCGTCGATGTCGTCACGCAGCCGACTCCGCCGCACCTGCCGATGCACTTCGGCATGGGCGAAGGTTATTCAAAGCAATACCCCGCCATCGGCGTGACCGCGCATGCCGCCAGCAAGTTCTGCGAATGGCTCAGCGCCCAGACCGGTCACTTCTACCGCCTGCCCACCGAGGCGGAATGGGAATACGCCTGCCGCGCCGGCACCACCACGGCCTACAGTTTCGGCGACGATCCCGCGAAGCTCGACGAATACGCGTGGTCCGTAGGCAATTCTGAATACCAATACCAGAAAGTCGCCACCAAGAAGCCGAACCCGTGGGGCCTCTATGATATGCACGGTAATGTGGCCGAGCTCTGCCTCGACCAGTACGCCGCCGATGCCTACGCCAGGGCCAAAGATGGCGACACCAATCCCTGGCTCCCCGTCCTCAAGCGCTACCCCACGGTCGTGCGCGGCGGCAGTTGGAACGACGACCCCGAAAAACTCCGCTCCGCCGCCCGCCTCGGCACCGATCCGGCTTGGAAGATGATCGATCCGCAGCTTCCGAAATCTCTGTGGTATTTCACCAACGCGCCTTGGCTCGGCTTCCGCATCATCCGCCCGTTGAAGGTTCCCAGCGTGGAGGAAATGCACCGCTATTGGAACATGGACGGGGATACGGAGTAACCGTGGCTGGAGCGTCCCGCTCCAGTCCGTTTCCGGAGCATCTTGCTCCGGTTCCAAATGAAATTTCTTCTCTTACTCCTCTTCGTTCTCCCCGCCCGCGCGGACATGCGCCGTTTCACCTTCGAGCGTGGGCTGATGGGCACGCGCTTCGCGATCACGACTTACGCGGAGGACGAGTCGAAGGCCAAGGCCGCCACCGATGAGGCCTTCGCGAAGGGTGAGGAGATCAACGCCGTCGCGTCCGACTACATCGCCGACAGCGAACTACTACATCTCTCGCAGGTCCCAGCCGGACAGGCCACCGTGGTGTCCCCATTGTTGTTCGACATCATTCTCAAAGCCCGTCACGCGGCCGAGGTCACTGATGGCCGCTTCGATCCAACCATCGGCACGCTTACGAAATTGTGGCGTGAATCCCGCCGCACGCTGAAACTGCCCGCCTCTGACGTCCTGGCGAAGGCCCGGGCCGCCTGCGACTGGCATGCCCTCACGCTCGATCCGGCCACCCATTCCGTGACCTTGGAAAAGCCCGGCATGCGACTCGACCTCGGCGGCATCGCCAAGGGCTACGCCGCCGACCGCCTGTTCGAGATCATGACCAAGTACGGTTTCCCCCGTAGCTGCGTGGCTGCGGGAGGGGATCTGCGCCTCGGTGACCCCCCGCCCGGCCAAACCGGCTGGAAGGTCGGCCTGCGCACCTTCGACAAGGACACCACTTCCGGCGAGATCACGGTTTCCAACTGCGGCGTATCCACCTCAGGCGACCTCCAGCAATTCGTGGAAATCGACGGCAAGCGTTACTCGCACATCATCGATCCCGCCACCGGCCTCGGGCTGACAAACCACATCGCCGTCACCATCGTGGCGAAGGATGCGACTACCAGCGATTCGTTCGACAACTCCGCCTGCGTGGTCGGGGCCGAGCACGCGGTGGAAGTGGCGAAGTCGTGGGGTGCTACTGATGTGCGTGTGGCAAAATGATTTTTCCGATTTGGAATGGATTGGCCCGTGAGATTTGCTATCGAAAAGCGAATGGAAGGCGAGACGACCAAATTTCAGATTGAAGAGTTAGAGGAAGCCCTTGGTGCCAAGTTTGGAGACCCGCCCTTCTACTACGGTTTGATGGGGAATGCCCCATTTCTCTTCAAGCAGATCGACACCGACACGGCGAATCCTGGGTATCTTTTCAAGTTCCGAAAGACCATGGCGAAGCCCAAAGGGCCGCCGCCCGGTATCCGGGGAAAGGTCAGCATCCCGCCTCCTCCGCGTGTTTACCAGCGTCCCATTCCAATTTCGCAGCAGCAGGGCGGTGCGGCCGACACAGCGGAGCCGGATTCGGAAAGCACGCTTTCTTCCAACAGAGCGCCAGGTGGATCTTCCAAGTCCGCCTTTGAATCTGAGGTGGATGAAAAGTATCTCTGGGTTTGGGTCCGGCAGGTGTCCGGGCTGAGCGGCACGGAGGTCGCCGATCTCGCCAAGTCTGCGGTCGATACCTATGCCGACTGCTTCAGAGGACAGCCAGGCGAATGCATGTTCTGCTTCAACAAGGACGGCACTGAAGTCCGGCAGATCGGATCCGAGGTGACGCTCGTATGTGAAACTTGCCTTGAGAAAAGGGAGGCGCGGAGGGAGTCGATCAAGCGGGACCTGGACAAACCGATGCCTTTTCAAGGAGTAATCGGCCCCCTTCTCCTCGTGGTCGCGTCTGCCGGCTGGGCGGGACTTTGGTATGGTCTGGGCGCTTTGCCGCAAGATCGGATTCTTGTACCAAGAATTCTACTATTGGCGCTGTTCGTTGTGATTCCCTTCGCGGGTGGCCGTCCAATCGGCGGGCTGCTGCGCCGCTCGGGAGCTGCCAGATCTGTTAGTCCCGGTTTGCTCGCATTGGGTTTCTCAGTTATCGTCGTCTTGCTCGGAGAGGGAATGCTAGCGAGTTTGTTTATCTACGATCGTTTCGCCGCCTTCAGCCTGATGGCTACTTTCAAAGTGATGTCGCTCAACTGGCAAAACCTCCCAACCTTTGGAGCCGTGCTGCGTCTGCTCACCGCAGCGTCGTTTGGAGGAGGAATCCACGCAGGCTGCCGACCACTCAAAGTTAAACTGGATATTTGAAAGCTCTCATCCCTTCGCCCGCTCCCGCAGACCAGTGAGGACAAGTTCGGCCAATGGGCTGAGTTTGCCACGCCAGAGACCGGCGATGGCCATCTTCGGGAAGGTGGATAGCTCCAGTCGTCCCACGCCGCGGGCGGTTCGTACACCAGGCGCGGCCACGCTCACGCCCGCGCCGAAGCCCTTCGACACATAGGCGTGGACCATTTCCAGTGAGTCCACCTCGATGCGTGCCGGCCAGTGCAGCCCGGCTTTGTCGAGGCCCTTGGCGAAGAGGCGGGAAACCGCGGCGTTCGCCGGAGGGCGCACAAGCGGCAGCTTGCCGACGATGCCGGCGATCCCGGACTTCGGAACGGAGAATCCCGGCGGCAGCAGCAGCAGCAGCGGCATGGTGATCAGGGTCTCGTGGCGGATGCCGGAGGGCGGCTTTTCCAGCAGCTCGGTGACGGCCAGATCCACCTCCTCACGCTCGAGCATCTCGAAGGCGATCGCCTGATCGGCATCGACGAGGGAGAGTTCCAAATCCGGCTGGGTCTTGCGGACTGAGGCGAGCACGGCGGGCAGGTGCTCGCGGATGAGAGTGGAGGGTGCCGCGAGACGCAGGCGGCGCGAGGCCTTTCCGGAAATACGGGCCGCCACCTCGGGCAGCGCGGAAAAGAACGGCGCGAGGAAATCGTGAAGTTCCCGCCCGGCGGCGGTCAGCTTGAACGGCCGCCGCTGGAACAGCCGCACGCCGAGGTCCTTTTCCAACTGGGACACCTGGCCGCTGACTGCGGGCTGCTGGATGCCGTAGGGCATCGAGCGCGTGGCGGCGGTGATGCCTCCGCTGCGGGCCACATGAAAGAAGAGCTCCAGATGGTGAAGATTCGGCGGCAGTTCAGGCATGCGCCGATCATCAACGAAATCGATGTTTTGGCAAAAAGTTTCGACTCACAGGAAGGCGCGCTTCCAGACCATGATGGCGGGGTTGGCAGCTCCCCGCCCGGTGTGCCGTGCTCATGACAGGCAGCGGCATACGGGCGGCGGAGCCCTTTCGCCGGGAGGAATCCGTCAACTGTCGGCAGGCTTCGTGGCCGCCGGCGGAACAGGCGAGGCGGTCGGAGCGAGCAGATCCTTGAACTGGCGGGCCCACTCCGGAGCCTTTGCATGGCCGGCGTACTTTTCCAGATGCTGGAACATGTGGAGCGCCGCGCCGCGCTGATCCCCCGCCTGGAACACATCCACCTCCTCCTGCCAGAGCAGGTCGGGATAGGTTTCCTGGACGAATTTTTCGTAATCGGGCGAGCGGGTCACCTCGGTCTTCGGGGCAGGACGGTCGGCATCGCCGGGCTTGGACCATTTTTCGATCATCAGGCCCTGCTGGCGGATCCGCTTCATCCACGCGGAGCGCAGCGCCTCGATCTTGTCCGTCTTCCGCAGCGGCGGCATCACCACCTTGTCGTAGATGGACTCGAGGGAAAGGGGAGAGCCGGGCCATTCCTTCACCGCGACGTTGGAAAGATCGTAGGCCTGGGCGAAGACCGACCCCATCACTCCCTGGCGGAGCTGGTTGTGCTGGGTTTCGAGCTTCTCGATGTCCGCGAAAACATCGTCAACCGCTGCCATGGCTTCCGGGGCGAACGCGGTGGTGGGCTTCTTGGAAGAGGCCACCTGCAGGGTAAGAACCAGCCATTGCAACTGGTGGCGCAGCGCGCAGCGGAAGCCGGGGTCGTTGAACTTGCCCTCCTCCTTGCGCTTGAACTCGCGGAAGTCCTGAGCCTTCTTGTGCTGGTCCTCGAACTGCACTTTTTCCACGCAGCGCAGATACAACTCGATGGCGGCGGTGTCGCTGCTCATGCCGGTCTTGAACGCCGCCACCGCGATCTTGAACCTCTCATCCACCTTGGCGTCAGCCGCGTCCTGAATCTTCTGGAGCTTGTCCAGCAATTGCTCCCGATCCGCCTGGGTCAGGGGGTCGGCATGCAAAACGGGGGCGATGACGAGCAACGCGACGACGATGGCAATTCCACGCATAGGCGTCTTCTGGCACAACCTTTGCGTGCCGCCAAGCACTCGTTCAGCGCCAGGCCGCTAACAATTTCTCCACCTGGCCCGGGGCGACAAAGCCGCCGGCCGTCACCGCCAGGCGGCGGCAGCCTTCCAGGGCCGTTTCATCGAATCCATCCTCCGCCAGCAGGGCCGCCGGTTTCCCGCAGCGTCGGGCCGCTTCCAGCAGGGCTTCGACCGAGGATTCGCCGGCATCGCCCGCAACCACGATGCCATCGCACCAGTTGCACAGCGATTCCAGCGAGCGTTCCCGCGCTGCCAGGCCGGGGGCCACGGTATCGAGAAACGACACCCGCGCATCTCGGTAGCGCAGCCGCAGTTGCTGGCTGATCCAGGCCACCCGCCGTGGCGAAAGTGTGGTCTGGCATACCGCGCCGAAGGCCGGAGCGTAGTGCAGCCGCGCGGTGTCGATGGTGTCTTCCAGGATGATCGTGCCGGGATAGTCCGCGGCCAGCGAGCGCGATTCCGGGTCATCGTGGCGGCCGATCACCAGCGTCTGCGCGCCTTCCAGCCGTAGCAAGCCGAGCGCCACCTGCGCCCGCCGCACATGGCTGGAGCGGGTATCCACGATCCGCCAACCGGCTTCCTGCCAGCGCTTTTTGTCGCGCGCCGCGCACCCGCCGTAGGGCAGTGCCACTGTCTTCACGCGAGGAAAATCCTCCTCCTCCGCCTCCTCGATCACCCCCAGTCGGCGCAGGCGATCCCGCACCCCGGCATCCGGCATGAAGATCCCTGGAATCGCCACCGGGCCCTGCACCGCCAGCCGCTCCACACTCTCCAGTGCCATCCTCGTCTCCAGATCCATCCCCAGCACCGGGGCCATGCGCCACTCCCGGCCTGCGCGGGAAATTCCAGTTTGCTTCGACATCACCGCTTGCATCGCTTTGTATTGCAAAGTATTGGTTCCGAAAAAATCCGACACGCGGTCGGCCAACGGTGGCTTTGTATCACAAAGTTAGATTTCGGCAAGAGGTTTCTGGAAACAATCGGGAAAGATCCGGCCTGCCTATCAGGGCGGCTCGATTTTACTCCTTTCCGAATGACCTTGGATGAGTGAAGGTAAAGGCCACCCATCCCCGTTCCCATGCGTCCCTTCACCCCAATGGCCGGTCTGCTGCTGGCGGTTTCACTGTCGTCCCTCACCGGCTGCGACAAGGCCATGCAGCGCCTTCGCGGCGGCAGCACGGCGGCGAATGCCACGTCAGTGGCGCCGCTTCCGGACGACGGCACCGGCACGCCACGCGAGCTGACGGAGGCGGAATTTCCCGCACTGGTGGCCACACCGGGGAAATTGGTGGTGGCGGTCTTTCACGCCGACTGGTGCGGCCCGTGTCAGGCGCTGAAGCCCGAGATCGCCACGGTGGCGGCGGAGTTTCCCGGTGTCGTGACCGTGGGTCGTTTCAACGTCGACAACTGCCACCAGGTGGCGGCGGAGAAAGGCGTGCGCGGCATTCCCGATGTGCGGTTCTTCCGCGACGGCAAGCAAGTGGGCAATTTCACCGGCCTGATCCCGATCGACATGGTGCGGGCGAAATTCAAGGAACTCTCCGCTGGCATCACCCCGGTGGTCGCCCCACCGCCCGCGCCGACTCCGGAACCCGCTCCCGGCACGCCCGACAAGCCGCTGATGATCCGCGAGAAAAAGGACGCCCTGCCGCCAGGCATGGAGAGGCAACACAAGTAGGAGCCGATCACTCCAACCCCGAATCCGCATGACCGCCCTACCCCCTTTCGAGGCCGGGACGATGAGACAGCCGCAGTTCAATCCGTGTTAATTTTATTACGTTTCTGATGGCTCCCATGGCGAAAATTCCGGCTCTTCTTTTTGATCTCATCCGCCCAAAGTTCCGTTTCTTCCGGCTGTTCGCAGCGATCACGATTCCAACGCTCACGGCGTGCGACAAGGTGAAGACGCTGGCCCCCGCCCCGCCCCAGGTGCCTCTGCCGCCGCTGGCCGCACGGGAAATCGCCGAAAGCGAGTATCCCTCCTTTATCGACCAGCCGGGAAAGCTAGTCGTGCTTCTGGTCTATCACCTTCGCGGTGCGGCGAATGCCGAATATACCACGGAGCGGCTCTCCGTCGAACGCATCGAACGGCTCGCCGCCCGCTATTCCGACGTGGTGATGATCGGCCGCGTCGATGCCGACCAGGCGAAGTTCCTCAAGAGCGGATCGAAAGGAGCAGGCATCCCGGGAATCGCGTTTTATCAGGCGGGGAAGAAGGCCGAGGACCTGCCCGGCGGCGTCCTCTCGATGGCCCTGATCGAAGACGTGATGACACGACATGCCGAGGATCTGCGAAAGCGCGCGCCAACCCCTGCCCCTTCACCCGCGCCAACTCCGGAACCCGCTCCCGGCACACCGGCCAAGCCGCTGATCGTCCGCGAAAAAAAGGACGCCCTGCCGCCTGGGATGGAGAGGCAGCGGAGGTAGAGAACATTACTCCGGCGCACCTTCCTTTGGTGCCGCTTTCGGGCCCGCACCCCGTGGCGAAATCACGAGCGCATACTCATCGTAGCGGACCGTGGCGCCGCATTGGGTAACGATGTATTGAAGGACCTCCGACGTCGGAACGTCTTTCAATTTCAGCGATTTGATCTTCTTCCCGACGAGCGCGTTCATGGGGTCCTCAATGATCAAATTGGCCCTCTCGCAGTGCTCGGGGTCGGCAAGCATGTCGTGGAGGAAATCGATGGCTTCTTCCAGCGGAGTGTCCTCGAAATTGATGCTCGGCATCTTGATTGCGGCAAATTTCGCCTCACGGTTCTTTGCGGCGGCAGCGGCGAGTTGCTTCTGCTCCTCTGATCGTGAATCCGCAGCAGCAGCGGAGCGCGGGATGATCACGATGGCATTTGCATCATAGCGGGCCTCGCACCCGCACTGGGCGAGGAAGTAGCGAAGCGCGACGGTGAGCGGCACGTTCTTCAGCCGCAGCGCCTTCGCCTGTTTCAAGAGCAGGCTTTCCTGATCGGGCACCACGAAGTTGAGCTGGGCGGTGCCCTTGCTGAGCTCGGACGCACGCTGGGAGAAGAACTCCAACCCTTCTTTCAGGGAGACCTCCTCAAACGCGAGGGAGGGGATGGTGATGCGGCTCAAGGTGACCTCGCGGTTCCTGGCGGCCACGGAGGCCACGTTTCGCTGCGTCTCGGAGCGCCACTCGGCGGGTGCTCCGTTGGACTGCGGGAGGATCATGATGGCATGCGCGTCGAAGCGGGCCCGGGCCCCACAGAGGGTCAAGAGATAGGCCAAGCCTTCCCTGGCCGGAACATTCTTCAGGCGCAGCCACTTCACCTTTTTCTCCTTCAAGGTCCCACTGGGATCCTCGACCACGAAATTGACCGGTCCGGGTTCCTTGCTGAGTTCATTCGCCCGCTGGGAGAAAAACCCCAGCCCCTCTTCCAGTGAGGCGTCTTCGAAATCCAATGCCGGGATCGTCACCCGGATGAGCTTTCCTTCCAGATCATCCGCCGCGAGCGGCAGCACTCCGGCGGAAAGAACAGCCAACGCGAACATAGCGGTCCGGGATCTCATGGTGGTGTGGCCCTTGAGCCAACCTTTATCTAGGACCACTGGCCGCTGACTTCAATGGGATTCGTGGAAGCCTCCATCACTAGCCAAGCGCGACATAGACCTTGCGGTCGCCGGTGTAGGAGCGGCGGCCGTGGGAGACGAGGTAGTTGTCGCAAAGGAGGACGTCGCCCTTTTGCCAGGTGAACTGGGTGGTTTCGGCGTGGACGATGGAGCGGACCAGGTCGAGATCGGCCTCGGGAATGAGAGTGCCATCGCCGAAGGTGACATTCATCGGGAAGTCCTCGGGGCTGAGGATTCTGGAAAGCTTGTGGCGGGTTTCCTCGCGCAGGCCGCTGGGGTGCCAGTGGTCGGCCTGGTTGACCCAGAGGAACTCGCCGGTTTCGGGATGGGGCAGGAGGGCCTTGCAGCGGAGGATGGTACGGAGGGCTCCATTGGGCCGCCAGCTCCATTCGTAACCGCTTTCCCGGAGCTGGGCCTCGACAACCTCGCGGTCCTCGCTCTGAAACTGGGCCTGCCAGCTTTTGCCGAAGCCGAAGCGGTCGGGCAGGTTGTTGATGTAGCAGAGCTCCTTTTCGGCGAAGCGGCGCTTCAACTCCGCAGGGAGGCGGGCGGTGATGCGGTGTGAATCGGCGAGCGGGGTCTGGCCGCCGGTTTCAGCCGGAAGGCTGCAGAAAAACCCGATGATGGCGGGCATGGCAGGGGTGTAGGCGCTCTCGTGATGCTGGGAGATTTCGTAATGCGCCGCCGTGTCGGTGGAGGTGTAGACCAAGCCTTCCACATTGGTGCGCTGCGAAGCCCCGCCATGGTAGCCCTGGAGGGACGTGAAGGTGGAGACAAAGTCCTGGAAGTCGCGGAGCGCCTCGAAGCCAAAGCCGCGGAACAGCAGCGCGCCGTGCCGAAGCCGCAGGTCGCGCAGGACATCCATCTCCCGGTGCGCCCAGGAGATGAGGGAAGCCGGATTACCACCGGTGGCGCGATCCGGCGTGATGAGGTGTGGCAGGGCCTGGGCGCGCTCGACCACCGCGAGGGAGGCGGCGGATTCGGGAGCAATGGCTTGCATGACTCGAAGGGCGGGTCGTTAGACGGGAGAGTGGCCGAGAAACCCGGCGATGCGCCCGGGAGTGTCGAGGTTTTCCAAGTTGATCTCCGCAGGCTTGATCTTCCGACCGGAGGCCTGTTCGAGAAGGGTGATCATTTCCACAAGGTGGAAGGAATCGAGGAGACCAGTGGAGAAGAGCAGGGTGTCGTCCTCAAGCTCGGCAGGTGGCAGATCAAACGTGCTGGAGAGGAGCTGCCGGATGTTCTCCGGGCTGAGGTCGGGGTCGGACATGAAGGAAAGTTAGAATTCAAGGAACTACCCGCCGAAAGCCGAAAAGTTGCGGCGGGATGAGGGAGTCAGGCATTTTTTGCAGCCACGGAAGCGAGCAACCAGGCGAGGATCTCGGGGCGATTCAGTTTGCCATTGGCGTTCAATGGCATGGTGCCGGGCCAGAGATGGAGTTCGGACGGCTGCTGGTGGCTGGACAGGGTGTGGCGGAGAGTAGTGCGGACGCCGGCGACGGCATTCGGAGAGTCGGCGGAGAGTTCAATGGCGGCGACGATGCGCTGGCCGAGAGCCTCGTCTGGAACGCCACCGACCACGGCATGGGTGACGCCGGGGATGGCGGACAAGGCCTCCTCGATCAGGGTGGCGCTGACGCGGTGGCCGCCGGTCTTGATGAGCTCGTCATCCCGGCCTTCGAACCAGAGATAGCCATCATGATCACGCCGGACGCGATCGCCACTGTAGTGGACGGGGCCATTCCCAAGGACGGCTTCATGGCCGGGGCGGACGCTGAATGTGTGGCGGGTGAGTTCCGGTTGACGCCAGTATCCGAGGGTGACGCACCTTCCGAGGTGGACGAGCTCGCCAGTCTCGCCGGGGGCCGCGGCTGTGCCATCGGGGCGGATGATTTCGATGCGGACTCCGGGACAGGGCCTCCCAAGCGAGCCCTTGCGGGTGGCGAACTCGCGGGCAGGCAGGACGGTGGTGCGAAAGGCTTCGGTGAGACCGTAGGTCATCCAGATTTCGGTCCGGGGAAAGACGGCGGGGAAGCGATCGAGAATGCGACGCGGCAGAGCCCCTCCGGAGGTGGTGACGTAGCGGAGGTCGGGAAGCGTTTCGTGCCGGGAGTCGAGGTAATCGACCAAGGCGATCCAGGTGGGCGGCAGGGCGGCGAGACCGGTGACCCCGGCGGCGCGGATGGTGCGGACGAGTTCCGAGGCCATCGCGACCGCAGGCGGCAGGACGATGGCCGCACCGACCCGGCGGGCCATCCGCCATTGCAGCAGGCCCCACGGGGAGCTGAGCGGCATCAACGAAAGCAGGCGGTCGTGCGGCGTGTGCTGAAGATAGGCCTCGATGCGTTCATGGGCACCTTCGAGGTTTTCATGGGTGACCATGACGCCCTTGGGCTGTCCGGTGGACCCGGAGGTGTAACACAGCGCGGCGAGGCCCGTGGACAGCGGCTTGCACGGGCAGCACTCCGGGGCTGATTCGCCGGCTGACAGCAGATCGGACCACTCGAGCCACGGGCCGGGGCCGAGACGGGAGGTTTCCCCTTTTCCACAGATGGCAATCGCGGGCTCCGCATCCTCGACCAAGGCGGAAATCTGGCCGGGACTAGAGCGGCGGGGGACGCTGACCCAAACTGCCCCCAAGGCAGCGGTAGCCTGGCAGAGGGCGGCTTCCTCCCAGCCACGGGGTAGCCAGGCGAGGACCCGGTCGCCAGTGGAGACCCCGTTTGCAAGCAGGGCGGCGCAGACCCGGCAGACCTGCACAGGCCACGGTTCACACAAGGCAATGCGCTTCCCGTGGGAGTCGAGGACGTGGAATGGCGAGTTCATGGCTTCCACCCGAACATGCGGGCGAGCAGGCCGAGGGAATCGCTGAGGGGCACGGTCTCGCCATGAAGCATGAAGATGTAGCTGGCGACGATGAAGGTCTGGGTGATTGCGATGCTGACCAGCCGCCACGGCACGCCGGTGCGCCAGGTGCCTTTCTTCGGGCGACCGAGGCGCTTCTGCCAGGTGATGAACACGAGCAGCCCGCCGACCTGCCAGAAGGCCCAGCCGACCCGGTTCCAGCCGAGACCATGCCAAAGGCCCATGACGATGAAGCTCGCCAGCATCGGTACGAGCACGCTGCGCATCAGGCCCATGACGGGGAGATAGACGCAATTGGAGCACCACTGGGCGATCGAGATGTGCCAGCGGCGCCAGAAGTCCGAGGGTGTGGCGGCGATGATGGGCCAGTTGAAATTTTCCATCGGCCGCCGCCCCCAGAGCAGGGCCGCGCCGACGGCGATGTCCGAGTAGCCGCTGAACTCGAAATAGATCTTCAGGTAGGTGTAGCCACAGGCCTGCCAGATGCCGACGGCCCCGGTGTGGGGGAACAGGCTGCCGGGAACGGTCCAGCCGAATGCACCGGCAAGTCCCGGTAGTACAAGATCCGCGAGATAGACCTTTTTCAACAGGCCGACGACGATCCGCCAGGTGCCGGCGGCGACTCGGGTGCCGCTGTCGCCCTCGACCGGCTTTTCCCAGTGGCCCCAGCGTTCGAGCGGACCGGCGACAAAGAGGGCCGGCGTGAAGAGGAAATGAAGGAACTCCATCAGCCGTGGCGGACGCTGCCACGCACCGCGGCGGGCATCGACCAGCACATTGATGAGCCGGAACACGAGATAACTGAGGCCCAATGGAGCGACCCAGCCGGTTTGGGCAGCCTTGAGCATCTGGCTGACCAGCAGCCCGACGGCAAGGACGACCACCGCCACCGTCATCGGGAAAAACCCGGCCCCACGGCGAACGAGAAGCCAAACGACGAGACCGGCCGCCAGAAAGACGAGGCCGGCGACGACATTGCGCTCAATCACGAGATCAAGCGCGAGCAGGGCCAGGCCGGTTTCGCGCATGCGGGCAGGCGCGAATGACGCCCACAACATGCCGAGGACGAGGATGATCCAGTATTCCGATCCGCCGAGCATCTCAGAAGCCTCCGTAGCGGAAGGTCAATTCCGTGCTGACACGGAGGAGTTGCACGAGCACGGCGGCGACCGCAAGGGCGAGGCCGGCGGCTTGGACGAGGCGGCCCAGACGATAGGCTTTCGAGAGTTCGGGATGGTCTGGCATGGGGCAGATGGGCTTCAGCGGGCCAAGAGGTCTCGCGTGACACTTTCCAGAAACTGGATTCGGAGGGTGGGTGTGGCGATGTGGCGGGGATCGGCAAAGTCAGCGGCGGAAGCCTCGAACCCGGCGGGCATGGTAAGCCAGGGAACATCATGCTCGCGGGACCACGCAGCCATGGTCTGTTGGTAAGCGGCCTCATCCTTCATCCACTCCGGGGTCTGCATGGCCGGCGTGAAGGTGTCCACCCAGGGGGTTTCGACCAGCGCCAGGCGGGCATGGCCACGTCCACGGATCCTTGCGGCAGCACGCGCCAGCACTCCGAGATGGCGCTGAAGATCCTCCCCGCTCAAGGGGGCGATGCCGGCGCGAACGGCATCCATAGGGATGAAGGTCCGCGGCATATAGGGATCGTAGGCGGGGTGGTGGCTTTCAGGCAGCCAGAAGCCGAGCTGGCACTGGTGGTAAAAGGCGCGGCGGTCCCAGGCTTCCCAGCCGATGGGGGGTTCCTGAGGGCAGCCCAGCCAGGCGGATTCGAGACGCAGGACTTTGGAGTCGAACCCGAGGATGCGGGATTCCCGGCGATGATAGTCGGTCTCCTCCTCCGCCGCGGCACGGCCGATGGTCTGGCGTGAGACGCCGAGCACGAACCAGCCGTCGAAATCGGCTCCGAAGCGATCGAGAAGGGCCGCCGTGAAGGCATAGCTCTGCCGGTTGGAACACATCGACAGGACCCGCACCGGCGCGCCAGTCGCCGAACTCGCCAGCCGATCCGCGTCATCGGGATGCGGCAGCCAGCAGCGCAGGGCGGAAGGGCCGGCAAAGACAAGAGTCTTGAAAGAGGGATCGGTTTCGAGCTGGGCGCCCCGCATCGCCAGGATTGAAGCACGGCAACTGTCGTGAGTGACCGAAGACCAACTGACTTCCCCATCCTCCACCCGGTGGCGGAAATTGTGAGCCAACTCCGAGACCAGACCTAACAGCCCGAGCAGGATGACCAGCGCGATTTTCAGAGCCTTGAGATCCGGCGTTGTAAGGCCGCGCCAGAAGTCATGGAAAAAGGTTTTCGCCGCTGGGCGAGGGACGCTCATGGTTGGGAAAAGGGTGGCGGACGAATAGGCGGTTTTGTCCGATCTTGGAAGAGCTTTCCCAATGGAATGAACCAGACGCCAGGCTGGGCACTAGAAGCCGTTTCCCGGGGGAAACCGGGGCCGTATGAAAGGATGCCGAAGGCGGACGCGTCTCTTGCGGGCCTTTGATATCTTTGAATCTTCTTCTTTTGTCTCCGACTGATCCGCGTCCATGAGAATCCGCCTCCTCTTTTCCGCCTGCCTCATGATCTCCCCGGGCCTGGCCCAGACGGGGTCGCCTGAGACCGACTGGTTGATCAATCCGCTGCCATTCAAGGCCAGGATTCTTGAAAACAAGGAGAAGCACGAGCTCGCTCTGGACAACGGGCTGGCACGCCGGGTGTTCCAGTTGACGCCGAACGCGGCCTGCATCTCCATGGAAAACCTCACGACCCAGGAGCACCTGCTGCGGGCGATCGCGCCGGAGGCGCGTGTCACCATGAACGGCGTGCCGTATGCGATCGGTGGGCTCACGGGGGCTCCGATCGCCAACTACATCGATCCCGCGTGGCGGGCGCAATTGCACCCGATCCCGAACTCGTACCAGTTCGCGGGTTGGAAGGAGGAGCCGGTGCAGCCGAGGTTCGCCTGGAAAAAGCGGCCGGAATGGCTGGCGAAGGACCTGCCCTGGCCGCCGCCGGGCAAGCACATTGTGATGCGCTACCTGGCTCCCGCAGCCCCGCCGGCTTCGCTTGGCGGCAAGGTGGTGGCGGAGGACGATTTTTCCAAAAGCAACAATGCCAAGCTGAACCCGGAGTGGAAGGTGCTGGCCGCACCGGGCTTCGACCGGGCCTCGTTTACCAATGAAGGCAAGGTGGGCGAGGTGATGGCCCGCCAGGCCGCGGCAACCTGCGCGGAGCACGCCTGGCCGGCGGGCGCGCAGTCGGTGCAGTTGACGATGGACAGCGGCGATGACCAGTCGGATGCCTGGGGCCCTGGACTGGCGGTGGTGGCGGGCGGGAAGGTGCTCAACCTGATCACGAACCCCGGGACCGGCACCTATTCGGTCAACGGCCACAAGGCCGGGAAGTTCGATCCGGCAAAGCCTTGCAACTTGCGCGTGCGCCATGAGGCGGGGCAGTTGTTTTTCGAAGCCAGTCAAAATGAGGCGGCCTACACGCTGATCGAATCGATCGCCTGTGCGGAGGCCCCCACCGCGGTGCGCGTGGGCAAAGTCGGGATGAACGGATCGGGCACCGATGCGGGGGCGGATCAAGCGGTGATCCGCTGCCACATTCACAAGGTTACTTTCCGGGCGGCGGAGGAGGCGGGCAAGGCGGCACCCCGCGCCGGCCTGCCGGTGGTTGATGTTCACTACGAAATCTACGACGGCATCCCCCTCATCTCGAAATGGCTGGTGGTGACCAACAACGGCAAGGAGACGATCCGCGTGAACCGCTTCACGGCCGAAGAGTTGCGGTTGGCGGAAGTGGAGTCGGCGGTGAACCGCGCACCGGTCCACGAGCATCCGAACGTCTATGTGGAGACCGATTTCACGTTCGGTGACATGTCCTGCTACAATGCTAATCCGGCGGTGACGATCGGCTCCGATCCGGACTACCCGACCCAGGACAACTATCCGCGCCAGACGCCCTGCCTCCTGACCGCGACCCTTCCGGAAATGGGTCCGGATACGGATGTGGCGGCCGGGGCCTCGTTCGAATCGTTCCGGGTGTTCGACCTGCTGCTGGACTCGAGTGAACGGGAGCGACGCACGCTGGCCCAGCGCCGGATGTACCGGACGGTGGCCCCGTGGACGGCGGAGAATCCCTTCATGTTCCACAAGGTCGGATCGGACCCGAAGACCGTGCGCGACGCGATCGATCAAGCGGCGGAAACCGGCTTCGAAATGGTGATCATGTCATTCGGTTCCGGCTTCAATTTCGAGAGCCGCGATCCGAAGTACCAGGCGACCTACAGGGAGCTCTCGGACTATGGAAAATCGAAAGGCATCGTCCTCGGCGGCTACTCGCTGCTGGCCTCGCGGGGCGCGGGCACCAAGGAGGACAATACTCAGGGACAGCCCGCCATGTATGGCGTGATGCCCTGCCTGGGGGCGAAATGGGGCCACGATTACCTGGAGCAGATCAAGGCGATGTCGGTGAACGCGGGGCTGGGGGTTTTCGAGAACGATGGATCGTATCCGGGAGACCGTTGCGCGGCGAAGGACCATCCGTTTCACCACGGGCTGGAAGATTCGCAATGGGTGCAGTGGCGGGCGATTACGGAACTCTACCAGTGGTGCACGGCCAATGGCATCTACCTGAACATCCCGGACTGGTACTTCCTGGCCGGTGCCACCAAGTGCGGGATGGGCTATCGTGAAGCCAACTACGGCCTGCCGCGTGAGGAGCAGTTGCTGGTCGAGCGGCAGACGATGTTCGACGGCACCTGGAACAAGACCTCCTCGATGGGCTGGATGTTGATCCCCCTTTCCTCCTACAACGGCGGCGCGGCCTCCACGATCGAGCCGCTGGACCAGCATCGCGACCATTACAGCGAGCGCTTCGCCGATCTGGTCGGCTACGGCGTGCAGGCCTGCTACCGCGGTCCGCGCTTGTTCGACACGGAAGCCACCAAGGCGATCGTGAAAACGTGGGTCTCGTTCTACAAGACCCACCGCGAGGTCCTCGATGGCGACCTGATCCACTTGCGGCGTCCGAACGGCCAGGACTGGGATGGAGTCGTGCACGTGAATCCCCTCGGCAAGGAACGGGCGATGGCATTCTTCTACAATCCGCTCGGCGAGGACATCACCCGCGAGATCCGCACGCCGCTCCATTACGCCGGGCTCTCCGGAACGGCGGAAATGTCGATCGGTGGCGCACCGGCCCACCCGCTGGCCCTGGACAAGACCGACACGGCGGTGGTGAAGGTCACGATCCCGGCTCACAGCCACCAATGGGTGCTGTTCACCACCGGAAAGTAGGCCGGTCATGTCGGCCGGTTGGGCTGAGACCAAGGACTAGGCATTAGGCGGAGCGGTGGATTTCTGACTAACCTCCGCCACCTATGAATACCGCAAGCCGTGAGCAACTGGTCGGGCAATTGAACTGGCGCTACGCCACCAAGGCCTTCGACCCGCAGAAAAAGATCGAACCCGCCGATTGGGCCGCCTTGGAAGAAGCGCTGCGGCTTTCGCCCTCCAGCATCGGCCTGCAGTTGTGGAAATTCATCGTCGTCGACGATCCGGCGGTCCGGGAAAAACTGCGGGCGGCCGGCTATGCACAGCCGCAGATTACCGATGCGGCGAAGCTGGTGGTTTTCGCGGTGAAAACGGACATCACCGAGGCGGACATCGACGCCCACTTGGAAGAGATCGCCAAGGTGCGCGGCGTGTCCTTGGAATCCCTGGCTCCCCTGCGCGGGATGGCGATGGCCAGCGTAATCCAGGCCATGGACGCGGAGGCGAGAGTGGCGTGGGCGAAGCGCCAGGTTTACATCGCGCTGGGCACCTTCCTGACGAGCGCCGCGCTGCTGGGCATCGATGCCTGCCCGATGGAGGGATTTTCTCCACCGGATTTCGATTCGATCCTCGGTCTCCCGGAGAAGGGCCTCGCCTCGGTGGTGATTGCCACCGCCGGCCAGCGCGCGGCGGACGACAAGTACGCCGGTCTGGCGAAGGTCCGCTTCCCGCTGGATCGGGTGCTGGTGCGAATCTGAAAACCGTGCGCTTACGCGGCTTCCGTCCCAGCCCCTGCCGGGGCCCAGTTCGGGGCCTTGAGAGCCTCGCAATTGCCGACCAGCCAAGCCACCGTCTGAACGACCTCCTCGCGGGTTTCACCGGCCCGCCTGTAGAGGCAGAAGGCGTAGGCGTCCGGCAGCACCTCGCCGAAGAGGCGGCGCGCGCGCAGGCGCGGCTCCGCCGGATGCAACGGCCCGCCTGCATCCCCGGGTACCAAGCCGATGCCGATCCCCGCATGGCAGGCGGCGAACACCTCGCGGGAGGTATCGTATTCGAGAAATTGCCCCGGGATCGTCCCATACGCCCGCCGGCACCAGTCCTCCACGAAGCCTCGGAATCCGGGGACCAGCACGTCCGAGGCCACGATGAGCGGCTGGTGCAGCACGTCTCCCAGGCGGAAGGCCTCATATTCCATGGGATGGTGATCCGGCGACCACAGCGCGGACAGGCCGTCCTCGCGATGCAGTTCGATCCGGGTCAACCCGTGTGGGGCTTCCGGCTGCTGCAAAAAGCTGCCACCGAGGAACAGATCGCACTCGAAATTCCGGAGCCGGGTGTCCCAGCCGGCGGCGCCGCGACCGGCCATCCGGTCGATCCGCACGTGCGCCGGGGCCTTGCTGCCGAGGGTGGCGGCGAGTTGCTCCCCGATCGCGGATCGATCGATCACCAGACGCACCTGGCCGGCCTCCGCCGCCTCGCGATGGGACAGGCGGCGCGCCATCGAATCATGGCTCTCCACGCAGCGCTGGATCGGCTCGTGAAGCTTCTGGCCGTAGGAGGTCAGTTCCGCCCGTTCCACACTGCGAGTGAAAAGCATCAGCCCGAAGGTGTTTTCCAGCCGGGCGATGCGTTGGCTTACCGCCGGCTGGCTGATGCCCAGCGCTTGGGCGGTCTCGGTGAAATGACCATTTCCAGCCAGCAGCAGGAAGGTTTTGAGCTCCTCGATGTCAAAGTGAATGCTCATGGGCGGTCGGCCACGCGTTGCACGCCCGCTGCAGGGCGTTTTCCAGACAGCCATAGGGGTGCTGGGAGAGAAAGGTGGCCCGCACGGGCACGGTGGGCAGAACGTTGAACGGATGCCAGTGGATGTCCTCACGGGCATCCGGGTCAGCCGGGGCTGCAGACACCACCGCGCGGAACGTGCCTCGACCCGGATCAGCCAGCCAGTCCCGGAACTGGACGGTGGAAATGGCCCTCCCGATCCCCCCGCCCTCGCGCTCGATCTGCTGCAGCCAGTCCCGGCTGACTCCCCGCAAATCCGGTGCGTGCAGGCCCCATGGACATGACTCGTGGAGTGCCCCTAACCGATCCGGCACCGGACCGGCAGCGACCATGCCCAAACTCATTTGCAAGGGCGGAAGATGGGCGATGGCCAGTCTCTTGCTGCCCGGCGTGCTCAGGCCCACGAAGACATCACAAGCCCCGGATTCCATGACCGACCGTTCGCTGCCCGGCTCGATCTCCCTCAGCACCGTCCGGAACCGCGTGTCCTGCTGCAATAGCTGGATCAATCGCTCGAAATACGCCGTATTCCGCAGCCAAGGTTGCACGCCCAAGGTCAGCATCCGCCCGGTCTCCCGCATCCCGGAAACCACCTCCTGGAGCGCGTCCATTTCCTGCATGAAGCGGGTCATTTCCTTGTCCAGCCGGCCCGCATGGCTCGTCGGGAGGAAATTGCCGCGGGATTCCCGGTCAAATAGCGACACTCCCAGCTCGCCCTCCAAGGCCTGTACGATCCGCTTCACATTGGACGCGCTGGTGCGCAGCCGCAGGGCGGCACGGCTCATGGAACACTCGGTTAAAACCGCTTTGAAAACTTGCAGGTAGTGGGCATCGAGAGGCATGGGGGTTCTCGGTGGGGGATGGGTGAAAGGGTGGGGTGTCGATGAGTAAACAGAAGAAAAGCCCATATATCCATCAATTATGAATTAATATGCAAAATTTATGGTCAAGTTGCGCGATGAGCCTCCTCACAAGAGGAGCAAAATCGGCCACCATGTCATCAAAATCGGCCATATCGAAAGGTCACCCTGACCGGACCTGTCCGCCACGGCAGCCTGGGATGGCCCAACCACACGAACCGCCGTCATTTTCCCAAGCTTCCCTTCCAGACCGCCAAAGCTGCCGAAAAGGCCTGCTGCTCCTTGCCCTTTCCCCCTGCCTGGCTACCCTCGGTCGTCCCAATGTCCGATTCGTTTGTCCACCTCCACCTCCACACCGAATACTCGCTGCTCGACGGCATGATCCGCACCAAGGATCTGGCCAAGCGTGCCGTCGAATTCGGCATGCCGGCGGTGGCCATGACCGACCACGGCAACCTCTACGGCGCCATCGAGTTCTACCAGTCCTGCAAGAAAGCCGGCGTGAAGCCGATCTTCGGCTGCGAGATCTACCTCGCCCCCGGCTCCCTGCACGAAAAGCGCGATCTCGTCGGCCGCAAGCGCGCCACCCACCTCACCCTCCTCGCCCGCGACGAGCAAGGCTGGCACAATCTCAGCAAGCTCGTCTCCCGCGGCCACCTCGACGGCCTCTACTACGGCAAGCCCCGCGTGGACTACGACTCCCTCCAGGAGTTCTCCAAGGGCATCACCTGCCTCTCCGGCTGTATTTCCGGCCCAGTCAACGAATGGCTCCGTGCCGGGGACGAGGACAAGGCCCGCGAGGTCCTCGGCTCCCTCCGCGACATCTATGGCCAGGAGCACACCTGGGTGGAAATCCACAACCACGGCCTGGAACTCCAGCAAAAGGTCACCCCCGGCCTGCTCCGCCTCGCCAAGGACCTCGACCTCCGCCCCGTCGCCGCCAACGACGTCCATTTCCTCAATCGGGACGACCACGAGGCCCATGACGTGATGATCTGCATCGGCACCGGCCACCTGTTGATCGACGAGAACCGCATGCGCTACACTCCGGAGGTCCATTTCAAGGACGCCCAGGAAATGCGCCACCTCTTCCGCGAGATCCCAGGTGCCTGCGATGCCACCCTGGAAATCGCCGAGCAGTGCAACGTCACCATCAAGCTCGACTCCACCAGCTCCGAAAAATACCCGCAGTTCCCCACGCCCGATGGCTCCCCCCGCGAGGCCTACCTCATGAGCGTCTGCAAGACCGGCATGGTGAAACGCTACGGCGAGGCAGGCGCCGCGGACCCCGAGAAAATGGCCCGCCTGAAATACGAGGCGGACATCATCAACCAGCTCGGCTTCGCCTCCTACTTCCTCATCACCGCCGACTTCATCCAGTGGGCGCGGGACCACAACATTCCCGTCGGCCCCGGTCGCGGCTCGGCCGCCGGCTCGCTGGTGGCCTACGCCATGGGCATCACCGACATCTGCCCGATCCAGTTCGGCCTGCTCTTCGAGCGCTTCCTCAACCCCGAGCGCGTCAGCCCGCCCGACGTCGACATCGACTTCTGCCAGAGCCGCCGCCCCGAGGTCATCGACTACGTGCGCCAGAAGTACGGGGAACGTAGTGTTTCCCACATCATCACCTACGGCACCATGGGCGCGAAGAGCGTGCTGCGGGACGTGGCCCGCGTCATGGGCGTGTCCTATGGCGAGGCCGACCGCATCGCCAAGATGATCGAGGCCAAGCCCGGCATCAGCCTCGATGGCGAGTGGAAGGCCAAGCCCGAGATCAAGGACCTCATCGAGAGCTCCTCCACCTACCAGGAACTCTGGAGCTACGCCCTGAAGCTCGAAGGCCTGGTGCGCAACGTCGGAGTCCACGCCGCCGGCGTCGTCATCGGCGACCGTCCGCTCGACGAGCACGTGCCCCTCACCCGCGCCAGTGAAGGCGAAGTCGTCACCCAGTACGACATGGGTGCCATCACCGAGGTCGGCCTGCTGAAGATGGACTTCCTCGGCCTGAAGAACCTCACCGTCATCCAGGACGCCGTAGAGCACATCCGCGTCCACCATCCGGACTTCGACGTCACCAAGCTCCCGCTGGATGACCAGCCCACCTTCGACCTCCTGAACCGCGGCGAAACGATGGGCGTGTTCCAGTTGGAATCCGGTGGCATGGTCGAGACCTGCCGCAAGTACCAGATCGAGAAGATCGATGACATCATCGACCTCCTCGCCCTCTACCGCCCCGGCGCCATGCAGTTCATCGACCAGATGATCGAGGTGAAAAAAGGCCGCAAGAAGGCCACCTACGAACACCCCCTGCTCGAACAGGTCTGCGGCAACACCTACGGCGTCATGATCTACCAGGAGCAGGTGCAGAACGCCGCCAAGCTCCTCGCCGGCTACACCCTCGGCGGTGCCGACCTTCTCCGCCGCGCCATGGGCAAGAAGGATCCGAAGAAGATGGCGGAGGAACGTTCCAAGTTCGTCGCCGGTGCCGCCGCCACCAATGGCATCGGCGAAAAGCTCGCCAACCAGATCTTCGAAAAGATCGAGATGTTCGCCGGCTACGGCTTCAACAAGTCCCACTCCGCCTGCTACGGCCACATCTCCTACTGGACCGCCTACCTCAAGGCCAACCACCCCGTCGAATTCCTCGCCGGCCTGCTCTCCAACGAAATCCACAACACCGACAAGATCGGCGTCTTCGTGGCCGAGTGCCACCGCATGGGCATCGAGATCCTCCCGCCCGACCTCAACGCCTCCAAGCTGCGCTTCTCCCCGGAGACCACCCCCTCCGGCGGCCGCGGCATCCGCTACGGCCTCGCCGCCATCAAGAACTGCGGTGAAGGCGCCATGGCCGCCGCCATCGAGGAACGCCAGACCAAGGGGAAATTCTCCTCCCTCGAGGACTTCTCCACCCGCCTCGACTCCAAGTCCGTCAACAAGCGCATCCTCGAAAACCTCGTCAAGGCCGGCGCCCTCGACTGGACCGGCGAAACCCGCGCCGGCATGTTTGGCCGCCTCGAACAAGTCGTCGCCTCCGCCTCCTCCACCCAGAAGGACCGCGCCGCCGGCCAGGTCTCCCTCTTCGACGCCCTCGACTTCGTCGCCCCGGTGCCCGCCGCCAAGGCCTCCGTCTCCAGTGTCCCCGAATGGTCCAAGGACGACCGCCTCGCCCACGAGAAGGAGCTTCTCGGCTTCTACGTCACCGGTCACCCGCTGGATAAATTCCGCGGGGTCATCGACTCCGACCGCTACATGCGCATCGGCCTCATCGACGAGCTCGACACCGCCAATCCCCGTGCCCGCTTCCCCTTCGCCGGCATGATCCGCAGCCTTGAATCCAAGGTCACCAAGACCGGCAAGCCCTTCGGCGTGCTCATCATCGAGGACTTCACCGGCAGCGCCGAAGTCATGCTCTGGGGCGAAACCTTCGTCCCCGCCCGCGACAACGGCCTCGTCGAACCCGGCAAGATCATCAAGCTCAAGTGCGCCATCCAGCTCGACGACCGCACCGGCGGCCGCCGCCTCACCGGCTATGAACTCGCCGAGCTCAAGCCCAAGCGCACCTCCGAAGCCGCCGCCGCCAAAGGCCCCCTCGAGCTCACCCTCTGGACCACCCGCCACGGCGAGCGCGACATCGACCAGATCCGTTCCGCCCTCGTCAGCCACCCCGGCCAGACCCCCGTGCTGCTCCATTTCCAAAACAGCGCCGGCCGCCGCATCACCGTCGAAGCGGGTGAAGGCTTCCGCATCAAACGCAGCCCCGAACTCGTCGAAGCCCTCGACCGCTGGCTGGAGGATTGAGGCCGCATCCTCTTCGTCCTCCCCTCGTCTCTCCGTAGCCACCTTGGTCACAAGGTGGGCTGGGCCAACACCCGCCCTCCCCCGCGCCCATCGCTCACCAGTGCCCCCTCTCCCTCTTCTCTGGAATCTGGGCTCTGGATTCTTGAATCCCGGCCTGACCGTCTTCCTATCCCTGCGCCCGCCGCAGATACACGATCGCGGCTGGCGCCACGCGTCTCAACAGAATCCACTTCCCGGACTGGTGGCCCTTTCTCGGGACCTTGCTCAATCGCAAAATCATCACCGCGAAGAGCAGAAAGAAGAGCGCGGTCCCGCCCATCAGCTTCCCCAGGAATCCGCTCAGGAACTCCGACGAACCCGAGGCCATCATCCTGGCCGGTAGGGAATAGATTCCGTAAAAGCACCAGCCCATCAATCCTCCGCCCAGAAG
>Ga0265327_10001121_pt1 | contig 36977 bp, 27 predicted proteins | sample 41621metaG_FD_202089 | JGI IMG/M metagenome (GOLD analysis project Ga0265327, IMG submission 202089) | Rhizosphere microbial communities from Carex aquatilis grown in University of Washington, Seatle, WA, United States - 4-16-21 metaG | ecosystem: Host-associated > Plants > Roots > Rhizosphere...
CCCGAGGTGCACGCCATCCTCGCCGCCTGGCGCGCGATCCTGTCGATCGCCGCGCCCAACGTGGCCTTGAAGGCGGAGGCGATCGAGCGGCTCGAGGACGTGCTGCCGCTGTTCGGCCCGCCCGGCGGTCCTCCGGAATGCGACCTGGCGTACAACAACGGCGTCATGGCGGGGCTCTGGACGTCCCTGGCGCTGGGCGAGGCCGAGCCCGCCGCCGCGATGCTCAGGGCCGGGGCGGCCAAGCCGGACGGCGGGGTCTGGATCAACTATCTGCGCTGCCACGACGACATCATCTTCGGCGCCCTGAGCCCCTATGTGAGCCGGGAGAATCAGGCGCGGGCGGCGCGCTTCCTCGCCGGCGCGCCGGGGTCGTTCTCGCAAGGCCGGCCGTTCCAGGACTTCGACGGGGTCCCCAGCGTCAACGGCATGGCCGCCTCCCTGTGCGGCCTCGACGAGACCGGGAGCGACGGTCTGGGCCTGGCGCGGCTGATGCTGCTCTACGGCGTACTCTACGCATTGCCGGGCCTGCTGGTGATCTACATGGGCGACGAGATCGGCCTGCTTAACGACACGAGTTTCCAGGGCGATCCGGCGCGCAGGGCCGAGGGGCGCTGGCTGCAGCGGCCGGCGATGGACTGGGCCGCGGCGGAACAGGCCTCGGCTGGCCTCGGCTATTCCGCGCCGCTGTTGGCGCGCTTCAAGCACTTGGCGGCGGTGCGCGCGTCCTGCGCTGCTTTTGCCTGCGCGCGGGTGGTCGAGCCGTCCGCTCCGGCGCCAGGCCTTCTGAGCTTCGCCCGGGGGCAAGGGCGCGAGCGGGTCCAGGTCATCGCCAATTTCTCAGACCGCCCGGTGCGCGCGCCGCTGGAGGTCGCCGGCGCCGGCGGTTGGCGAGACTTGGCCGGCGGAGCGGATGGAATCGGAAAGACTGTGGAATTGCCGCCCTATGGCTTGGTGTGGGCGCAGGGGCGGTAAGGCCTCGGCGCGTCCCTCAGGCCTCCACGACGCCCAGAGCGGCGCCGTCGTCCGGGCCGTAGTCCTCCGCCTCTCGAGCGGCGAGCCTGGCCGCCGTCGGACGCGCGATAAGGTTGAACAGGGCCATGGCCGCCAGCAACGCCGCCATCACGCTCGCCAGATAGAGGCTGTATTTGGCGTCGCCCATGCGGTCGCTTAACGCCGCCATGGCCAGGGGCGACAGCACCGCGCTGACGCAGGTGAAGAACAGGATGACCCCGGCCGCCCCGCCGTGCCGGGCCTTCTCGAAGCCGCTGATCCCCTTGGAATTTAGCGTCGGGTAGATCACCGACATGAACACGCCCGACAGCGGCAGGGCGATCGCCCCGACCCCGCGTCCGAACATCGACGCCGCCAGGAAGCAGGCGAGGACCCCGACGGTGGCGACGAGAAGCACGGCGCTCCAGTGGAACCGCGACAGCATCTGCGCCCCCAGGAAGCGCCCCAGGGCGCGCAGCACGAAGAACACCGACACGGCGTAGGTCGCCAGCCAGATCAGCGGACCCTGGTAGCCGGTCAGGTAGGTAGGGGCCCAGACGTAGACCGCCGCCTCGGTCCCCACATAGAGCATCGCCGCCACGGAGAAGCCTAGGGCGTACGGATCCCTGATCACCCCGAGCATTTCGCCGGTATGACCGCCCTCGCGAGCGGCGGGGGGCGGGGTCGGATAGCGCGCCAGGGCCGCGCCGGCGATGAGCACGGCGCAGATCGCGGAGGCGATCACATAGAGCCACTGCCAGCCCGCGCCTCGGCTCAGGAGCCACGCCACCAGCGCCGGTCCGATGATCGCGCCGACGCCGAAGAAGCCTTCCAGCAGGTTCATCGTCGAGGTGTGCTGGCGGGTGGAGGTCGAGAGGTCGCCGATCAGGGCCAGGGCTCCGGACTTGAACACCCCGATCCCCAGGCCGCCCAGGAACAGCAGGGCCACGAAGGTCGGAAAGCCGCGGCCCACGCCGAACAGCAGGCAGGAAATCCCGAACACCGCCAGGCCGGCGATGATGGTGGTCTTGCGCCCGAAGCGATCGGCCAGGAAGCCGAGGCCGATGGCGGCGATCGAGATGCCGGCCATGGTGGCGTACTGGAACGAGCCGGCGGCGGTCATGCCCAGGCCGAACTGGCGGATCACCTGCGGAATGATCACGCCCACGGAGTCCGTCGTCATGGCGAACATCGTGAACATCATGAAGGTGAGGGCCTTCAGCAGGCCGGCCCGGCCGCCTCTGGCCTGAATCGCGCTCATGCCTTAGCTCCCCCCGCGGCGCCTGCCTGGCCCTCGGACCTTGGCCCGACCGGCACGCTTATGCAATCGTTCGCATAGAGGCGGCCGGGCTCGACTAGGGCGCCGAGTCCCGCACGACGAACTCGATCGGCAGGGTGGCCGACGGGGTCTCCTCGCCGCCGATGCGGCGGAACAGGAACTCCACCAGCGTCGCCGCGCCGCGGTCGATGTTCTGGCGCACCGTAGTGAGCGGCGGATGGGCGTGCTCGGCGATGACCAGGTCGTCGAAGCCGGCCACGGCGACGTCTTCGGGGCAGCGCAAACCTTCGGCCTGCAGGGCCCGGATCGCCGCGAGCGCCATCAGGTCGGAGGCCGCGAAGATGGCGTCGAAGGCGACCCCGCGCGCGACCAGGTCCTGCACTGCTGCAAACGCGGTCTCGCCCGTGAAGTGCGCCGGAAGCACCAGCCCCTCGTCGTAGGACAGTCCCGCGCGCTCGAGCCCGGACCGGTAGCCCCCCAGGCGCATGGCGATCTCGGGCAGGTCGGCCGCCCCCAGGAACACGATCCGGCGGCGTCCGGATCGGACCAGGTGTTCGATCGCGCTCCGCGCGCCGCCGACGTTGTCCGACCCGACCGAACAATAGAGCTGCTCGGGCAGGTGAGCGCCCCACACCACCAGCGGCAGGAAGGCGCGGGCCCCCTCGTTCAGCACCGCATGCTGATCGCTCTGGCCCATGATGATGTAGCCGTCGGCGCGCTGGGACTGGGTCAGCCGCGCCAGCCAGCCGGGCGCGGGGGAGGGATTGCGCATCAAGAGCACGTCGTAGCCGCGCTTGGTGATCTCGTCCGCGATGCGGCCGAAAAGCTGCAGCAGGAACGGATCGGAGATCATCTGGTCCGCCTCGTGGCCGAGGGGAATGGCCACGCCGATGGTCAGGGTGCGGTTCAGGCGCAGGCTGCGGGCCGATGGGTTGACGGTGTAGCCGTGTTCGGCGGCCAGACGCTTGATCGCGTCCTTGGTCGACTTCGGAATGGCCGGATGGTCCGCCAGGGCGCGCGAAACGGTCGACACGGACACGCCGGCCAGGCGGGCGATGTCCGTCATCTTCAGCGGCGTTTCGCGGGCGGCGGCGCGGGGCGCGGACTTCATGACCATCGTCCGGCGACGCTACAGCATGGCTCGGCTCGCCGCGACCCGGGAGCCGCCTATGGACGCCGGCCGCCCCGTCGTGCAATCGTTTGCGAAAGCAGCCGCGGACACATCTTCCGCTGAAGGTCGATGGTCCGCCGCCAGACGGGGCGGAAACATGAGACGACTTGCGATGGCCCTGGCCGCGGTCCTGTCGCTGGCCGGCGGGTCCCTGGCGAACGCGCAGCCTCAGGCGCCGGCGGTCCGCATCGACGACGACGGCGCGGTGCACGCCCCGGCCATGACGGTGCCCCAATCAAGCTTCCTCAGCCCCGAGGCCAAGGCCTACGTCACTCAGCACCTGCAGGACATGCAGCGCCCCGAGCGGCTGCAGCAGAAGGATGGCGTGCCGGTGTTCATGGAGGGCTATCTGGCCCGCCAGAAGGTGCTGTTCCCGGTCGATCGCCAGGACACGACCATCGCGGGCGTGCACGCCTACGTCTATCGCCCGAAGGCGGGCGTCGCGCCGGGCAACAAGCGGCGTGTGCTCATCGACCTTCACGGCGGCGGTTTCTCGGGCTGCTGGCCCGCCTGCGCCGAACTGGAATCCATCCCGGTGGCCGCGCTCGGCCGCATCGAGGTGATCAGCCTCGACTACCGCGAAGGGCCCGAGCACAAGTTTCCGGCGGCCAGCGAGGACGTCGCCGCCGTCTACCGCCAGCTTCTCAAGCGCTATCCGGCCAAGAACATCGGCATCTACGGCTGTTCCGCCGGGGGCATGCTCACCGGCATGTCGGTCGCCTGGTTCCAGACGCACGGGCTCCCCCGACCCGGGGCGGTCGGCATGTTCTGCTCAGGCGCGACCCTGGCCGACGGCGGCTTCGGCGGCGACGCCGGCTACACCGCGGCCCCTCTCGGTGAAGCGAGGCCCGCGCCGCCGCCCACGCCGCCCGCCAAGTCGTCCGGCGCCGCGCCCCTCGGCTACTTGGCCGGCGCGGACCCCAAGGACCCGCAGGTCGCCCCCGCCTCCTCGATGAAGACGCTGAGCCGGTTCCCCCCGACCCTGATCATCACCGGCACCCGGGGCTTCGAGATGAGCTCCGCGGTCTACACCCACAGCCTGCTGGTCAAGGCCGGCGTCGACGCCCGCCTGCACGTCTGGGAGGGGCTGTTCCACGGCTTCTTCTACAATCCCGACGTCCCCGAATCCCGGGACGCCTACGACGTGATGGTCAAGTTCTTCGACCGCAATCTAGGGCGCTGAGCCATGGCGCGCGGCGGTCAAGACTCCCCAGGCGATGCGACAGGGGTCGCCCGGCGCGCCCTGATCAAGAGCGCGGTGATGCTCGCCGCCACCGCCGCGGCGCCGGCTTCGGCCGCCGAACGCGCAGGGTCGGGCAGGCCGGCGACCGCCGTGGTCGCGGGCGCGGACTCTGCGGTGGTAGAGATCGCGTCCGGCAGGATCGCGGGGTTCGTTCGCAACGGCGTCGTCGCCTTCAAGGGCGTGCCGTACGGCGACACCACCGAGGGCGCCAATCGCTTCCTTCCGCCGAAGAAGCCGCGGCCCTGGACTGGCGTCAGGAGTTCGCGCCAGTTCGGGCCGGTCTGTCCCCAGGACAAGGGCACGGGCCGCCTGAACGACGAAGAGGCGTTCATCTTCCAATGGAACGACAGCGTCGAGGGCGACGACTGTCTCAGGATCAATGTGTGGACGCCCGGGACGGACAATCGCCGCCGGCCGGTGATGGTCTGGCTGCACGGCGGCGGGTTCGAGGCCGGCTCAGGCAATGACCTGCCGGCCTTCGACGGCGAGAACCTCGCGCGCCGGGGCGACGTGGTGGTGGTCACCCTCAACCACCGGCTCAATCTGCTCGGCTTCCTCGACCTGTCCGCCCACGGCGACCGCTACGCCCGGTCCGGCAACGTCGGCATGCTCGACATTGTGGCCGCCCTGGAATGGGTGCGCGACAACATCGCCGTGCTCGGCGGCGACCCCGGCCGGGTGACGATCTTCGGCCAGTCGGGCGGCGGGGCCAAGGTGTCGACCCTGATGGGCATGCCGGCGGCCAAGGGCCTGTTCCACCGCGCCATCGTGCAGAGCGGCTCGTTCAGCTTCACCAACACCCCCGACAGGTCGCGCAAGCTCGCCGACCTGTTCCTGACCGAACTGGAGGTCGGGCCGAGCTCGCTCGATCGGCTGCAGACCATCCCCTATCTGCAACTTCGGCGCGCGTCCGAGGCGGTGTTGCGCCGGGCCAACACGCCGGGCGCTCCGGGCGACCTCCGCACGGCCTCGACCCGGCTCAGCTTCTCGCCGGTCGCCGACGGCCGCGACATTCCCGAACCCCCGTTCGGGCCGAACGCGCCGCGCATGTCGGCCGACGTGCCCATGATCATCGGCACCACGCTCAACGAGTTCACGACGGGCATAAATCACCCGGAATATGAGCTCATGACCGAGGCGGAGCTGGCCGGGCGCGTAGAGGCTTTGCGCCCGGGGCGCGGTGCGAGCATCGTCGCCGCATTCCGCCGACGGGCGCCTCGGGCCAAGCCGTTCGACATATGGTCGCGCGTCGCCACAGCGCCGGTGCGCCAGAGCGCCGTGGACCAAGCGGCGGCGAAGGCCGCGCTCAAGGCGGCGCCGGCCTACCTCTATTGGTTCAACTGGCAGACTCCCGTGCTCGATGGACGCCCGAGAGCGTTCCACTGCTCCGAGATTCCGTTTGTCTTCTGCAATACCGATCTGTGCGATCACATGACGGGGGGTGGAGAGAAGGCGAGGGCGCTCAGCGGCCGGATGGCGGACGCCTGGATCAGGTTCGCCCGGTCCGGCGATCCCAACGGGGCCGGCCTGCCGCGATGGTCGCCATTCGCCGCGGGCTCCATCAGGACGATGATCTTCGATGACGAGCCGAGATTCGAAATCGACCCGGACGGGGCGGAGCGGGCGAGCCTCGAACCAGTGTAGCGGGCGGCACGAAAAAGGCCACGGCCATCGGCCGTGGCCAAGGTTTCCGACCAGGGAGGAGTCGGAGAGGTTCGGGCGGCGGCCTACTTGGCGCCGGCCACGACCGCGCCGGGAATTCCGTCGCCGCCGCCGATCTTGCGCCCGTCGGCGAGGGTGACGAAGTCGATGCTGCCGCCGGCTTTCCCGTCCTTGAACGGATGGGCGGTGAGGGTGACGGTGTCGCCGGCTTTCACGGTGTCCTTGGTCCAGCCAAAGCGCTTCAGCACCGCTACGGCCCCGCCCTCGAAGTCATAGGTCTTCTGCTGGCCGTTCTCTGTCACGACCATTTCCAGCCAGACGTGAGGATTGGTCCACTGGATCTCCTTCACCGTGCCCTTGACGTCGATCTTCTTGGTGCTGTCGAACATCGCGAAGGAATGGTGCGCCGAGGCGGCCGTGCCGATCGCGCAGACGGCGCAGGCCAGGGCGGCAATAGCGGGGAAGAGCTTCACTTCAACATCCTCATGCTTTGACTGATGGGAACGGCGTCAGCCGCGCTCCTTGTTGTTCTCGCAGATGTATTCCTCGAACCGGCTTCCGGCGGGCATCTGGGTGTAGGTGCGGGTGAACTGGAACGGTTCCTGGAAGGCGTCCGGATCGGTCAAGGTCATCTTGTCTTCGATCTTGTTCGGCCCAGTCCGGCGGAAGCGTTCAGTGACCTTGAGCTTGTCGCTGAACGGAATGCCGCCGCGGTCCAGGGTGCCTTCGCGCAGAGCGGTGGTGTCGACGACCAAGGTGTCGCCTTCCCAATGGCCGACCGAATCGCCGCTGAAACTGGGGTCCGCGTCAGGGGTGTGGCCGCGCCCGTCGATATAGACCCGCCGAATGTCGTGCAGCACGCCCAGGTTGAGAGTCAGTTGGCCCGGCGTCTGGACGATCTCCATGGGCATAGTCATGAAACGCGGCAGGCCGAAGGCTAGGCACTTTGACACCGAATCGAGCGGCGGGGTTCCGGATTCCATCGCCTTGGTGTCCCGGTCGAACCGCGCCTGATAAGCCGGGGTGAGTTTGGGCCCGGAGGGATGGGGCATGCGGGCGTAGACCTCGGCGGGGATGCCGAAAGCGGCGGCCGAGGCGGCGGTCATGACGTAGGAGCCGGCCTGATCGGGGTTCCACATCCCGGAAAGGTCCGGATGCGCCGGATCCCCATACAAATCGTGGGGCGTGTTTGCGGTCTGAGCCATGGCTGCGGATGCTCCGCCAACAGCGATAGCCGCCGCTGCGACCAGGTGCATAACCATGCGTTGAGCGCGCATTTTCGTGGGCATTCGGCATCCTCCTGACTCCAGCGTTAGCACCGGTCGAAATTAAATTCCAGTGTCAGGAATTATTTTGCTGCAACGCTTCGTGGTGGTCTCACCCTGGGCGCGAGGCTTGCCCCCCGGGGAACCATGCCCTATTCGGGCCTCTGGTGTTCGAGGGAAATCGAGTGTCGAAGCGGCAGGGCTCCCAGCAAACGCCCAAACGCACCCCGGGCCGGCCCTACGCCGCTGAGGCCGGGGACGCCAAGGAGGCGATCCTCCAGGCCGCCATCCGCCTGCTGAAGGACAACCTGCCCGCGCAGGTCACCAATTCGATGATCGCGAGAGAGGCCGGGGCCGATCCCGCGCTGATCCGCTACTACTTCGGCGGCCGCCCGGCCTTGCTGCAGGCTGTGGTCGAGGAACTGCTGAAGGACATCCGCCAGCCCCCGCCGGCGTCGCCCATGAATGCCGAGGCCTTCGTGACCTGGCGGGTGGACAGCACGCTCAAGTTCGCCCGCATGGCCCGCTCGATGCAACGGCTGATGGTGGACGAGCTTGCGGAGTCCGAGTCGGACGAGGTGCGGGAGGCGGTGCGCCTCCGCAACAAGGGTCTTGTGGATCGTTATGCCGACATCCTGAAGAGTCAGGTCAGCGAAGAGATCGTTGATGTCGACCCTCTGTTCCTGCACGTCGCCATTCTTGGCGTGTGCGAGTTCTTCACGGCGGCCCAGGCCATCGTCCTCCCCCTCGTCGAACCGGGAACGGACCCGGCCGATCTTGCGGCCCGGTACGAGACCTTCGTCATCGATCTGTTCCTGAACGGCCTCAGGAAGCGGTAGCCGGGCCGCTCCAGCTTGCCTCTTGTGAGGGTCGGGAATTAATTCTAGCAATAGGAATTATCAGGGCGGCTCCAATCGCCGCGCGAGCGCTGCGGACGATATTTCCTGATGCAGGAATATTCTCGCGCGCAGGCGCCGCCTGAACGGAAAACGATCGCCGGCGGACAGATAGCCGGCGGCGAGGAGGAGGCAAGTCCATGCGTGGAATCCTGGGTGCAGCAGCGCTGCTGGCGACGGCCGTGGCCGTTTCGGCCGCGTGGGCGCAAAGCGCGCCGGACAACAGCCACGTTCCGCTGATCCCGTTCGAGACCGAGCCGTTCATCAAACTCAAGCCGGGCCAGAACCTGGGCGAGGTCCTGGGCGTGACCGTCAACTCCAAGGGCCACGTGGTGATCCTGAACCACCCGGGCAACAGCAACGGACCCCTGTTCGGCAACTCGTCGACCGAAATCTTCGAATACGACGCGGGCGGCAACTTCGTCCGGGAAATCGGCCACAACGTCTATGGCCTCGGGTACACCCACTCGGCGCGCTTCGATAAGTACGACAACCTCTGGGTCGTCGACAAAGGCACCCACGCAGTCGTGAAATTCGACCCGGACGGCCACGTGGTGATGAACCTCGGCCGGCGCGACGAGGGCTACGACTCCAACCTGCATGAGCCGACCAAGCAGACCGCGGCCCGGCCGCGCGACGGCTGGTTCGGCGGCCCGACCGACGTGGCGTGGGACCAGGACGACAACATCTTCGTCTCGGACGGATACGAGAACTCGCGCATCGCCAAGATCGACAAGAACGGCGACTGGGTCACCAGCTGGGGCCAGTACGGCTCGGGTGGCGTTCACGCCAATGAGAACCCAGGGAACATCAACAACCCGCACAACCTGCAGGCCGACCGCAACGGCAACATCTACGTGGCCGACCGAGGCAATCGCCGCATCCAGGTGTTCGACCGCAACGGCAAGTTCCTGAAGTTCCTGTTCCTGAACGCGCCCTACGACAAGTCGCACCACCCGACTCTCGGCAGCCTGCCCAAGGACGTCAGCACCCGGCCGGACGAGACCATGCCCTGGGCCATATGCATCACCAACACCCCGACTCAGTACCTCTACGCCATCGATGACGAGCCGGGCCGGCTGTATAAGATGACCCTCGACGGCAAGATCCTGGGGATGCTCGGCATGTCGGGACGGCAGAAGGGTCAGTTCAACTGGCCGCACGCGATCGCCTGCCCGTCGGAGAACACGGTCTTCATCGCGGACATGAACAACTGGCGCCTGCAGAAGCTGACCCTGCACCCCGAGCGCGCCAAGTAAGATGCTGAAGCGCCCCTTCGATTCCCTGGCGTCGTGCGGTTGCTGCCTGTCGCGCCGGGGGTTTCTGGCCGGCGCGGCAGCCGGAGCAGCGGCCCTCGCGACGGCCTCGGCCACCGGCGCCGCGACGCCCAAGGACATCGTCGACGTCCACGCCCACTTCACCCCGCCCACCTTCCGTCCCGCGGGCATCGCCCAGGGGCCCATGGCCGGCTGGTCTGTGGAGAAGCAGTACGAGGAGATGGACAAGGCCGGCGTGCGCCGAGCGCTAATGTCGATCACCACGCCGGGCGTCACCGTGGCGGGCGACGCCGGCCTGAAGCTGGCCCGCGAGGCCAACGACTACGGCGCGATGATCGCCGCGGACTCCAAGGGGCGGCTGGGCCTGTTCGTCTACGTCCACAGGCCCGACCAGACCGACGCCGCGCTCAAGGACATCGAGTACGGCCTGGACACGCTCAAGGCCAACGGCGTGTGCCTGTTCACCAGCTACGGCGGCAAATACCTGGGCGACCCGGTGTTCGATCCGCTGTTCGCCGAGCTCAACCGGCGCAAGGCCGTGGTCTATGTGCACCCGACCTCCGCCGCCTGCTGCGCGCGGGTGGTGCCAGTAGTGCCCGACACCGTGGTGGAGTTCGGCACCGACACCACCCGGGCCATCACCAGCTACGTCTATCGCGGCGCTGCGCGGCGCTATCCCGACGTGAAGCTGATCTTCAGCCACTCGGGCGGCACCATGCCGTTCCTGATCGAGCGCTACGATTTCCTGGACAAGTCGGGCCAAGGCAAGGCGGGCGCGCCGGACGGCTTCCGCGCCGAGATCGCCAAGTTCTATTTCGACATCGCCCAGGCGGCGAACCCGGTGGCGACCCGTGCCCTTCGCGCCGTGGTTCCCACCAGCCAGCTGGTGTTCGGGACGGACTTTCCCTACCGCACGCCGATCGAGCACGTGCAGGCGCTGGAAGCGGCCAAGGTGTTCGACGCCAAGGAACTGGCGGGCATCTATCGGAGCAATGTCGCGCGCAGCCTCGGGGCGCTGCTCGCGTAGGATCGGCAAGTTTGGGGGCGGAGGGCCGCGTCGGGACATAGTCCGCGCGGCCTAATTCTCGGATCAGGAATTCAGACGATGACGAAGGCGATGAAGTTGGGATTGGCGGCGGGCGCCAGCGCGCTGGCGCTGGCGGGGGGCGCTGCTCCGGCGGCCGAAAAGGGCGTGATGCTGATGAACCGCATCGGGCCCTCGAAGATGGAACTGTACGTGGCCAACGCCGACGGCACGGGCGAGCACCGTCTGATGCCGGATTCCAAGTTCCTCGACTACGACCCGCGCTTCTCGCCCGACGGCAAGTGGATCGTGTTCACCTCCGAGCGTGACGGGCAGGGCCAGGAAGACGTCTGGCGCGTTCACCCGGACGGCTCCGGCCTCGAGCGCCTGACCTCGGACACCAGCATGGAGGACGCCGGCTCGCTGTCGCCGGACGGGACCAAGCTGGTCTACGTCTCCACCAAGGGCGGGGCGCGGACCACCAACATCTGGGTCATGAACCTGAAGACCAAGCAGGCCAAGAACCTGACGGGCGACGGCAAGAGCACGCCGGCCGAGACCATGAACAGCAACTTCCGCCCGTCGTGGTCGCCGGACGGACAGTGGATCGCCTTCAGCTCCGACCGGGGCGAGAAGTGGGCGGGGGCCGAGGTCGGCGCCGGCGTGGGCCATACCCAGCCCCTCAGCCTCTACGTGATCCGCCCGGACGGCACGGGCCTGCGCCGCGTCACCAGCACCACGCCGGGTCTGTCCACCGGCGAGCCGCGCTGGTCGAAGGACGGCAAGAAGCTCATCGCCTACGAGATCAAGACGCCGGACACCATGGGGGCTCGGTTCGCCGATTTCTCGGGGCCCTACAGCAATACGCCGTCTCAGATCGTCGAAATCGATGTCGCCACGGGCGAGAAGACGGCGGTCACCACCGGCGCGGGGCTGAAGACCGATCCGCAGGACCTCGGCGGCGGCAAGGTGGCCTACCTCGTGAAGGGGGCCCCCAAGGAAGGGCCCGAGCAGGGACTGGCCTATTCGACGGGCGGCCGCGGAACGCTCGGCAAGGTGCGCACGCCGTCCTGGTCGCCGGACGGCAAGCAGGTGGTCTACGTCCGCTACGACATGACCAACCGCAAGCAGTTCAGCCCGCTCTACAGCTGGGATAAGACCCGGGAATATCGCTACACCGACGTGTTTCCGACCTTCTGCGAGAAGAACGGTAAGCTGGCGATCACCGACCTCGACTTCCCGTTCGGCAATCCGACCGCCTCGCTCAGCGTGATGAACCCCGACGGTTCGGACCGAAAGAAGATCTTCCAGCGTCAGGACGGCGCGAGCCTGATGCCCAGCTGGTCGCCGGACTGCCAGTGGATCGCCGTCGGTTTCGGCACCTTCTTCGGCGGGCGCAGCTTCCGCCCGGCCAACGTGATGCTGGTCAAGGCCGACGGGTCCGAGGTGAAGGAGCTGACGCAAGGCAGCCTCAACATCGGCTTCCCCGCCTGGTCGCCGGACGGCAAGACCATCATCTACCGCGTGTGGGGCAAGGAGAACGGCCAGGACGTCAAGGGCCTGCGGGCGATCGATCTCGACACCAAGAAGGTCAAGGTCCTGACCACGACCTGGGACAACTTCCCCTTCTTCTCGCCCAGCGGTGACCGGGTGGTGTTCACCCGGCAGCTGCCGAACACCGACTTCGAAGTGTTCACCATGAACCCCGACGGGTCCGACCAGAAGCGCCTGACCTATACCGCCGGCGCGGACGCCCACGCCACATGGTCGGAGGACGGCAAGCAGCTGTGGTTCGAGAGCTCGCGCAGCGGCTTCAAGGACGAGGGCCCCCTGTATGACACCTCGCCGCAGCCCTACGCCCAGGTATTCCTGATGAACCGCGACGGGTCGAACGTGCGGCAGATGACCGACGACAAGTGGGAAGATTCCATGGGCACCTACCTGCCGAGCAAGCGGTAGCGGCGGGCAATCGCGGGGGAATGAGATGAGCGGAAACGAGATGCTGGGCGGCGCGCTGACGCGGCGCGGTCTGATCGGCGCGGGGGCGGCTTTGGCCGTCGCCGGGGTCGCGCGCGGCCAGGGCAGCCCGATCGGCAATGGCCAGCCGGCCACGGTCATCAACACCGAGCTCAAGCAGCTCGCGCCCAACGTCTACGCCTTCCTGCAGCGGGAGGCGAAGGGCCAGAGCAACCTGTCGGTGTCCAATTTCGGCTGCGTGGTCGGGCCACGGTCGATGCTGGCGATCGACGCCGGCGGCGGTCCGCAGCACGCGCGCAACTTCATCGCCGCCACCCGCTCCCTGGGCAAGCCGATCGACCGGGTTGTCATCACCCACGAGCACCCCGACCACATTGTCGGCCTGCCGGTGTTCCCGCCAGGCATCGACATCGTCGCCCAGGAAGAGACGCGGTCTCAGATGGTCAAGATGGGCAAGCCGGCGACGCCGCCTTACTGGGCCACCAACCCCGCCTGGGGCCGGCCCGGCGACGTCAACCAGGTGATCCTGCCGACCACCACCTTCCACGACCGGATGAGCGTCTGGTACGGCGAGACTCAGGTGGATTTCGTCTGGCCGGGCCGGGCCCACACTTCGGGCGACGCCATCATCATGCTGCCGAAGGAGAAGATCGCCTTCCTCGGCGACATCGCCTTCTTCGAGGTCGCGCCTCTGGCCGCCTCGGGCTTCATCGGCGACTGGATCAAGGTCTGCGACAAGCTCCTCGCCGATCCCAATATCCAGACCGTCGTTCCAGGCCACGGACCGGTTGGCGGCAAGGCTCAACTGGAGGAGATGAAGGGGTATCTCGAACTGGTGATGCGGGAAGGCAAGAAGGCGCACGACAAAGGCGTCACCGCCGGCCGCGCGGCGGCGGAACTGGATCTCGGCAAGTACGCGACCTGGACCGACGCGGATCGCATCGCGCCCAACATGGCCCGCCTCTACAGCGAACTGAACGGGACCATCGGCACCGACCAGGACCGGGGGGGCGCCGGCGCGGCGATGACGGAATACAACCGGCTGAAGGGCCTGCGCTGACCCGCAACCCCAGGTAACGCAAGGGATTTGAAGGTGACGCATCAAGGCAAATTCCTGATCCGGGAATTGACACGACGCGCCTGACCCGCCAACAATTCATGCGATAGGAATTATTTGGAGCGGCGAGCCAGCGCCGCCTGGGGGAGGGACGTCAGGTCCTCACATCTTATCTGGCGACACGGCAACTGCGGGCATTAATTCCGGCATCCGGAAATAACCCGCCTACACAACGCGGACCCGTACACAGCGGGCCGATTCTAGGGGGCGAAAATGAAGATGGGATCGTTCAAGAAGACGGCGTTGATGCTGTCGACCGCATTGACGTCCACGGCCCTCGCGGGCGCCGCGCTCGCACAGCCGGCTGCAGCCAACTCCACTCAGGTCGACGAAGTCATCGTCACCTCGACGCGCCAGTCGCAGAACGTCAACCTCGTTCCGCTGTCGGTGACGGCCGAAACCCAGAAGAGCCTGGACCAACAGGGCGTGCAGCGGATCAACGATCTGGCCGCGATCGTGCCTGGCTTCCGGATCAGCAACCAGGAAGCCTCCGGCAACGTCAACATCGCCATCCGCGGCGTTGTGCAGACGACCGGCGCCGCGACCACCGGCTTCTATCTCGACGAAGCGCCGCTGCAGAAGCGTAACGGCTCAGGCTTCGGCTCGCAGAACGGCACGCCCATTCCCGCCATGTTCGACCTGGATCGCATCGAGGTGCTCCGCGGCCCGCAAGGCACCCTGTTCGGCGGCAGCTCGGAAGGCGGCACGATCCGCTACATCCAGGCCCAGCCCAGCCTCACGCACTTCTCGGAATATGCCCGCGGGCAGTATAGCGGCAACGCCTACGGCGGCCCCAGCTATGAAGCGGGCGCGGCGGTCGGCGGGCCGATCATTCAGGACAAGCTCGGCTTCCGCGCCAGCGTGTTTGCGCGCAAGAACGGCGGCTTCATCGACTTGACGAGCCCCTTCACCCAGAAGGTGCTCATCAATGACTCCAACAACGGCGAAGAAGGCAGCGCCCGCCTGGCCGTGACCTTCGCTCCCACCGAGCACTGGACGATCACCGGCTCGCTCTTCGCCTCGTTCAACGAGACCAAGAACAACACCACCTCGTTCAACCTGTCCGTGCCCGGCACCCTCACGGTTCCGGCCGCCTGCTTCAAGCCCGACGTATTCGCGGCGTTCCCGCTCTCCCCGCCAACCGCCCTGACCCTGGCGCGGTCGGGTCCCCCGCCGATCAGCACTGGACCGGCGTGCTCCGGGATCCCGGCGTTCGCGGCTGCCGCCGCAGGCATCTACCAGCGTCCGGGCTATACGCTCGGGCCCTACAATCTGAAGCCGTACCAGGCGCTCGGCATCGGTCCGACGCCGACGGGCACCCAAGTGCAGGTCGCATCAATCAACCAGAAGCTGGACCTGCCGCACGACATGACGTTCCTGTCGAACACGTCATATGTTGTCGACTATCAATCGAGCGCCCAGCCCCAGACATTCCCGATCAGCTCGATCCGCTACACTGGGTTGGCCGTGTTGCCGACCTACACCGTTCCAGGTCAGGCGCCGATCAGCATCCCTTCTGGCGTGCCCTATGACCCGAACGTCACGGCGTCGGTCGACCAGTACCCCGGGAGCATGTTCGTCGCCAACACCCACAACAGCCGGGCTGTGGTCGCGCAGGAATTCCGCCTGGTGTCGGCTCCGAACCAGACGCCGGTCAGCTATGTGCTCGGCGCCTACTTCTCCAACAGCCGTCAGCACATCAACCAGCTCGCGACGATGAACGGTAAGGCGTTCACTCAGCTCGATGGGGCGACCATCCCACAACTGTTCGGCGTCCCCGACCCCGGCTTCTTCGCCAACATCACCGAGACGGATACGGACGTCGAAGCCGCCCTCTTCGGCGAGGCGACCTGGCACGTCACCGACAAGCTGAACCTGCTCGCCGGCCTGCGCGTCACCCACCTGACCAGCACCTTCGATCAGAGCAACTACGGCCCCAATAGCTTCAACACGGCGCCCAGTTTCGCCGACGGCACCCACGTTGTCGGAACGATCACTGACGATCCGGTGACGCCGAAGTTCTCGGCGGAATACACCTTGGCGCCGCGGGAGATCGTCTACGCTACGGCGGCCAAGGGCTTCCGCGCCGGCGGTATCAACCCGGTCATCACCTCCACCGGTTTGATTCTGTCCAACCTGCTCTACGGGCTCACCGACACATCGAAAATCCCGAAGTTCTATAAGTCGGACTCGATCTGGAGCTATGAAGTAGGGGGCAAGTTCAGCCTGTTCAACGGCCGGGCGCAGTTGAACCTGGCCGGATTCTGGATCGATTGGACGGACGTTCAGGTCAATCAGAACCTCGGTGGGGACTCCTTCAATACGAACGCGCCCAAGGCGACAAGCAAGGGCTTTGAAGTTGAAACTCAGGTCCGTCCTATCAAGAACTTGAGCCTGAACGGGGCGGCGGCGTTCGATCATGCGGAATATCGATCCGCCACTACGGTCGGACCGATCCAGGTGACCAAGGTCGGCCAGACATTCTTCCAGCCGGAGTGGACGGCGAGCTTCGGCGCCCGCTACGACATCCCGATCAACGATCAAAATCGCGCCTATGTTCGAGCCGACTATCGTTGGACCCAAGGTTACACCACGTCGGTGGTCGGTCAGCCGAACTACAGCCCGGACAACAACCAAGTGCCCGAAACCCGCAACTTGGACCTTCGTATCGGTCTTGAGCATGACAGCGTCGAGTTGAACATCTTCGCGCTCAATCTGACCGACAACCGCGAAGGGCTGGTGACCGGCGGCCGGACCAGCTGCATTCCGCCGACAGATGCATCCTGCAGCACCCCAGGGGGGTACAATCCCTTCCGCACCACCAACTGGGGTCGTCCGCGCGAAATCGGCGTACAGTTCGTCTACCGTCACTAAGGGGCGTGGGAGAGCGGCGCGCGTCGCTCTCCCTTTCCTCGTCCGCGGATTTGCAGGAGAGAATCCATGACCAAGACCCCCGCCTTCGCCCTGGCGCTGGGCCTCGCTCTGGCCGCCGCGACGGCGGGCCACGCGCAGAAGATCACGCCGTTCAAGCTGGGCACCTTCGAACGCGGCGGCCGGACCTTCCTCGGCCTGGTGCTGGATGACACTCGCGTGCTGGAGATCGGGCCGGCCAACGCCGCCTTCCAGAAGAGCCACCCCAAGGCGGCTAAACTGGGCATGCCGACGGAGATGACCACGCTCATCGAGCGCTATGACAACGGCGTCGGCGACCGCCTGAGGGCCATCGCCAACGGTGCGGGCAAGGGCGCGTCCTACGAGCATCCCGTCGCCAGCCTGCATGTGCTGCCGCCGGTCAAGCCGATGGTGATCCTCAACGCCGGGGCCAACTACCCCGAACACGCCGCAGGCATCGTCGCCCAGGGCGGGCGCGGAGCCGGTTCGGAGAACCCGGGCCAGGCGCGTCCGGCGGCGCCCCCCGCGAGCGCCGCTCCTGGCGGGCGCCCGGCGGCGCCGGCGGCGGCACAGTCCGCTCCGGGCATCTGGGAGCGCGCGCCCGGCGACACCCGGCCGGACAATCCCTACCTGTTCCTGAAATCCCCGAGCATCATGGCCGGGGCGAACGACAACGTCGTCATCCCCAAAGGCCGCACCTGGATCGACTGGGAGTGCGAGTTCGCGGTCGTCATCGGCAAGAAGGCCCGCAGCGTGTCGGTCAAGGACGCGCCCGACTACATCTTCGGCTACACCATTGAGTTCGACGCCTCGGACCGCGAGGGCCGCGGCGACCGCAAGATGGGCGGCGGGCCGGACTGGTTCGTGCAGAAGAACCACGACACCTTCGCCCCCGTGGGGCCGTTCATCGTGCCCAAGGAGTTCTTGCCGGACCCGATGCACACCCACCACTATTTCAAGCTCAACGGCGAGACCAAGCAGGACGCCAACACCAGCGGCATGGAATACAGCATCTGGGACAACCTGGCCTTCGGCTCGGGCGTGATGACCCTGCATCCGGGCGACCTGATCTCCAACGGCACCCCGCCCGGCACCAACATCGACCGCCCCGACGCCCGCTGGATTCGCGCCGGCGACAAGGGCGAGTGCACTATCGAGGGCGTGGGCTCCCAGCGCCTCAGCTTCGTGGCCGAACAGTAGAGGAACGATTTTGGACGCAGCTGCGAACGGAAAAGGCCCGCCCAAGGCGGCCGGGAAGACGGATCGCGGCGCCAGCGGAATCCGCACCATCGTGGCCGCGTCGTGCGCCGGCACCGCCTTCGAATGGTACGACTTCTTCGTGTTCGGCAGCCTTGCCGCCCTTATCTCGAAGAACTTCTTCTCCGGCGTGCCCGAAGCGGCGGGCTTCATCCTCGCGCTCGGCGCCTTCGGCGCGGGTTTCGCCTTCCGGCCGCTGGGTTCGCTGGTGTTCGGCTGGGTGGGCGACAAGCTGGGGCGCAAGGGCGCCTTCATCGTCACCGTCACCCTGATGGGCGCCGCCACTGTCGGCATCGGATGCCTGCCCACCTACGGCCAGGCTGGCCTCCTGGCGCCGTCGCTGCTGATCTTCCTGCGCATCGCCCAGGGCTTCGCGCTCGGCGGCCAATACGGCGGGGCGGCGGTCTATGTGGCCGAGCATTCGCCGGTCGACAGGCGCGGCTACTACACGGGCTGGATCCAGATCTCCGCCTCGCTCGGGCTGATCGCCGCCATGGCCGTGGTGCTGCTGGCGCGGATCGCGACCGGAGAGGCGGCGTTCGCAGCCTGGGGCTGGCGTCTGCCGTTCCTGGCTTCCGCCGGGCTGCTCCTGCTATCGCTCTACACGCGCTCGCGCCTGTCGGAGAGCCCGGCCTACAAGGCGATGCAGGCCGAGGGCGCCCACTCCAAGGCGCCGCTGGCCGAGGCCTTCCTCAGCTGGCGGCGGCTGAAGGTGGTGCTGATCGCCCTGTTCGGCGTGACCATCGCGCAGGGCGCGGTCTGGTACACGGCGTTTTTCTACAGCCAGTTCTTCATGCAGAAGGTGCTCAAGCTCGACGAGACCAGCGTCAACGCCCTGATGATCGGGGTCTCGGTGATCTCCGCGCCGCTCTATGTCCTGTTCGGCGCCCTGTCGGATCGCATCGGCCGCAAACCGGTGATGGTGGCGGGCATGGCCCTGATGGCGGCGGCCTATTTCCCCGGCTTCCACCTGCTCACCCGGGCGGCCAATCCGGCCCTGGCGGCGGCGACCGCCAGCACCCCGGTGGTGGTGGCGGCCGACCCGAAGGACTGCTCCTCGCAATTCGATCTCCTGGGCAAGGCGGTGTTCCTCTCCTCCTGCGATATCGCCAAGAGCACCCTGGCCAACGCGGGGGTGACCTACGCCAACGAGGCCTCCAGCCCCGGCGCGCCGGCGGTGATCAGGATCGGATCGGCGACGGTGGCGTCGCGCTCGGCCGTGGGCCTGCCCGCCGCCGAACAGAAGGCGGTCAAGGCCGCCGTGGCCAAGTCGATATCCACGGCCCTGACCCAGGCGGGCTATCCGGCCGCGGCCGACCCGAAACGGGTGAACTGGCCCCTGCTGGTCGGGGTCATGCTGGTGTTCGCCGTGGCGGCGACTGCGCTCTACGGCCCTATGGCGGCGGCCCTTGTCGAGCTGTTTCCGACCCGCATCCGCTACACGTCCATGTCATTCCCCTACAACATCGGCGTGGGCTGGATCGGCGGGTTCCTACCAGCTGCCGCCTTCGCCATCGTCGCCATCGACGGCAACATGTACGCGGGACTTTGGTACCCGTTCGGCTTCACGGTGCTGTCGGTATGCGCCGCGCTGCTGTTCCTGCGGGAAACGCGGGGGACGAACCTGCATGCGGAGGTCTGAGACCGGTCTGCACGCACGCCATAGGGAGGAGCAATCCATGAAGATCCACGCCATCGCCGTCCTGGCTGCGCTCGCCGGCTTCGCCGCCGCGCCGGCCCTCGCCCAGCCTCAGGGCCCAGCGGCCGCCTCTTCGGCCACATCCGGTCGGTTCTCAGTCGACAAGACCCCGATCGGGGTGATCTGGGCCGACCCTCAGGGCAAGGCGGTGCTGCTGAAGCAGCTTCCTCCCATCGAGATGTACATGGACACGATCAAGGACATGACCCTGGTCCAGGTTGCCCCGCAGAGCGGCGGCGCCATCGACGACGCCAAGCTGAAGGCCATTCAGGCCGATCTCGACGCCATCAAGTAAGCGCTAGCGCTTCAGTGGCGGCAATCGGAGCGGCCCGCCGGGGTCGATTTTGGCGGCGTTCATCTCGATCGACAGGAACGCGTAGTAGCCGCCGATGCCGGCCAGATCGACCACGCCCTTCTCGCCCCACCGCTTGAGGGCCTTGGCGTAAGTCGCATCGGACACCTGCCGGTCGCGCTGCAGCTCGGTCGTGAAGTCGTAGCAGATCGCCTCGTCGTCGCTCATTTCGTCGGGTCTGCGCCCTGCGGCGAGGGCGTCGATCTTGGCCTGGGCAATGCCTTGCGTAGCGGCGATGGGGGCATGGACGTTCCACTCGTAGTCCTGGCTCCAGGCGCGGGCGGTGATCAGGATCACGAATTCCGACAGCGTGTTGCCGATGGCCGAGTGGTAGCGCAGGTAGTCGCCCATGCTCCTGGCCGAGGTCATCAAGTCCGGGCTGCGCATCATCATGGCGAAGGGGCCGAACGGCGGCTGGTTCCGCGCGGCGGCGAAGTCTCTGGCCGCCTTTTGCTGGGCGGCGTCGTAGGCTTCGGGCGGGACCGGGCCGAGGCGCGGCTGGGCGTGCGCGGCGGTTGCAGCCAGCGCCAGCACCACGATCGCAGATCTCATCCTGCCTGGACGGAGACGAGCAGCATTCTTCCGCATCAGTTGAGCCTCGTCGATCGTGTGGCCGCTGCAAATAATTCCTGACTCATGAATTGACAAGGCAACGGCGTGGGCGGAACAATTCCTGAAGCTTGAATAATAACGGCGCTGCACGTCGACGGGGGGAAATTGAAGAGATTCGTTGAGCGTCCCGACGCTCGCTCCAGCGGAATCCCTGGAACCGCGAGCCTCTCCGCCGCCTTGGTCTTGCTGCTGCTTGCCGCGGCGCCGGCCAAAGCCCAGTTCGCGCCGCCGATCGCTCCGCCTATGCCGCCGGAGCAGGCCAAGCTCGCGTTCCAGCAGGCGTCGCAACTCTATGGCGATCCGGCCCACCCCAACTTTTCCGGCATCTGGCTGAGCGGCGCGTCGAATTTCAGCTGGGTCGACTACGCCAAGACGGAACTGCCTCTGACGCCCAAGTACGCCGCGATATTCAAGAATTGGAAGGACATGGCGGCCAAAGGAACGCCCATCGCCGATCCCGTCGCCCAGTGCCTGGCGTTCGGCATGCCCCGCTTCACGACCATGGACTTCACCCTGATCCAGACTCCGGGGCGGATCACCGAATACACCGAGGTCCTGCACGAGGTCCGCGAGATCTACATGGATGGCCGTCCAGTCCCCAAGGACTGGGATCCGACCCGCGAAGGCCGCGCCAACGGCCACTGGGAAGGCGACACCCTGGTCATCGAGACCGTGGGTATGAGGGCGGGGACCCTGGATCAGGTGGGCCTGCCCTACAGCGACAAGGTCAAGGTCGTGGAACGGCTCACCCGTTCGGGCGACCTGCTGACGGACGAGATCACCCTGATCGACCCGGAAGCCTACACCCGGCCCTTCACCACCACCCATCGCTGGCGCCTCGCGCCGCCGGGCTACGAATTCGGCGAGTACATCTGCGGCGAGAACCAACGTAACGCCCCGGATGCGACCGGCCTGACCACCGGCAACAGCCGCTAGGAGAACACGGGCCAGGGGAAGGCCGCGAGCAAGAATTCCGAGGACAGGAATAGTGGAGTGCCGCCGCGTATCTGGCTGATTTCACGAACAAACAGCGCCCCTTGGAAGGGCGCAAACCTCAGGGGGACGACAATGGGAACGATCAGGAAGTGCGATTTGCTTGCGTCCGCCGCCGTGCTCGGCCTGATGGCCGGGGCGACGCCAGCCCTGGCGCAGTCCGCCGGCGATCAGGGAGCGGGCGCTTCGACGGCCACGGGGCTCGGGGAGGTCGTTGTGACGGCGGAGCGCCGAACCACTGACGTGCAGCATTCGGCCCTGGCGATCACGGCCCTGTCCGGCGACACCCTGGTGCAGAACGGCGTGATCAACGCCGCCACCCTCGTCCAGCAGGTGCCGGGGCTCTACGTCACCCACGGCAATCCTCTGCCCAACATCACCATCTATGGCGTCGGTGGCGGTGTGGTGAACGCCTACCATGATCCGGCAGTGGCCTATAACGTCGACAACGTCTATGTGGCCCGCCCGTACGGCAACAACGCCACCTACTATGACCTCGACCGCGTCGAAGTGCTCAAAGGACCCCAGGGCACCCTCTACGGCCGAAACGCCACGGCCGGCGCGTTCAACGTCATCAGCAAGAAGCCGGTCATTGGGCGGCTGGAAGCCGACGGGACGGCCCAGATCGGCAACTACAATGATTACGAGACGGAAGGGGCCCTCAACGCGCCGATCAACGACCAGCTCGCGGCGCGGGTGGCGTTCAAGACCGTTCACCACGACGGTTATCTCACCGGCGGGCAGGACGACGCCGACAGCCAAGCGGTGCGTGCGAGGCTGCTCTATAAGCCCTCGGATACCTTCAACGTCCTCGCCACGGCGAGTTACTTCCATGACGGCGGGCGCGGTCCGGGCTCGGTGTTGCTCTACACCGGGGTCAACGGCGGCCCCTCGACGCAAAAGTTCATCAACCCCAGCAACCCCTGGACCGAAGTTCCCGGCAATCTCCTGTTTCCACAGCACAACATCACCTTCGTCGGCCTGAACCGGCGTTTTCCGTCGGGATTGCAGGTCGACCCGCAGAACTCGTTCATGAACAACAAGCAGTGGATGGTCTCGGCCGAGGCCAACTGGGTCATGAACGGGATCACTCTCACCGTCATTCCGGCCTATGTCCGCACGCCGTCCGACTTCTTGGATATCGGCTCGGGGCAACAGCAGCGCATTTTCAACGATTCCAAGGAAACGACCCTGGAAGCGCGCCTTGCGAACAATGATCCCGGACCGCTCAAGTGGATCGCCGGGGGTTACTTCCTCAATGAAGACCAGACCGCGTCGCAGAGCTACCTGCAGAACGTGGGTCCGATCATTCTGAATGTGAACTCTACCGACCGCAGCTATGCCGGCTTCGGTCAAGCCACCTATTCGGTCACGCCGACCATTCGACTGACCGGCGGCCTGCGCTACAGCCACGAAGACAAGTCCCAGAACGGCGACACCGTGATCCCGTGGGATGCGTTCGCCGCATCGGCCTGCTCAGGAGCAGGCACGATCTACACGAAGCAGGCCACATATACCGATCCGCTACTGCCGCCGCCCTTCAACTTCGTGCCCTTCAACCAGTCGACCTGCGACGTCGCCAACGCCGGCCACCTGACCTTCAGCAACGTGTCCTACAAGGCCGGGGCGGAATGGGACATCGCGCCGCGATCGCTGCTCTATGTAAACTTCTCGACGGGCTTCAAGGCCGGCGGCTTCAACCCGGGCGGGCCGCCGACGGCCACGTCGACCCATGCGGCGACTTACCTTCCGGAAAAGCTGACCGCCTACTCCGTGGGGTCGAAGAATCGCTTCTGGAACAACCGGCTGCAGTTCAACGCAGAGGCCTTCTATTGGCAGTACAAGGACGCCAACATTCCGGCGCTGCAGAACATCAACCCGGCCGGCTTCGCCTTTTCCGTACTCAATGGCGACGCGCACATCTGGGGTGTGGATACGGACACCAGCTTTCTTCTGACGCCCGCTGATCGTCTGCACCTTGGACTGGTCTACACCAGCACCCGCTGGGATAGCTACGTCTTGCCGGCGGCGCTCGCCGTACAGGGCAACGGCAGCCCCCTGACGATCATCCCGGCTCAAACCCTGACGGGCCAAACGCGCGCCAATTCTCCCCCGTGGACCGGCACGGTCGGCTACAACCACACCTTCACATTGCCCCGCGATGCCCGCCTCGTCTTCGACGCGATGAGCCACCTCGAGGACACGACCTGGACCAGCGACAACCGCACCAACACCCTCGGCCACCGGTCGGCTTATCACCTGACCAACCTGACCCTGACCTACGCGGCGGCGGGCAACAGGTGGTCGGCGAGCGCGTTCGTCGAGAACGTCGAGAATTCGGTGGTTCTCTTGGGCGCGGGGACCAGCAACGTGCTGCTGGGCGGCGCCTTCGGCACGCTCCTGCCCCCGCGCACCTACGGCGTTCGCTTCAGCGCCAAGTTTGGAGGCTGAGGCCGGGCGGAAGAGCGAGAGGCGGCGGGCGATGCGCAATAGGACTCTGATCGGTCTGCTGATCCTGTCCCTGGGGTGGGGAGCCAGCCTCCCCGCCGCAGGGGCGGGGCCTGCGGACGAGCACAAGCAGCGAGCGCTCGCCGCCGCCGACCCGACCTGGCGGCGCGCGTACGACTATCTGTGCGAAGGCAAGGACCGCGTCTTCAACGCCGAGAACGATCCGTTGATCGCGCCGCGTTGGTTGTTCGACGATCTCGGCGTTATCGGCGACCGCGGCGCCGTAATCTACGTCCTGAAGACGCGGGACGGGGTGGTGCTGTTCGACACAGGCTACGCCAGCAAGATCCATACGGTCCTGGACGACGGCCTCAAGGCCCTCGGCGTCGATCCGAAGGCGATCAAGACGGTGCTGATCGCCCATGGCCACGCGGATCACTTTGGCGGCGCCAAGTACTTACAGGATGTCGCGAGCCCGAAGATCTGGGCCGACCCGGCCGACTGGCCGGCCATCGAGGCTTCCGGCGTGCGCCGCGGGGGCGAGACGGTGGACGGCGGCGCGATAGAGCAGGGCGGCGTCACCATCCGGACCTTGGCCGTACCAGGCCACACGCCGGGCTCGCTGGCCTTCATTTTTTCCGTGCACGATCAAGGCCGGCCGCACACCGCCGCGATCATGGGCGGGCTGATCCTCGGCCTCGAGCGCGCGACGCCCGAGATGCTGCGGCAGTACGTGACGTCTCTCGAGCGCTTGCGCGCCGCGAGCCGGGCCGCCCATGTCGACGTCGAGCTGGAGAACCATCCGATCTTCGACAATTTCGCGATCAAGATCGATCAGCTCGCCAGCCGCAAGATTGGCGCGCCAAACCCTCTTGTGGTCGGGGAGAAGGCCTACGACGACTTCCTGGCCGTCAACCAGGAATGCGCCGCCGCAAACCTCGCGGCCCGTTAGCCCAGGGCGATCCGGTCGCCGGCGACATCATGACCGATCGCGGACCAGCCAGCGAATGACCCTTCGTGGCGTCCAGGCGGAAGCGACGACGAGGGCGCCCGCCGCCCCCTCATGGTGATGTCCTCTCCAGAGGGGACTGGGTTCGTTTCGGCGATCCTCTACCTTCCCCGGATCATGGCGCTCAGGGTCCCGTCACCGGGGCTGATTCCATCCATCCGGCGGGCGCCGACGTCCAGACCCGGAGCCCGGACGGACCACAAGCCTAGGAGTTTCGGCATGGCACGACTGTTCAGCGTCATCCTCGCGTTCGGGTTGGCGGCTGGAAGCGCGTCCGCCCAGGCGCTCCTTCCCGCTCCGCGCATAAGCGCCGCCCTCGCCAACGAGGCGGTAGGCGCCGCGGTCGCCAGTTGCGCGGCCCAGGGCTACGCCGAGACGGCCGTTCTGGTCGACACCGACGGCGTGGTCCAGGCCTCGCTCAGGGGCGACAACGCCGGCATACACACCGTCGATAGCGCACACGACAAGGCCTACACCTCGGTCACCTTCAAATCCGACACCATGGCCATGATGGACCGGGCGCAGCAGCTCAACACTCTGGTCACCCGCCTCCCGCACCTGTTGCTGGCCGGCGGCGGCGTGGTCATCAAGCAAGGCCAGACCGTGGTCGGCGCCATCGGGGCGTCGGGCGCGCCGGGCTTCCAGCTGGACGACGCCTGCGCCAAGGCGGGCGCTCAAAAGGTGCTCGATCGGTTGAAATGACTTCCGGCGGGCGCGGCGTTAGGCTGCGCCTTCGGAAATCCAGTCAGGTCCGCGGCAGACGGGCGTTTTTTGGAGGCGGTTTCCATGGGCAGTCGTATGGCGGGATTGGCGACGACCGCCGCGTTCGCACTGGTCCTGCTGGGTTCGCCTTCCGCGATTAAGGCGGCGAGCGCGCCTGCTGCGGCCAAGCGAACCGACGCCGCAGCTCCCGGCGTCAACGGCGGGACGCAGAGGGCCCTGGTCCAGAAATACTGCGTCGCCTGCCACAGCAACCGCGCCAAGACCGGCGGGCTCTCGCTGGAGGCCGTCAACTTCGCCGACATGAGCCAGGACGCCGAGTCCTTCGAGAAGGTCGTTCGCAAGGTCCGCGCGGGCATGATGCCTCCGCGCGGCATGCCCCGGCCCGAGCGCCCGGAGATGCTCCAGTTCGCGTCCGCCATCGAGGCGGACTTGGACGCCCACGCCGCCGCTCACCCTGCCCCTGGAAGCCCCGGCCTGCACCGGCTGAACCGCACCGAATACGCCAACGCCGTCCGCGACCTCTTAGGGCTGGACGCCAACGTGTCGGCGCTGCTGCCCGCCGACGACTCCAAGGAAGGCTTCGACAATATCGCAGACGCCCTGTCGATCTCCCCGACGCTGATCCAGGGTTATGTGTCGGCCGCGCTTAAGCTCAGCCGGCTGGCGGTCGGCGATCGCACGGCGCCGCCGGCTCGCGCAACCTATCGGACCGAGGCCGGGCTCGCTCAGGACAGTCACATCGAGGGCCTGCCCCTGGGCACCCGTGGCGGACTCAGCGTCATGCACAACTTCCCGCTCGACGCTGAATACGAATTTCAGGTGAACTGGACGGTGGGCGGAGGATTTCTGGACTCCCCGGGTAACGGCGCCGTGGATCCTCACGCCGCCGACTTGGTCGTCACGGTCAATGGCCAGCCGGTCAAAAGCGCCAATCCCAGTCACTTCGTCCTGCGGCTGAAAGCCGGACCGCAAGACGTCGGCGCCGCCCTGCTCGACCGCCAGCGGCCCGCGGGCGCGGAGGACATCTTCTCCGCCTACAGGGTTCAAGGCGGGGTTCAGAGCATCGTCATTATTGGGCCGAAGAACGCCACCGGCGTGGGCGACACGCCCAGCCGCCGCCGCATTTTCGCCTGCCATCCCGCGCCCACGGCCTCGGCCGCCCAGGAGCGAGCTTGCGCCGCGCGCATCCTGGCGCGGCTAGCGACCCACGCCTATCGCCAGCCGATCGCCAGCTCAGACCCAATGATGAAACCGCTGATGGCCGCCTATGAGGAGGGGCGCCAGGGCGGAGACTTCGAGAACGGAGTCGAGCATGGCGTCGCGCGGGTGCTCGTCGACCCGCGTTTCCTGTTCCGCCTTGAGCGCGAAGACCCCAAGGTCGCGCCCGGCCGGCCCTATCACGTCACCGACCTGGAACTAGCCTCAAGGCTGTCCTTCTTCCTGTGGAGCAGCCTGCCGGACGACGCTCTGCTGCAGCTGGCCGCCAAGAACCAGCTGCACCAGCCGGCCGTGCTCGACAAACAGGTGCGCCGGATGCTGGCCGATGGGCGATCCGAGCAGCTGGTCAAGAACTTCGCCGGACAGTGGCTGATGCTGCGCGACCTCGCCAGTTCGCAGCCCGACGTGCCCTATTTCAACGCCAACCTGCGCGACTCCTTCCGCGGAGAAACCGAGATGCTGTTCGGCAGCATCGTGAAGGAGGACCGCAAGGTCACCGACCTGTTGGACGCCGACTACACCTTCGTCGACGAACGGCTGGCCCGCCACTATGGCATCCCGGACGTCCACGGCAGCTACATGCGCCGTATCAGCCTGCCCAAGGACAGCCCCCGGCGCGGGCTGCTGGGCCAGGGGGCGATCCTCACGGCCACCTCCGTCGCCGACCGGACCTCGCCCGTCACCCGGGGCAAATGGGTGGTCGAGAACATCCTCGGCGTTCCGGTGCCGGCCCCGCCCCCGGGCGTGCAGACCGACTTCGAGGCCACCTCGACCCTGACGGGCCCCACCACTCTGAGGCAAAGGTTCGAGGCGCACCGCAAGAACCCCACCTGCGCCGCCTGCCATCAGATCATGGACCCGATCGGCTTTGCGCTGGAGCCCTTCGACCTGACCGGAAAATGGCGGGACAAGGATTCGGGACTGCCCATCGACGCCTCGGGCCAGCTGCAGGACGGCACGCCGATCAACGGTCCGGCAGGCCTGCGCCAGGCTCTGCTGGACCGCAAGGATTCGTTCCTGGCCACGGTCACCCAGAAGCTGATGACCTATGCCGTCGGGCGGACCCTGACCTACGCCGACATGCCAGCCGTCCGCGCCGCAGTGCGCCAGGCCCAGGCCAAGGACGGACGCTTCTCCGCCCTGGTGCTCGCGGTCGTGAGCAGTCCCGAGTTCCAGATGCGAGAAAAGAAGGCCGCGCCGCCGCTGGCGACGACCAAGGTTGCGGTCAACGGTACGACAGGGGGCGCTCAATGAGCACTGAATCGCGCGGCGTGTTGCGGCGAAACATCGTCATGGGCGCAGGGGCCGCGGCCTTGTGGCCGCTGGGTTCCGCCCTGGCTCAGGGAGGCGGGGCCCCCGCTGGCCCGCCGGCGGGCGGTCCCCCCGCTGGTCCCGGCGGCCGTCCGCCCGGCCCCCCGCCCACGCCTGAGCAGATCGCGGCTCAACTGCCGCTGAAAACCACCGGGCTGGAGCACATCAGCTTCTGGGTTCCCGACGTGGCCGAGGCGGGCGCCTTCTACGGCAAGGTGTTCAATCCCGCCCTGCACAAGGAGAAGGACCCGCCGCTGAGGTACTACGTGCCGCTGATGGTGGGCGAGCCGAAGGGGCCTCTCAACTACATCGCCATCGGCGCGGCCAACGGCCGGCCTGTCCAGATCGACCACTATTGCGTCCTGGCCGAGGGATATAATGGCGCGGCGATGGCGGAGCGTCTGAAGCCGGAGGGCGTACGAGCCGCGGTGCGGGGCGTCTACATCGACGACGACGGCCTGCAGCTGCAGGTTCTCGGCGTTCCGGCGGGACTCGCGCCGACCACGGAGCCGGCGGGCCGCATCTCTCCGGACGCGCCGATCTTCGAGCCGATCGGCCTGGACAACGTGGTGGTGCAGGTCTCCGACCTGGACCGGTCGCTGGCCTACTACCGCAAATTCCTCGACGGGCAGGTCACGCGCGACGGCGATCGGGTGTGGATCGCCGCGGCGGGGACCCGCCTGGGCTTCGAGAAGGTCGCGTCCGGGAGCAAGCCGGTGATCGCCTCGTCCTGCGTGCGGGTTCGGCCCTTCGACCGGGCGGCGGCGACCCGCAAACTGCAGGCCCTGGGCGCACAGATCACGCCCGCCGCCAAGGTCGATGGCGACGTGCTGCGCTTCAGGAGTCCGATGGGACTCGTGATGGACATCAAGGCGGTGAAGTCATGAACATCATCCGGAAAAGGCATCTGTCCCGCCGCGCGCTGATCCGCGGGGCCGGGGTCGCCCTGTCCCTTCCCCTGCTGGAGGCAATGATCCCCGCGGCCACCGCCTGGGCCAAGAGCGGGGCCAAGCCCAAGCCACGCTTCGCAGCGTTCTACATCCCGCACGGGGCGACCATGGCCAAGTGGACCCCGGCCAAGACGGGAACGGATTTCGAGTTCACCGAGATTCTCAAGCCCCTGGAGCCCTACCGCGACCGCGTCAACGTGATCAGCGGCCTGGGCCTGCCCCTGGCCTATGGGTCGGATGGAGCCGCCGCGGCGAACCATACGCGCTCCTCGGCCGTGTTCCTCACCTGCGCCCACCCTGGCACCGACGCTCAGGCCAGGCTCGGCATCTCCGTCGATCAGGTCGCCGCTCGCGCGCTCGGGCAGGACACGCCGCTGCCCTCCATCGAGCTGACCATCGAGGAGAGCTCGCTGAGCTGCGGCGAGGGGCTGAGCTGCGCCTACCGCAACACGGTCTCCTGGCGCACCGACGTGACTCCCTTGCCGATGGAGAACAATCCCTCCGTGGTGTTCGAACGGCTGTTTGGCGACGGCGCCACCGAGGCGATCCGCGCCGCGCGCCGCGCCCAGTCCAAGAGCCTGCTGGACTCCGCCCTGAGCGAGATCGCCGGTCTGAAACGCGATCTGGCCGCCCCGGACCAGTTGAGGCTGGCCGAATATCTCGACGACGTCCGCGAAATCGAGCGGCGTATCGAGCTCGCCGGTCAGATGCCCGCCGGGCTGCAGCTGCCGAACGCGCCGGTCGGGATTCCCAACGACTTCGAAACCCACATCAAGCTGATGCTCGACCTTCAAGCCCTGGCCTGGCAGTCGGAGACGACGCGGGTGGCGACCATGATGTTCGCCCACGAAGTCAGCAACGCGGTGTACCCCAACAGCGGCATCCGCGATCCCTTCCACAACCTCTCGCACCACTCGGGCGTCCAGGCGAACAAGGACAAGTTCGCCCTGTTGAACCGCTACCATGTGTCGATGCTGGCCTACTTCATCGACCGGCTGAAGAAGACCCCGGACGGCGAGGGGACCCTGCTCGACAATTCCCTGGTGCTCTACGGCAGCGGCATCAGTGACGGTAACGACCACAACCACGATCCGCTGCCCGTCATCCTGGCGGGCGGGGCCGGCGGCGCCCTCAAGGGCGGCCGGCACCTGGAATTTGAGCGCAAGACCACCATGGCCAATCTGCACGTCGCCATGCTGAACAAGCTCGGCGTGCCGACCACCAGCTTCGGCGACTCCACTGGAGTGCTGGACATATGAGCCTCTGCTCCCGTCTGATCTGCGTCGCCCTCGCCGGGATCGCTCTGTCGTCGGCTTCCGTCGCCATGGGCCAGCCCGCCCGCGGAGGCGGCGGGCCGCCCGGCGCTCAGTCGACCCCTGCGGCCGCGGAACTCGTATCGGGCGCCGAGGACACGCGTCTCGCCGACGGGGCCGCGAGGCGCGACGCCGACGCCGTGAGACGGTTGCTCGCCGGCAAGACCAAGCTCGACGTCAACGCCCTCGGGCGTGGGGGATCCACCGCCCTGGCGGAGGCGATCCGCTACCACGACATCACCATGGTCACCGCCCTGATCAAGGCCGGCGCCGACGTCAACAAGCCCAACCGCTACGGCTTGTCGCCCCTGGCCGTCGCCGCTCAGGACGGCGCGAGCGAACTGATTGATCTGCTGCTGACGCATGGCGCGGACGCCAATGTGGCGGACGCCGCCGGAGAACCGGTCCTGCTGGCCGCGAGCCGCGAAGGCACGCTCGCCTCGGTGAAGCTGCTGCTTGACCATGGCGCCAAGCTCGAGGCGAAGGACGCCGCCTTCGGCCAGACCGCGCTGATGGTCGCGGTGCGGGGCAACCACCTGGATCTCGTCGATTTCCTGATCAAGCGCGGCGCCGACGTCAACGTCCGCACCCGCGTCGGGACCCCGCCCAAGCAGCACATGCCCAACGAGGGCGGCGGCTCGCACGGCGAGGGCATCATTCGCGCCGGGACGCCGCCGCAAGGATCGCGGGCGGCTCAGCCGGGCGGCTGGACCGCGCTGCTCTACGCGGCGCGGGATGGACGCATAGAATGCGCCAAGCTGCTGCTGGACGCCGGGGCGAAGATCGAACAGGGCGACGCCAACGACATGACGCCGCTGATCATGGCGCTGCTGAACAACCAGACAGCGACGGCGCAGCTGTTGCTCGACCGCGGCGCCGCGGTCAACGCGCACGACTACTGGGGCCGCGCCCCGCTGTTCGCCGCCATCGACAACCGCGACCGCGTGGTCGACGCGCCCAACCAGAAGGACAACGGGGCCGACCGGGCCGGCGCGCTTCGGCTGGCCAAGGTCCTGCTGGACAAGGGCGCCGATCCCAACGCCCGGGTGAACGAGTACCCGCCGGACCGCAAGTTCATCGAGTCCCTCGGACCCCTTGGCTGGGCCGACATCACCGGCCAGACGGCGTTTCTCCACGCGGCCCTGTCGGACGACGTGGACGCCATGAAGCTGCTGCTGCAGTACAAGGCCGACCCCAACATCACCACCCACACCGGCACCACGGCCCTGGCCGCCGCCGCAGGCATGAACTGGGTTTCCAATCAGACCTGGACCGAGCCGGGCCGACAGCTGGACGCGGTGAAGTTCCTGGTCGAGCTCGGCCAGGACGTGAACGCCGTCAACGACATGGGCATGGGCCCGCTGCACGCCGCCGCGAACCGCGGGTCCAACGATGTGATCGAGTACCTGGTGTCCAAGGGCGCCAGGCTCGACGTCAAGGACAAGGTCGGGCGGACCCCCCTGGTCTGGGCCGGCGGCGTGTTCCTGGCGACCAACGCCCCGGAGCCCAAGCCCTCGACCCAGACGCTGATCAGGACGCTGATGGCGAATGCGCCGCAGCCCGCCGACCCGTCCTCGCCCGGCAAGCGCTCGGCCGCCGCGTCGCCCGTGGATACGCCGGTCTCGCGACGCGGCCCCGGGGCCTAGACCGCGGCTCGCCGCTTCACCGGATGTTGAGCTTGGACTGGGTCGCCGGAAGGTGCTCGTCCAGGTCCGGCAGGCACTCCACCTCAGTAATGTCCTGATCGTCGACGCGTTTCCAATAGTGAAGGCTCTTCCATTCGCCCTCCCACATCTTGGGATCGGTCATGGTGTAGGCGATTTCCAACGATCGGCCGGCGTTCAGCAGGCGGATGCGCTCGACCATGTGGAACTGGTCGCTGATTGGTATGCCCGTGTCGATGGTATGGTGCTCGGGCGTGAAGGCGGTGGTGTCGACCACCAGCGTGTCACCTTCCCAGTGGCCGATCGATTCACCGTTGAAGCTGCGCACCACCAGGTCAGGGTCCATGTGCGGACGCCCGTCGATGAAGATCTCACGGAAGGCGTTCTCGAAGCCCGACACCATGTAGATCACGGTCGGCAGCTGGACCATGGCGATGGGCCACACCCGGGTCATGATTACCGGCATCCCGGCCGGATAACACTGGCCGATGTAGTCCTTGTAGGCGCGGTGCTCGGCGGTCGCCTTCACGCCGGCGTCGAATTCCTTCTGCGCCTCGGCCGTGAACTTGGGAAAGGGCGGCCCGAAGCGGAACGAAGCCTTGGAGGTGTCGACGAACCATGTCCCGGTCAGGTTCCAAGGCGCCTTGGGCCGCTTCTTGTTCAAGTTCTCGGGCGCCAGGGCGCCGAGCTGGGCCGTCGCGCCGTCGCTCTTGGTCTGGGCGAAGGCCAGCGGCGCGCACGCAAGGACGCCCGTCGCGATGGCGGCGGCGAGGGCGCTTGGGAGCGGCCTCACCTCAGCTGGCCTTCAGCACTTTGCCGTCGGCGGTCTGCACCGAAACGAACGAGCCGCCGTACTCCCCGCTGCGCAGCGGGTGGACGGTCAGCACCACATGGTCGCCGGGCCTCAGCGAGCTCGAGCGCCAGCCGGCCTTGACCAGCTGCGCCGGGCTGCCGCACTCCACTCCCCATTTCTGGGTCTGGCCCTTGTCGTCGGTGACCAGCACCTCGATGTAGGAGTGAGGATTGGTCCACTTGAAGTCCTGAACCACCCCGTCCAGCTGTTTGTTCTGGGCGGCGTCGAACATGGCGTAGGAGTGGTGGGCGAGGGCGGGAGCCGCCGCCGCCAGGGCCAGCAGAGCGCCGGCGACGGCGGTCGAAGCCGTGATCCTGTTCATCTGATGCTCCTGAGTTGTCGCCCGTTCAGTTGGGTCGGGGCTGTTGGCTGACGACCGTGCGGTCGCCAAGGAAGCGCCCGTCGGCGAGCTCGGCAGACACGAACAGCCCGCCCTTTGCGCCGTCGCGTAGCGGATTCATCGTCACTGAGACCTTGTCGCCAGGCTTGAGGGAACTCGACTTCCATCCTTGGCGGACCAGGTTGTTCGGGCTGTTCATCTCGATCGAAAAGGCCTGAACGCCTCCCTGCGCGTCAGGCACATCGAGCTCGATGAAGGAGTGCGGGTTCGTCCACTGGAAGGTTCGGACGGTGCCCTTGAGCACCACCTCCTTCTGGCGGTCGAACATCGCGAATGAGTGGTGCGCGTTGGCCCCGCTGACAATGGCGCCGGAAGCCGCCACGAGCGCCGCCATCTGCATAAGTCGTCTGGTCATCTGTCCAACCATCGCCATCCGCCCACGGCTTGAAGGAGCTGTCCTGGCTCCGCTGTCGGCCACCATGGCGGCGGGCAATCCGGGAAGACAATTCCGCCTTAGGGGGGACGCGCAAACCCCGCAGTTCAATGGCGTGGGGAGTCTGTTGTGTGCGCTGGCAATGACGCGACAATTTACTCAAGCATTCGGTAGACGTCAGACTGATGCTCGAAGTCCACACTTGTCGGCGCGCGAAGTCCGCCGGAGCGTTTGTCCCGCTCAGGGGGGATTTTTAATGGCCGGTCCACAGACAAAGCTGACCGTCACACACCCAGCGCTCGCTCGAGACAAATAGAGTCCAGATCGTTTCCGGCCGGGCAGAGACGCTGAAGCATAGGGGGACAAGATGGCATCGCATAAGCGCTCTCTGCTGCGCTCTACGTCATGGGTCGCCGCCACAGCGGCGGCAGCCTTGGGCATGGGGAGCGCGGCCTACGCAGCCGATCAACCCGCCGCAGGGCCAACGCCGACCGCCGGATCTTCCGTGGGCGAGATCGTGGTCACTGCCGGCCGGCGCGAGGAGGCGCTGCAGAAGGTTCCGGTGGCCGTGGCCGCCGTGAGCGCCACCCAGATCGAAACCGCGGGCATCCAGAACTTCCAGGATCTGGCCGCCCTGACCCCCAACCTGTCGGTGATCACCGGCGTGGGCGGCAGCAACTTCCTCAACATCCGCGGCGTCGGCATCGGCGTTTCGACGCCGTTCCAGTCGGCGGGCGTGCCGCTGATGAGCGACGGGCTCTACATCCCGCACTCGGAAGCCTTCCTGCGCGACGCCTATTTCGACCTCGACCACGTCGAAGTCTATCGCGGCCCGCAAGGCACCTTCGCCGGCCAGAACTCAACCGGCGGCGCCATCTTCCTGGTGTCCAAGCAGCCCGACTTCAGCGGGACCAGCGGATCCGTCCAGCAGACCTTCGGCGACTATGCCTGGTTCCAGACCCAGGCGGCGTTCAACATGCCGATCAACGACCAGTTCGCCGCTCGCTTCGCCGCGCAATATGAAACCCGGGACGGCTTCACCACTAACGCCGGCGCCGGCAACGGCGTCCCGAGCCAGGGCAACACCAGCCGCACTCTGGGCAACCTCGACAACCTGTCCCTGCGCGGCATCCTCCGCTGGAAGCCCAAGGACAATCTCGACGTTCGGCTGCGCTACGACTATCTCAAGCAGGCCGACAATGGCCAGCCCGCCGTGCGCAGCCCCACGCCGGGAACCTTCAACAACCCCCATGTGATCGCCACGCCGCGGATCGTCTATGAAGACTTCGTCGGCTCGGACATCTCGACCATCAACCGCGTCACGCTCAACGTCGACTGGCACATCAACAACGACGTCGAATTGAAGTCGATCACAGGCTTCCAGCAGTGGAACTCCGCCGGCATCGCCGACAGCGACGCCAGTTCGCCCTACCGTAAGGACTGCCTCACGGCCGCCGGCGCTCCCATTCAATGCGCGCAGGGCTTCGCCACGACCCAGCAGAACGACACCTACTACAACCAGGAATTCGACCTGATTTCGACCAGCGCCAGCAAGCTGCAGTGGGTGCTGGGCGGGGCGGCCAACCACCAGGACACGCCGATCCACAACTACAGCGCCTCCTACTGCTTCGACCCGAACGTGCTGGCGGCCGCAACTAACCAAGGCGGGATCGGCGGCGGCACCAACGTCTGCAACGCCGGCTACTACGCCACCTCGCCGTACGCCTACGCCATCACCAACACGAGCCCCGGGAGCAAGCTGGACTATCTGCAGTCGTCCCACTCCGAAGCCTTCTTCGGCGAAGCGAAGTATCAGATCACCGACCAGCTGCAGCTGGTCGCCGGCGGCCGCTACACCTGGTTCCACATCCAGCTGAACCCCGGCAGCGCCGTGCTCTACAACGGCAACTTCTACAACTCCAACGCAGCCATCAACTCTGCCTACCTGAACGCCTATCCGGGCTACGGCGGACCGGTGGTGAACAGCCAATGGATCGTCAGCCCCGGCCATACCGACCTACAGACCTGCGGCAACATCGGCGGCAACGCGGCGACGCCCAACCTCTGCATTCTGCAGGCCCAGGCCACCTTCTCCGCCCCGACCGGCCGGGTTATCCTGAACTGGACGCCCACGTCCAAGATCACGGCCTACGCCAGCTGGAGCAAGGGCTTCAAGCAGGGCAGCTACGTCACCCAGTTCACCGTCGGGGCGGCGGGCCCTCAGACCCCCTACAAGCAGGAAGACATCTACAACTACGAAGCCGGTGTGAAGACCAGCCTGCTTAACAACCACATCAAGCTGAACGCCGACGCCTTCTACGAAGACTACTACAACTGGCAGGCCAGCTTCCGGGTGACGGCGTCGCCGATCCCCCGATCGGTCAACATCGACAAGTCGCGGATCATGGGCTTCGAAGCCCAAGTCGAAGGCGTGTGGGGCGATTTCCACACCAACCTGTCGGTCGGCTATGACGACAGCAAGGTGGCCCAGAACTCCAACCTCGGCATCGTGCCCGCCAACGAGTATGGGCCCGGCGCCGGCATCGGCGGACCCGTTCCGGCCGGCATCACGCCGGTGGCCTGCTCCACCAACAACGTGACCAGCGCCGTCATCCCGGGCGCCCCGACCCCCGGTGTCAGCACCGCCGTGGCGACCGGTTGCTTGAGCTTCGTCGGCAACGCCTTGAACTTCTCGCCGAAGTGGAACGCAAGCCTCACGGCCCAATACGATTTCCACGTTCTGAACGGGATCCTGACGCCGTTCGTCGAGTGGACTTACACCTCCGATCAGTGGGACCAGCTGTTCCACGCGTCGCAGGACTACATTCCGCAGCACCAGCTGCTGAACTTCCGCATCGCCTACACCGCGCCGGAACACTGGCGGCTGGAAGGGTTCGTCACCAACCTGACCAACAACCTGTACGTTCAAGGCGTCGCGGCGGGTTCGGGGGCGACTCCATACTCGACCCTGGTGTCGATCGGCGCGCCTCGGCAGATGGGCGTGCGGGT
>Ga0265327_10001122_pt1 | contig 36960 bp, 36 predicted proteins | sample 41621metaG_FD_202089 | JGI IMG/M metagenome (GOLD analysis project Ga0265327, IMG submission 202089) | Rhizosphere microbial communities from Carex aquatilis grown in University of Washington, Seatle, WA, United States - 4-16-21 metaG | ecosystem: Host-associated > Plants > Roots > Rhizosphere...
GAGCCGGATACTCGGCCGCTTGCGCACGATGCCGTCGTCGAGCATCTGCTGGAAGTGGTCGGTGACAGTCTGCTCGATGGGCCGATACACCAGTCCGAGCTCGCTCTGGCTGCGGCTGGCGTCGAAGACCAGCGGGTATCCCACGTTGGTGTCGACGAACTCGCGCGTCAGCCCGATGACCGGCGCGACGACCTTGACGGCCACCTTGGGCACGTTCAGCCACGGGAATGGATACAGCACGCCGAACTTCTCGCGCAGGATCTGGCCGATCTCCAGCAAGCTCAGCGAGGCGGCGTTGACCAGGTAGCGGTCGTGTGCGTCGGGCGTGTAACCGGCGCGCACGTGGGCGTCGGCGACGTCGCGCACGTCCACGATGCCCGACGTCAGTTCCGGTGCACCGGTCAGCATGGTGCCGTCGGCGAACTGCTTCATGGTGGCCAGGCTCGCCGAGTCGCTGGCGCTCGTCAGGGACGGGCCGAGCACCAGACCGGGATGGATGGTGACCAGGTCCCAGCGGTCCTGCGCCTTCTGATAGCGCCAGGCCTCCTGCTCGGCCACGGTCTTGGAATACGAGTACGGCTGGTGATCGACGCTGCTCGTGGTGTTCCACTGGTCCTCGGTGAAGACGCCGCCGGGGACGTCGCGAGATTCGCGGGCGTCACCGTAGATGGCCACCACGCTGCTGGTCAGCACCACGCGCTTGACGCTCTCGGTGCGGTTCACCGAATCCAGTACGTTGCGGGTGCCTTCCAGCGCGGGGCGCACGAGCGACTCCTGCGCGTCCGTCACGCCCTGCAGTAGGAACGGCGACGCGGTGTGCATGACGAGTTCACAGCCGGCCATCGCCTCGTCGAAGCTGCCGATGTCGAGCAGGTCGGCCTTGAAGAGCTTGAGCCTGCCGGGATGGTCGGCCGACAGCTTGTGCAGGTGCTCCAGGCCTTTCGGCTTCTGCGGGTTGCGTACCGTGCCGTGCACCGTATGTCCGGCTTCCAGCAGGTAGCGGACGATCCAGCTGCCGATATACCCGCTGGCTCCTGTGACGAGGACCGGTGCGTTCGGGTCGATCGTGGTCATGCCGTGACGATAGCGTCGAGCCCCTCGCCCAGGAGGATCATCGCTTGATTAGCCCGGCGACACGCTGCGGTCGCCGGGGGAATTGTCGGAGGCGCGTGCCATTCTTGCCACGTGGACGAAACCAACCTCGGCTGGGGCCGACCGGCCACTGAGGCCGGGGCGGGTTGGGCTGTCGTCGACGTAGAGACATCGGGCTTCGATCCCGGCCATGCGCGCGTCATCAGCGTGGCGGCACTGGCCCTCGGAGACGACGGCAATGTGGAGCACTCGTTCAGCAGCCTGCTGAATCCCGGCGTCGATCCCGGCCCTACCCACGTGCACGGGCTGACCCCCGAGATGCTGGCGGGCCAACCGACCTTCGGTGAGGTCGTCGGCGACCTGGCCGCCGTGCTGTCGGGCCGCACGCTGGTCGCCCACAACGCCGGTTTCGACTACGCCTTCCTGGCCGCCGAGTGCGAGCGCGTCGGCGCGGTGCTGCCCGTCGACAGCGTCATGTGCACCGTCGAGCTGACCCGCCGGCTCAACCTGGGCACCGAGAACCTGCGGCTGGAGACCCTCGCGACGCACTACGGCGCGACGCAGATTCGTCCGCACGATGCCCTCGACGACGCTATGGTGCTGGCCCAGATCCTCAAACCGGCACTGGCCGCGGCGCGCGAGCACCGGCGCTGGCTGCCCATCCGCAACGTAGGCCGCAAGCGCTGGCCGAGCGGCGCCATCACGCACGACGAACTCCGGCCGCTGAAAGTCCTGGCGTCGCGGCTGCCGGGTGCCTACGCCAACCCCGGCCGGTTCGTCCCGGGCCAGCCGTTGGTGCAGGGCATGCGGGTGGCGCTGTCGGGTGAGATGCAGCGCACGCACGAAGAAGTGATCGAGCGCATCGTGCATGTCGGGCTGTCCTACTCCGACAGCGTCGATGTCCACACCTCGCTGGTCATCTGCAACGACCCGGCGCCCGCCCAGGGGAAGGGTTACCAGGCCAGGGAGCTCGGCGTCCCGTTGGTCTCGGACGCCGAATTCATGACGCTGCTGGGCCACGTGGTCGGCGGCTCGGACGTCGAGGAGTTCGTCGACCGCACGCCGGCCGGCGATCAGTTCATGTTGTTCTGACAGTCTCTGCCGAAAAACTTTGGTCACTTTGTTTACGCTGGTCACGGTGGATAACTAGCGCCCCACTTGGCATGGCCGTTTGTCGGTGATTCGAACTAGTGTTCGATATATGGGATTCATCGATCCGGCCGCTGTCGAGGAGGCCTACGCCGCCTACGAGGCGGCGCAGGCCCGGCTCGCAGCCCTGGACTACACCGGCCTGGACGTGCCGACATTGTTGGAGTTGCAGTCGCGCCGCGAAACCCTCAAATGCGCGGCCGAGGCCGTCGATCACCGGATTCTTACCGCGGCACAGTCCCAGACCGCGGCCCGGGAGCTGGGGGCGAAAAACTGGGCTGAGGTGCTGCGCATCCGATTGCACATCGACACCACCGAAGCCAACCGTCGGGTCCGCGACGCCCTGCATTTGGCGCCCCGCACCGGGTTGACCGGAGGGGCGCTGTCGCCCGTGTGGGAGTTCGCCGCCGCCGCCCAGGCCGAGGGTGCGATCAACCCCGAACACGTCAAAGTGATCGGCCAGTTCATCAACAAACTCCCCGGCTGGGTCGACCCCACCACCAGTCGGCAGTTCGAACAATCTCTGGTCGCCGGTGCCCGGCACCAAACTCCGGAAGAACTGCGCGCCGCCGCCGAGGCCCTGCTCTACCTGCTCGACCAAGACGGACCGCTACCCGATGATGCCGAACGTGCCCGCAAACGCGGTGTCACCGTGTCGAAACAACGACCGGACGGGATGTCGGATCTGCAGGGCACTCTGACCCCCGAAGCCCGCGCCTACCTCGACGCCCTGCTGGACAAGTACGCCGCCCCCGGCATGTGCAATCCGGCTGACCCGCAGCCCTGCATCTCCGGAACCCCGTCAGCCGAGCAGATCGCCGCCGACACCCGCACCCCGGCCCAGCGCCGCCACGACGCCTGCACAACGCTGTTCCAGATGCTGCTGTCCTCCGGAACACTCGGTGAGCACAACGGCGTCCCGGTCAGCGTCGTCGCCACCTGCACCATCACCGAACTGGAGCAGCGCACCGGGACCGCACTCACCCACACCGGCAGCAAGCTGCCCATCAAGGATCTGCTGCAGATGGCCGCCACCAACGGCGCCGACCACTACCTCGGGGTGTTCGACCAGCACAATGAACAACCCCTGTACATGGGCCGGGCCCGGCGCACCGCCACCGTTGCTCAACGCTTCGCGCTGTTCGGCCGCGATCATGGCTGCACCAAGCCCAATTGCACCGCTCCCGCCTCGCGCTCGCAGGTCCATCACATCGACAATTGGCGCGACGGCGGTCTCACCAACGTCAACACAATGACCCTGGCGTGTGGCTGCGACAACGTTCTCGCCGACACCGGCGGCTGGAGCACCACCATGAAAAACGGCCGCACCCACTGGACTCCACCACCGCTCCTGGACGTCGGCCAACCCAGGACCAATCAGTACCACCACCCGACGCTCTACCCACCCGAGGGCGAAGACGGTGAAACAGACAGTTCCGCAAGCTGATCCGGCGTCGCAGCGCCCGTCCAGAGCGCGGCGCGGTGCGCGGCTGCCCAGCGCCGGCAGTGGGCGTCAGCCGGCGATACGCCGGGTGAATGTGCCGTGGAACCCGATCGGCAGATGGTGGTCGAGATGTGCGGTGGCCAACGGTCCGTCCTCGATGGTGCGGGCATCGAAGATCACCAGTTGTGAACGATGGCTCCGCAGATCGTGATTGAGCACCAGTAGCCAGCCGTCATCCTCGGCGGCGGTGCGGGAGCGGGGCACGAACAATGGTTCTCCGGTCTGGGCCAGACCGAAATCGAAAGTGCTCTGGATACCCGTGCGGTGATCGATCCGCGTCACCGCGTTGTAGTGGCCCACGTCCTCGGTGGCCTTGCAGGCGTAGGTGATGTTGTGCTCCAGCGTCGAACGACGCCAGTCGTACTGTGGGAATTCCATTGGCGCTGTGGCTGATAACACCGTCTCGGCGATCCGGCCGGACTTGCTGATCCGGAATCGCGACAGGTGCCCGCGGGGCCACTCATCGATGGTCAGGTGCGCACGGGGATCGGTGGGTTCGGCCGGGTCCTGCCAGGCCTTGCCGAGCTTGCCGAAGATGTCCGAGTCTTCGAAGCGGAAGAACTCCACCACGGTGTCGGAGCCGTCTTCGAAGGCGTTGGTGACGTGGATGTGGGTCAGTGCCTCATTTTCGATGATGCGGGGTTTGGACCCGTCGCGCGGCACCAGGGCGAACCGCGTCGACCCGTGACGGGTCTGGTATTCCAGGGCTTTCGCCAGTGATCGGGTACGCAATAGCGTGGGGATGTTGGGCCGCAACGGATCCAGGACGAACACCAAGTGGTTCTCGGTGAGCGCGAAGTCGTGGTTCCACACCATGTCCCACAACTTCAGCGAGCTGATCTGGTGGCTGCGGCCGGTGCGGTCCACCTTGAAGCACCGCAGGCGCGGCGTGGGCAGCAGGTCGAGGCCGAAGTTGTAGACGTCGCCGGTGTGCGGATCCCACTTGGGATGGGCGGAGAAGGAGCCGAGATAGCCGAGCCTGTCACCGTCAAAACGCTTGTAGCCCAATGTGTCCAGCGAGTCGGGGTCGATCTTGTACGGTGGGCCGCCCTCCCACATGGCCAGGAGGTCGCCGCAGATCGTCGCCATGTTGGTGTTGCCGGTATTGGCCGGCGGGAGGAGATTGCCGCGCAGGGTCGGGGCGTTGGTGGTGATGCCGCGCTGGCTCATGACGTCCCCGCCGCGGTACTGCTTGGTGCGGACATACCGGTTGGTGAACCGGACGCCCTGGCCGTCGAGGATGAACCGCGACACCATGCCGTCGGCGTCGAACATCGTCTTGAGCACGGTGTCGCCGACCTCGAACTTGCCGGGGCCGATGCGGAACAACGTGCCGGTCAGCTCGGGCGGCAGGGTGCCGTCGATGTGCGCGACCTGGTAGTCCATTTCGTTGTACAGGGACGCGAATGCGCGGCCGTGCAATTGCTTGAGCGTCGGTTCCGCGGGCACTGTGGCTGTCATGCAACCTCCATCTGAGGACGTGTGTCCTCAGTTTTGATCCACGGCCCGGCGATGTCAAGGGCCGGCGCGCTATCCGCCGAAGAGCAGGTACAACCCGGTGAACGTGTAGCCGACCATCACGAGCATCATCGCCAGTTGTCCGGTGAGCTGATGCCGCTTGGGCAGTACGCGGAGCGCGCAATCGTGTGCGGCGACGACACCGGCGATGTGCCCGGCCACCACGAACAGCACCTTCGTCGTGGCCAGCACGGCAGGATGCATGGACAGCACGTAATAGACGTGCGCGTCGTGCCGGCCGAGCAGCAGGTAGACGGTCTGCTGGCCCTTCTCGACGAGATAGGTCAGGTAGTGCGCGAACACGTAGCCGATGACGATGGGAATGAGGGAGTGCGCCAGCAATCCGGGCAGTTGTCGGCGGCGTGCGCGGTCCACCCCGCCGGTGGCGCGGGCGGCAAGGCTGAACGACAGCGCCACGGTCGTGACAAACACCGCCAGCCCAACGGTTTTCAGTCCGGTGGCCTGCCAGGTGCCGTCGGCGTGCGCCTGCACGAAGCCGCGCCACGCGGGTGTCGCCGAGAAACTGTCGAAGGCTGTCGAGCCGAGCAGAACGGCCAGCACCGTCACCGTGGCGGGTCTGATCGGCAACGTGGGCAGGTGATTGAACGGATTGCCGACGGCGATCTGGCCATCGGCGTTGCGCCGCACCGGTGCGCACCGCGAAGCCACGACGCTGTAGACCTCGAACGGGTCGGCATGCGAGCACCAGCGGGTGCCGCACACCGCGGCGCCGGCCAGCGTCACGCCGAGGTAGATCAACAGCCAGATGCGCACAGCGCCAACGGAACCCGGGTCGGGGCTGGCCAGCTCGAGCCAGACGAACGCGAACAACCCGGCCGCCGCGGGCCAGTAGCCGAGCCGCGCGGGATACGCATCGCGGCCCAGTCGCAGCAGCCGGGAGATGGTTCGCACCGGCGACAGCACCCGCCAGACCGGACCGAAAAGCACTGACAGCGCAACGATTCCGACCCAGAGCAGCACATAGAACACGCCTGGCAGCGGGTTGCCGGACCCTGCGGGCCCGGTGGTCGACGCCACCGCGACCCAACCCGCGAACGCCAGGGCCAGCAGCCCGACCGTCCACCGGGTGACGGGCGCGTCCACCGCCGTCGTCACCCAGCGCGGCAATGCCCGGCCGGGCGTCTGCGGATCGAACCGCGGTTTACGCCAGGCCAGAGCGACCACGGCGAAGGTGAAGGTCAACGCCCACGCCGCGCCGATCAGCGCGTAGGTCAGCGGGATCGGAAGATCACTGGACCCGCCCAGCCCGTGTGCCAGAACCGCTGAGGTCACTGCACCGTGATGGTGGCGACGGTCTTGTCCAGGTGGTGCAGTTCGACGTCGACCTGGCCCGGCACGTCCACCGTGAACTGGAACTGCTGATCCTTCTCCGGCTTGACGTTGAAGGTGTGCTCGGGGTTCGAGTGCACGTGCAGCTGGTCGGCGGCGTCGCTGTTGACCCGCAGGATGATCGGCTCGCCGAGCTTGGCCTGCACCTGCTGGTTGAGCGGCGTCGCGGTGCCACCCGCGATGGTCACATCGATGTAGACGCGCGCCGGTGGCGCCTGTGGGTTGCTCAGTTGTGTTGTGCCCGTTGCGGTGGCGCTCGACGAGCTACCCGGCGCCGACTCGTTCTTGCCGCAGCCGGCCAGGGCCAGCGCCACGACGCCGGCCACGGCGAAGGTCTTCACAAAGGTCACGTCGAACCATCCTCATCGGTCGAACCTGGTGTCTCCGAATCGGTTTCGTCACCGTCGGAGGTGGAGCCGTCGTGCGCCCGCCGGTCCTTCATGGCCACCCAGGCCACCACCCCGGCCACGACGAACGCAGGGGCAAACGCCGGCAATGCCAACAATAGCGAGTGATCGGCCAGATAGGTCACGGCTGTCCGACGGGTTCCCTGGTCTCGGTGGCGCTGAACTGTTCGCGTGAATTGATCCGTCCCGCACCCCAACTCAGCAACGCGATCAGGATCAGCGAGCACACCAGCACGATCAGGGAGGCCGCCGGGTACAGCCACGTCGGCACGTCGAGGTTGCGTTCGCGCTGCAGAACCTTGATCTCTTCCATGAAGTCACGGGTCGTCGAGATCGCCGGAGTCTCCTCGGCACCGATGCCCGGGTCGGCCGGCAGGTACACCGGGACTGCGGCCATGGTGCGGCCATCCTGCACGCGCAACACCGTCTTCCACGTTCCCCAGACCGGGATCGGCCGGGTGGACCGGTAGTGGCCGGGGCCGACCTGCTTCAGGTGATCGACCACCAGGCCGCGATCATTCGCGAGCTTGCCCTGCCACGCCATCAGCGTCACCCACTCGGGGTCGTCGCTGACGAGGTTGGTCGGCGTGATCTGGATGTCGGCGTTCACCAGGCGTTCTCCGGCCGGGCTGGGCGCATCGGTGAGAGTGAGCTGCGCGCGGGCGTGCTCCGGAACGGTGACGTTCAGGCCATTCGCGACGGCGCCGCCGATCACCAGGACGGTGGCGACCACGATGCCGATACCGATGGGACGCGCGGGCAGGCGCTGACCGGCCAGGACGATGGCCAGTAGTGCGCCGCACATGCCCATGCCGATGGCGACCGGCGTCGACATCGTGAGCGCTTCGCCCCACATGCTGCTGGGCCACGGCGTGCGGAACAGGGCGTCGACCCAGAACGATTCCAGCCACATGCCGACGGTGCCCACGCCCAGACCCGCCACCGCGCCGAACAGGATGGGGCGGTTGACGAGGGGAGTCAGGCCGATCAGTTCGACGACGATCGCGGAACCCAGGTAGAGCGCACACCAGCTGTACGGGGAACCCAGAATGGGTCCGACGGCCAGCGCGACGAGCCCGCGGATGAACAACGCGAAGGCGATGGCGCCGAAGGTCGAGTAGCGGCCCAGGGTGAGGCGCGTGGCCACCAGTGACATGGCCGCCGCGGCGGCGATCAGCATCGGGTGCAGCACCAGCCGGAACTGCTCGACACCGAAGTCGTATTCGACCGGGAACACCGACAGGCCGATCACCAGACCGCCGAAGGCCAGGTACGGCAGGACCTTGTTGCGGGCGGCGGGGGCGTCGGCGCCCATCGCGATATCGCCCTCACGCTCCAGGAGCAGCGTCGCGACCAGGGACAGGCCGGCGCCGCCGATGAGCATCAAATGGGTCGGGCCCCAGAGCGTGACGTCCTGGCCGAAGATGCGGTGCCAGATGTCGTCCAGTGGAAATCCGATCAGGGCGTACAGGCCGCAACCGGCCATCAGGACGCCGCCGACGGGCGCGTACCAGGTCTTGGTGATCTTGATGGCGGCCGGACCGGGCTTGTCGTACGGCAGGATGATCGACAGCGAGCCGGCGATGAACAGCAGGAACAGGCCGACCAGGATGAAGTAGTGCGCCGGGTTGGCCAGCGGGCCGGCGTCGCGGCCCTTGCCGATGTGCAGGCTGACATCCCAGATGAAGCCGAACATCGCGCAGATGATCGTCGAGATGAACAGCAGCGAGGGCAGGGCCACCCAGCTGGGCCGGTTCATCTTGCGGCCGGCCTTGTCAGCGAGGTCTTTCAGCCAGGTGATGCGACGTTGCCGGTGCAGATAGCCGATCCACAGCAGCCCTGCGGTGATGATGCCCGTTGCCACGGACATCCCGATGACCTGGTCGAGGGCAGCGCCACCACCTTCAGTTCCGGCCGCGGCCAGTACGGTGACCTGCTCGGCGAGCTGTGCTGCCATGTTCCACTCCACTATGTAGATGAACCCTGAACCCTACTCGTCGGTAATATTGCCAGAAGACCGCGTTTGAAACGGGACTCCGTCTTCCTCCCCGGATTTTGACATCATGTGGCAGTCGGAGGGAGGGGTTGCGCCAGATGGCTGATGACGGATCGGGCACCAGTGCGGGCACCGCGCCGCAGCGCAAGTATTCCGGCAGGTCAGCGGAGCAGCGGCGCGCCGATCGGCGCCGTCTGCTGCTCGACGCGGCCGAGGAACTGTGGCGCGAAGGCGGGATGTCGGCGTTGAGCGTTCGGGCCATCGCCGCGCGCGCCAAATTGACCGACCGCTACTTCTACGAGCAGTTCGCCGGGCTCGGTGCACTCATCGGCGCGGTGATCGACGATGTGCTGGAGGGCCCGTTCGCTGCGATGCTGGCCGGCGGGAGCGCGCCCGATACGGCGACGGTCCAGACCCGGCTGACGCTCGGCCTGGCGGGGTTCATCGAACACGCCGAGAGTGACCCGCTGGCCGTACGGATCTTTTTGACCGACGCCCGGCACATCGAGTCGGTGGCCGAGCACATCCGAATCGCGCAACACCGGGTCGCCGCCGCGATTCTGGCTCTGCTGCAGCCCGACCGCGACGCTGATCAGGAGACCTTCGACGCGGCGCTCTTCTGCGTCGGCGGCGTGGCCACCCTGATCAATGAGCGTCTCCTCGACAACGCGAAAACCGTTACCGCACAAGACTTTGCGGAGCAAGCGGTCAGCTGGTGCGCCCGGGTCCTCCGGGTGTCGGAGGAACCGGGAGCGCCGAGCTGACGGTCTTCGGCTAGCCGCGTGCGGCCCGGTTCACCGCCGAGACGACGGCCCGCAGCGACGCCGTGGTGATCGACGGCGCGATGCCGACGCCCCACACGGTCTTGCCGCCGATCGATGCCTCGACGTAGGCCGCGGCCTGCGCTTCCTCACCGGCCGACATGGCGTGTTCGGAGTAGTCCAGCACGTTCACGTGGAAGCCGACGGCGCCCAGTGCGTCGGTGAACGCCGCCAGCGGGCCGTTACCGGCCCCGACGATCTCGCGCTCCTCACCGTCGATCTTGACGATCGCGGTGATGGTGTCGGTGCCGCCATCCTCTTCGGCCGCGTCGACCCGCTGCCGCATGCGCTCCAGCGGCGTGATGGGCGACAGGTACTCCTCGTTGAAGACGTCCCACATCTCCTTCGGGGAGACCTCGCCGCCCTCGCCGTCGGTGATCTTCTGGATGGCCTGGCTGAACTCCATCTGCAGCCGGCGCGGCAGGACCAGCCCGTGGTCGGCCTTCATGATGTAGGCGACGCCGCCCTTGCCGGACTGCGAGTTCACGCGGATGACGGCCTCGTACGTGCGCCCGACGTCCTTCGGGTCGATCGGCAGGTACGGGACCTGCCACAGGATGTCGTCGACGTCGGCGTCGGCCGCATCTGCGTCCACCTTCATCTGGTCCAGGCCCTTGTTGATGGCGTCCTGGTGGCTGCCGGAGAACGCCGTGTAGACCAGGTCACCGCCGTAGGGGTGGCGCTCGGCGACGGGCAGCTGGTTGCAGTACTCGACCGTGCGGCGGATCTCGTCGATGTTGGAGAAGTCGATCTGCGGATCGACACCGCGGCTGAACAGGTTCAGGCCCAGCGTCACCAGACAGACGTTGCCGGTGCGCTCACCATTGCCGAACAGGCAGCCCTCGATGCGGTCGGCCCCGGCCAGGTAACCCAACTCCGCGGCCGCGACGCCCTCGCCGCGGTCGTTGTGCGGATGCAGGCTCAGGATGATCGAGTCGCGCGGCGCCAGGTGCCGGTTCATCCACTCGATGGAGTCGGCGTAGACGTTCGGGGTCACCATCTCGACGGTCGCCGGCAGGTTGACGATCAGCGGCCAGTCCGGGGTGGGCTGCACGATCTCGGCGACCGCGTTGCACACCTCGACGGCGTACTCCAGCTCGGTCCCGGTGTACGACTCGGGCGAGTACTCGAACCGCCACAGCGTGCCCGGGTACTTCTTGGCCTCCTCGACACACAGCGTGGCGCCGTCGGTGGCGATCTTCTTGACGGCCTCGCGGTCCGCGCGGAACACCACGCGGCGCTGCAGGATCGACGTCGAGTTGTAGAAGTGCACGATCACGCGCGGGGCACCGTTGCAGGCCTCGAAGGTGCGCTCGATCAGCTCGGGGCGGCACTGCGTCAGCACCTGAATGGTGACGTCTTCGGGGATGGCGCCCTGCTCGATGATCTCGCGGACGAAGTCGAAGTCGGTCTGGCTGGCCGACGGGAAACCGACCTCGATCTCCTTGTAGCCCATACGGACCAGTAGGTCGAACATCCGGCGCTTGCGCTCCGGGCTCATCGGGTCGATCAGGGCCTGGTTGCCGTCGCGCAGATCGACGGCGCACCAACCGGGCGCGACGGTGGCGACCTTGTCGGGCCACGTGCGGTCGGGCAGGGCGACGTTCTCCACCTCGTCGGCGAAGCTGCGGTACCGGCTGACCGGCATCGACGAATTGCGCTGCGTGTTCCACGAGGGCTGGCCCTCACGGCGCGGGCCGGACGGGGTGGTGATGGCGCGTACCGACGAGAAGGAGTCGGCAGAAGAATCGGGAGAGTAAGTGGTCACGGTTTTTTGCTCCGGTCTGTCTGGATGGGACCTAGAAGGTCAGGACCGGCACATCTCAAACACCCGCGACGGGAGGCCGGTCGGATCAGACCCCGTCGCGGCGTCCGAGGAGGAGCACCCGCGCGCTATACATCACTGACGAGTTTACTCCCGTCCAGTAGTTCACCAAAACCCGGTCACGCCGACCCTTGCCAAGTTCCTGGCCAGGTGTAATGGGCACGGCGCTGCCTGTGCCGATACAGTTCGACCGTGTTGACGAGATGGTTGTTGAGCCTGGACCGCAGCTGGAAGATCGGCATCGCGGTCTCGCTCGCCGTCGTCATCGGCATCGTGGTGTGGCAGACCCAGTTCCGCGGACCGACGCCCCAGTGCAAGCCGGTGCGCGACATGCTCGACTACAACAAGGCGCAGGCCGTGCAGATCGAGTCGAAGATCGACAAGAACTCGGGCGGTGTCCCGACCATCGCCGAGGAGACCGCCTACCGGGCCTGGGCCGACGGCATGGCCGAGCGGGCGCAGAAGGTCACCGGCGACAAGGTCGCGGCCAACGCGGTGCAACTGGCGACGCTGGCCTCACAGTTCGCTTCGGCGCTGGACGCCTACCGGATCGCCGCCCAGGGCCGGGCGCCCGGCGCCCCGGCGCCGACCGAGGCCTACCAGCTGTCGGCGATCAACGCCCAGATCACGGAGCAGATGAAGGCGCTGAGCGATGCCTGCCCGGCACAGCGGAAGCTGACCGACATCTTCTGAACCGGGCGAGAGTGACGAACGTCTCGCGCGTTGCAGGTCCGGCAGGCGACCGGGCAACAAAAACGAGTTCGTCCCTCCCTTATCCTTGGAGCAGCATTGATGCGAATGCTTGCTGCCAATTCAGAGAAGGAAACCCGAACAGTGGCGCTCGTCGTCCAGAAGTACGGCGGATCCTCGGTGTCGGACGCCGAGCGAATCCGTCGAGTCGCCGAGCGGATCGTCGAAACCAAGAAGGCCGGCAATGACGTCGTCGTCGTGGTCTCGGCCATGGGCGACACCACCGATGATCTGCTGGATCTGGCCCGCCAGGTATCCCCGGCGCCACCGGCCCGTGAGATGGACATGCTGCTCACCGCGGGTGAGCGCATCTCGAACGCGCTGGTCGCCATGGCCATCGAGTCCCTCGGCGCGCAGGCCCGGTCGTTCACCGGTTCGCAGGCCGGCGTCATCACCACCGGTACGCACGGCAACGCCAAGATCATCGACGTCACCCCGGGCCGCCTGCGCGATGCCCTCGACGAGGGGATGATCGTGCTGGTCGCCGGCTTCCAGGGCGTCAGCCAGGACAGCAAGGACGTCACCACGCTGGGCCGCGGCGGCTCGGACACCACCGCCGTGGCGTTGGCCGCCGCGCTGAAGGCCGACGTCTGCGAGATTTACACCGACGTGGACGGCATCTTCACCGCCGACCCGCGCATCGTGCCCAACGCCCGTCACCTGGACACCGTCTCGTTCGAGGAGATGCTCGAAATGGCGGCCTGCGGAGCCAAAGTGTTGATGCTGCGCTGCGTGGAATACGCGCGCCGCTACAACGTTCCGATTCATGTTCGGTCCTCGTATTCCAACAAGGCCGGCACCATCGTCAAAGGATCGATCGAGGACATCCCCATGGAAGACGCCATCCTCACCGGAGTTGCCCACGACCGCAGCGAGGCGAAGGTCACCGTCGTCGGCGTGCCCGACGTCCCGGGCTACGCCGCCAAGGTGTTCCGCGCGGTCGCTGATGCCGACGTGAACATCGACATGGTGCTGCAGAACATCTCGAAGGTGGAGGACGGCAAGACCGACATCACCTTCACCTGTTCGCGCGAGAACGGCCCGGGCGCCGTCGAGAAGCTGACCTCGCTCAAGGACGAGATCGGTTTCTTGCAGGTGCTGTACGACGATCACATCGGCAAGGTGTCGCTGGTCGGCGCAGGTATGCGCAGCCACCCCGGCGTCACCGCCAAGTTCTGCGAGACGCTGGCCGAGGTCGGCGTCAACATCGACCTGATCTCCACCTCCGAGATTCGAATCTCGGTGCTGGTCAAGGACACTGAGCTGGACACCGCCGTCGCCGCGCTGCACGAGGCCTTCGGCTTCGCCAGCGAAGAGGCCGCTGTCGTGTACGGCGGGACGGGGCGCTAGACATGGTTGCAATCGGTGTCGTAGGTGCGACCGGCCAGGTCGGCCAGGTCATGCGCAAGCTCCTCGAGGAGCGCGACTTCCCGGCGAGCTCCGTGCGGTTCTTCGCCTCGGCGCGGTCCGAGGGTAAGAAGCTGACGTTCCGCGGCCAGGAGATCGAGGTCGAGAACAGCGAGACCGCAGACCCGTCGGGTCTGGACATCGCCCTGTTCTCCGCCGGTGCGACCATGTCGCGCGTGCAGGCGCCGCGCTTCGCCGCGGCCGGCGCCATCGTCGTCGACAACTCGTCGGCGTGGCGCAAGGATCCCGATGTGCCGCTGGTGGTTTCGGAGGTCAACTTCGACCGTGACGTCCGTGGCAAGCAGCTTGCCAAGGGCATCATCGCCAACCCGAACTGCACCACCATGGCCGCCATGCCGGTGCTGAAGCCCTTGCACGAGGAGGCCGGCCTGACCCGCCTCATCGTGTCGAGCTACCAGGCGGTGTCCGGCTCGGGGCTCGCCGGGGTCGACGAATTGGCCTCGCAGGCCCGCGCCGTGATCTCCGGTGCCGAGCAGCTGGTGCACAACGGATCCGCACTGGAGTTCCCGGCGCCGGTGAAATACGTTGCGCCCATTGCTTTCAACGTCATCCCGCTGGCCGGGTCGCTCGTCGACGACGGCTCAGGTGAGACCGACGAGGACCAGAAGCTGCGCAACGAGAGCCGCAAGATTCTGGGTATCCCGGAGCTCTTGGTGAGCGGCACCTGCGTGCGGGTTCCGGTGTTCACCGGACACTCGCTGTCGATCAACGCCGAGTTCGCCCAGCCGCTTTCGGTCGAGCGGGCGCGTGAGCTGCTGGCCGGCGCAGCCGGGGTGTCACTGGTCGACGTGCCGACGCCGCTGGCCGCCGCCGGCGCTGACGACTCGCTGGTGGGCCGCATCCGCCAGGACCCGGGCGTGCCCGACGGTCGTGGCCTCGCACTGTTCGTCTCGGGTGACAACCTGCGAAAGGGCGCGGCGCTCAACACTGTTCAGATCGCCGAACTGCTCGCCGCCAAGTAGATATCCGTCACATCGACGAAATGGTTGCTGACACCCGGGTGGCAGCAGCCATTTCGTTGTTTTCGGCGCTGATTGTCGCGGCGCCGGCGGCGCTGGCGGATCCCCCTGCGCCGGTGCCCACGCCGGTGCTCAAACCGCTCGCGCCCGGCGAGGTGACGCGCATCGGTCCGGTGGCCGGAACCGGTACGCCGACAGCCGATTACGGCATCGGTGCGACTGATCTCTGTGAATTCATGGAGTTCCCGAGCGGCATCCTGCAGATCTGCGGCGACAGCTTTGCGGGGCAGGGCGTCGGATTCGGCGGTTGGTACGCACCCGTCGCGCTGCACGTCGAAACCGACTCCGTCAACTCGCCAGATGGTCTTCGGTACCGCGGCGTCATGGGCGTCGACAAGCCGCTGCTGGCCGACCCCAAAACGTCTGGGACGTCCCAACTTCCGGCCGGTGTGGTGAGCATCAACCGGGAGAACTACCTCATGATCACCACCACGCGCGACCTGCGGCCGGCGAGTTCGCGACTGGTCAAGGCCGACCCGGCGCGCACAGCGTGGCCGACCGTGCCGGGGTCGGTGCGGCCGGCCGGCTACGCCGGGGGAGCGCAGAGTCAGATCACGGGCTATTACGACCCGGTGCCCACCGCCGACTCACCGCGCGGCTGGGTGTACCTCGTCGCCAACAACTTTGACCGCAGCAGCCCGGCTTTTCTCTACCGGGCGACGCCGCAGTCGTTCACGGACCGGACCAGTTGGCAGGGCTGGTCTGCCGCCGCGGGCTGGGGAAAACCCCCAACTCCGTTGTGGGGCGACCTGATCGGTGAGATGAGCATGAAGCAGGTCGACGGCAAGACGGTGCTGTCGTACTTCAACAGCAGCACCGGCAACATGGAGGTCCGCGTCGCGAATACGCCGACAGCACTGGGCACCGCACCCGTGACCACCGTCGTCGTCGCCGGCGGGTGGCCGGAGCAGGCCGACGAACTGCCTGACCCGTACGACAATCAGCTGGCGCAGCCGTACGGCGGCTACATCTCGCCGGGTTCGACGCTCGACGAACTGCGCATCCTCGTCAGCCAGTGGAACACCACGCCGCGCGACACCGCGCCGTACCGCGTCATCCAGTTCGCGGTGAATCCGGCCAAGCCGTAGGCGCTGTCAGCGCAGAACCAGGTCGATCCCGGCGCTGTCGAACACCTCGAGCAGCCCGGTCCAGGTATGAGAGTCCAAGGCCTTCTTGGCTTTCGAGCTGTCTGTCAGGACAAAGCGGAAAGGCTCGTCCGGCGTCCCGAAGCCACCGCCGAGGCAGTCGGCCAGTGCGTCCAGATTGCTGCCGAAGTAGCCGCCGGGGCCGCCCACGGCATGGCCGAGTTCGGTGAAAAGGTCTGCGCGGGAATGGATCCGCGCACCCCGAACGGTGAAGGTCTTCACGCTCCTCCGATCTGGCAGAACGTCTCGTAGTGATCGCCGGTGTAGTAGAACTCCGGTGGGTTGGTCGGTGGCTGACCGCCGGTGATGACCCGCCGCGTGCCCCGGGTCTTCGCGCCCGGCGTAGGCACCGTGTACTCGTGGTAGTAGCCGCGCTGCTGGTTCGGCAACCGGCGCTCGAAGTTCCCGAACACGATGCCGTCCCGCGAATACGGGAACGGCCCGCCGCGGTGGATGAGGTTGACGGTGGTGCCGGCTTCCGCCGGCAGCGACGAAAGCTCGCAGACGCGCAGCCCGGACTTGCTCTGGGCGGTCGTGGCGGGCGCATGTGAGGCAGCCGTCGGAGCCGGTCCGGTAAGCGTGACGGAATTCTTCGCACACCCCGGCGCGAGGGTCAGCAGCACCGCGGTGCCGCAGGCGAGGGCCGCGGCGCGCAGGGTGGTTCTGGACATCGCACCTTTTCTGCCGCGTTCTGATATCGGAGCGTCGGCCGGCCCCCAAAGCCCGGCCGAAGCTCCGCTACACCAGCCACGCTACCGCGCCGCGCGCCTCATAGCTGATTCTTACGCGCAACCTAGCCACGGCAGTGGTTGACGGACGGATCATCGATGACATGAGTGACGAAACGCCTAAAGAAACGCCCGAGACGCCGGATACCCCGACGGACTCGTTCCCGCCCGTAGCAACGGTCACCGCGGTGACCGCGCCGCCCGCCGAACACAAGCCCAGCAAGCTCAACAAGGTGCTGGCTTGGGTCGGCATCGTCGCCGGCATCGTGTTCATCGTCGCGACGATCTTCTTCTCCGGTTTCATCCTCGGCGCGCATTCCGGCGGCGGCCACCACGGCTGGCACAAGCACCACCGTGGCCAGGACACCTCTGAATTCCGCGAGGGTCACCACGGTCCGCGCGGCGGTGGTGGCGGGGGCGGTATGTGGCACCCGATGTTCCCGGGCGGTCCGGGCTGGCAAGGCCCCAATGGTCCCGGTTGGCAGGGCCCCGGCGGCCCCGGTGGGCAGGGTCCCGGTCAGCAAGGCCCCGGCCAGCCCGGCCAGCCCGGCCCGGCCCAGCCCGGCCGCTGACCCAGCAGTCCTGCATCAAGCGACAGGCCGTGCCCGTACAGGGTGCGGCCTGTCGTCTGTTCTACGACCGTCGGTCGGTTGCTGCGCGGTTGGCTGACGCCGCCCGGTATCCGGTTGTGAGAAGTTCGACGATCCGCTCTTCGAGTTCGGCGGAATCGTCGTCGGCGGCGATGGTGGACACGTACATGGCGGCACCCGCGGCCATGATCAGCACTGCGCGCGCGTCCAACTCCGCACTGCGCCGTTCCTCGGCGGTCTGTGCGCCGACGTCGTCGGCGAACAGGTCGACCGCCGGCCCCGTGAACCGATTCCACAGCGATCGCCCCTGCTCTTTGTCTTCGAGCAGGGCCAGGGACAGGTCAGGCGCCGCAGCTTTCATGTCCGGGCGGTTGAACAGCGCACGGCTGCCCCGGACCACGAAATCGATCCAGCCGTAGACATCGGTACCGGCAAACGGCGTCAGGTCGGGTGTCGTGCCCATCACCGCGTCGATGACCAACGCGGCCTTCGATGGCCAGCGCCGGGTCAGGCTGGCCCGGGTAACTCCGGAGCGTTGCGCGACGAGCCGCATGCTCAGTTGCTGGAACCCGCCGTCGGACAGGAGCTCCCTGGTCGCCGCGAGGACGCGATCGTCGATGCTCGCGTCCCGCGGCCGACCGGGGCCTGACTGATTGCTCACGGGTCCATCATCACAGCACCCGAGCAGAGGCGGTGGCATTGACGTCAACCGGCAATTAGTGTACCACTGGATCACTAATCCAGGAGGGTGCCGATGACCGCTGTGCTGAAGGTGACTCGTGGAAGACGCCACAACAGGCGAGCCGAAAGACGTTGCTGTATCAAGACTTACCGAAAGGGCTACTGAAAGTATGGCGCCAGATCCCTTCCAGCCGGCCAAGCTCGGTCCGATCACGTTGCGGAACCGGGTGATCAAGGCGGCGACGTTCGAGGCGGCGACCCCGGATGCGTTGGTCACCGAAGATCTGATCCGGTATCACCGGTTGCCGGCGGCCGGTGGGGTCGGGATGACGACCGTGGCCTATTGCGCGGTGTCCCCGGGTGGGCGGACCGATGGGTGGCAGTTGTGGATGCGCCCGGAGGCGGTCCCGGGTCTGCGCAAACTCACCGACACCATTCACGGTGAGGGGGCGGCGATCAGCGCGCAAATCGGGCACGCCGGGCCGGTGGCGAACCCGCGCACCAATAAGGCCGGGGCGCTGGCGCCGGTACGGTTTTTCAACCCGCTGTCGATGCGTTTCGCGAAGAAGGCCACCCGTGCCGATATCGATGAGGTGATGGCCGCGCACGCGAACGCCGCGCGGTTGGCGATCGAGGCCGGGTTCGATGCCGTCGAGGTCCATCTGGGCCACAACTATTTCGCGTCCTCGTTCCTGTCGCCGTTGATCAACAAGCGGCGCGATGAGTTCGGTGGCTCGCTGGAGAACCGGGCCAAAGTGGCCCGCGCCACGGTGCAGGCGGTGCGGGAGGCCGTCGGGGGCCAGATCGCGGTGATCGCCAAACTCAACATGACCGACGGGGTGCGCGGCGGTATCCCGATGGACGAGTCGCTGCAGACCGCCCGCTGGCTGCAGGAGGACGGCGCCCTGGACGCGCTGGAGCTGACCGCGGGCAGCTCGCTGGTCAATCCGATGTACCTGTTCCGGGGCGGCGCGCCCGTCAAAGAGTTCGCCGCGAACTTCAAACCGCCGTTGAGTTGGGGGATCCGGGCCAGCGGGCACAAGTTCTTCCGCGAATACCCGTATCGGGAGGCGTACCTGCTCGAGCAGGCCCGCCAGTTCCGGGCCGAATTGTCCATGCCGCTGATCCTGTTGGGTGGGATCACCAACCGCCAGACCATGGATCTGGCCATGGCCGAGGGGTTCGAATTCGTCGCGATGGGCCGGGCCCTGCTGGCCGAACCCGACCTGCTCAATCGCATCCAGGCCGACCAAACCACCCAATCGGGCTGCACACACTGCAATCTGTGCATGCCCACCATCTACAGCCACACCCACTGCGTGGTCACCGGCAAGCCGGACTCGGATTAGGAGAAACATGGGCGACTTTGCTGGCCGCGTTGCGCTGATCACCGGCGGGGCACGGGGAATGGGCCGATCGCACGCGGTGGCACTTGCCGAGGCAGGTGCGGATATCGCCATCTGTGACCGGTGCGAGAACAACGAGCAGATCGCGTACCCGTTGGCGACGGACGCGGATCTGGCCGCCACTGCGGAGCTGGTCGAGGCAACCGGAAGGCGTTGTCTCACAGCGAAACTGTCGACAGCCGACCGGGGCGCACTGGAGCAGTTCGTGGCCCGCGTCGAATCGGAGTTCGGGCGCCTGGACATCGCCGTCACCAACGCCGGCGTCAGTGCGATCGCGATGTTGCCCGAGGTCCCGTCGGCGCAATGGGATGAAGTGATCGGCTCCAACCTGACCGGCACGTTCAACACGATCGCCGCGGTGGCGCCCGGCATGATCGCGCGCGGATTCGGCCGGATCGTCACCGTGTCCTCGATGCTGGGCCGCAGCGGAAATTTCGCGCAGGCCGCGTATGCCGCGTCCAAATGGGGCGTGATCGGGCTGACCAAGGTCGCCGCGCACGATCTGGCCGGGTACGGCATCACCGTCAATGCCGTGGCGCCCGGCAACGTCGAAACCCCGATGACCTTCAACGATGCGCTGTTCGGAGCCATGCGTCCCGATCTGGAACAACCGACGCTGGCCGACGTCGAGTCGGTGTTCGCCTCGTTGCATCTTCAGCCGGTGCCCTTCCTGAAGCCTGCCGAAATCACCCGCGCGGTGATGTTCTTGGCGCATCCGGACAGCAGCCACATCACCGGGACGGTGCTGCCGGTCGATGCGGGGGCCACGGCCCGGTTGACCGGCTGACATCACCCGGCTGGTCACGCCGGCCGCAACTGGCATCATCGAAACCATGACTGCGCGCCCGATCTGGTTCACAGCCTGCGTCACCGCGGCACTCGTCGTGGCGCCCACGGCGGCCGCCAAACCGTCGGACCCGGGTGTGGTGTCGTATGCGGTCCTCGGCAAGGGATCAGTGGGCAACGTGGTCGGCGCTCCGATGGGCTGGGAGACCACTTTCACCGCGCCCTACCAGGGCTTCTTCGTCGACCTGCCGGTGTGCAACAACTGGGGCGACATCGGCCTGCCCGAGGTGTACGGCGACCCGGACCTGGCGTCGTTCAACGGCGCCGCGACGCAGACGACAGCGACCGACGACAGCCACTCGGCCAAACAGGTGGTGGGCGTCTTCGCGACCTCGGAGGCCGCGGCGCGCGCATTCCGCCGGGTCGTCGACCGGACCGGCGGATGCTCGGGCCAGACCACCGCGATGCATCTCGACGATGGCCGGACTCAAGTCTGGAGCTTCGCGGGTGCACAGGCCGGTCCGACGGACGAGGCCTGGGTCAAACAGGAAGCGGGCACCGATCGCCGCTGTTTTGCGCAGACCCGGTTGCGGGAGAACGTTCTGCTGCAGGCGAAAGTCTGCCAATCCGGCAACGCCGGCCTCGCGGTCAACGTGCTGGCCGGAGCCATGCAGAACGCCTTGGGGCAATGACGATGTCCGCCGAGTGTCAGGCGTCGCACATATATTGCGCAGATTTTTGTCGGTGCCCCATGGCATCGTCGGACGAACACGTATTGCTCGGGACGAGTCTCAACCAGGCCTGGTCCGGGAACACCAACCAACGGATGCGGGGATAGGACTCCGAATCTCGGAAGGGATGTTCAGATGGGCACCGCCACCGCCGTGCGACGTCCGCACGCCGAATACCCCGAGTTGTCGAGTGCGTACGGCGCCGCGCTGCTGGCCGGCGGCGGGTGCCTGCGGGACGGGCCCGTGGGCCGTGTCGGTCTCGAACTCGAGGCGCACTGCTTCGATCTGTCCGACCTGGCGCGGCGTCCCGGCTGGGATGAACTGACCGCGGCCGTCGAGGCCGTACCGCAACTGCCCGGCGGCAGCGCGATCACCATGGAACCCGGCGGCGCAATCGAACTGTCCGGACCGCCGCTGGACGGCGCCGCGGCCGCGATCGCGGCGATGCAGGCGGACCAGACGGTACTGCGGGAATCCTTGGGGCGGCGCGGGTTGGGCCTGCTGCAGGTCGGGGTCGATCCGCTCCGACCGCAGGCACGCGTCAACCCCGGCGGTCGGTATCAAGCCATGGAGGCGTTCTTCGCAGCCGGCGGGACGGGTGCCGCCGGTGCCGCGATGATGACGTCGACCGCCTCGCTGCAGATCAACATCGACGCCGGCCCGCGCGATGGCTGGGCAGACCGCGTGCGGCTGGCCCACGCCCTGGGTCCGACCATGATCGCCGTGTCGGCGAGCTCACCGATGCTGGGCGGCGAGTTCACCGGCTGGCAGAGCACGCGCCAGCGCATCTGGGGGCAGCTCGACACCGCCCGCTGTGGACCCGTTCTCGGCGCCAGTGGTGACGATCCGGCCAGCGACTGGGCGCGCTACGCCCTCAAGGCGCCGGTGATGCTGGTGCACACGCCGGAGGCGGAACCGATCACCGAATGGGTGCCGTTCGCCGACTGGGCGGACGGGCGGACGCTGCTCGGCGGTCGTCGCCCGACCGAGGCCGACCTCGACTACCACCTCACGACGCTGTTCCCGCCGGTTCGACCCCGGCGCTGGCTGGAGATCCGCTACCTCGACGCCGTGTCCGACGACCTGTGGCCGGCCGTGGTGTTCGCCCTGGTGACCTTGCTGGACGATGCGCGGATGTCGCAGATCGCCTGGGAGGCAACAGAATCAGTCGCCACCGCGTGGGATCAGGCGGCGCGGGTGGGGCTGGCCGATCCGCGGCTGCGGGCGTCCGCCGTGCGCTGCGTGCAGGCCGCGGCCGACGTCGCGCCGGCCGACGTGGCGGACTCGATGGACCGGCTGCTGCGCCAGGTGACGCAGGGGCGCAGTGCCGCCGACGATTTCGCGGACCGGGTGGTCGCGCACGGAATCGATTCGGCCATCACCGGGTTGGCACATGATGACCGGCTGAAAGGTGGGGTGTGAGTACGCGCGAGCTGTTGGCCCGTGGGCTGACCAGAGCCCGGGAGCGGACTCTGGCCCTGGTCGCATTCGACGATGCCGAGTTGTTGCGTCAGTACGACCCGCTGATGAGTCCCCTGGTGTGGGACCTCGCGCATATCGGTCAGCAAGAGGAACTGTGGCTGCTGCGCGGTGGCGACCCGAACCGTCCCGGTCTGCTGCCGCCGGAGGTCGACGGTCTCTACGACGCGTTCGTGCATTCGCGCGCGAGTCGGGTGGCGCTGCCGCTGCTACCCCCGACCGACGCGCGCGCGTTCTGCCGCACCATCCGGTCCAAAGCCCTTGACGCCCTTGACCGGCTGCCCGACGAAGCCGGTGCCGAGTTTCCGTTCGCCTTGGTGATCAGCCACGAGAACCAGCACGACGAGACCATGCTGCAGGCCCTGAATCTGCGCAGCGGCCCACCGCTGCTGGGGCCGGGCGCCGTCTTGCCGGATGGGCGCGACGGGGTGGCGGGCACGTCGGTGCTGGTGCCCGGCGGACCGTTCGTGCTCGGTGTCGACGCCGCGGAGGAACCGTTCGCGCTCGACAACGAGGGACCCGCGCACGTCGTCGAGGTGCCGTCGTTCCGGATCGGCCGGGTGCCGGTGACCAACGGTGAGTGGCGTCAGTTCGTCGCCGACGGTGGTTATCGGCAGCCCCGGTGGTGGTCTGCGGCCGGATGGGAGCATCGGCAGCAAGCGGGCCTGGTCGCCCCTCAGTTCTGGCGCGCCGACGGCACCACGCGAGTACGGTTCGGGCACGTGGAGGACCTGCCGGCCGACGAACCCGTGCAGCACGTCAGCTTCTACGAGGCCGAGGCCTACGCGGCCTGGGCCGGCGCCAGGCTCCCCACCGAGGTCGAGTGGGAGAAGGCCTGCGTCTGGGCTCCGGAACTTGGTGTACGGCGCCGATTCCCTTGGGGTGCCACCGAACCCGATGCCAGTCGGGCCAATCTCGGTGGGGATGCGCTGCGGCCGGCGCCGGTCGGGGCATACCCGGACGGCGCCTCGGCCTACGGTGTCGAACAGTTGCTCGGGGATGTGTGGGAGTGGACGACGTCGCCGCTGCGGCCGTGGCCGGGGTTCACACCGATGATCTACGACCGCTATTCGCAGCCGTTCTTCGAAGGCACCGGTAGCGGTGACTACCGGGTGCTGCGCGGCGGTTCCTGGGCGGTGGCGGGTGACATCCTGCGGCCCAGCTTCCGCAATTGGGACCATCCGATCCGCCGGCAGATTTTCTCCGGCGTGCGCCTGGCCTGGTCCGGCGACGAGGAGCGCGGCTGATGTGTCGCCACCTGGGTTGGCTCGGTGATCCGGTCTCGGTGTCGTCATTGATCCTGCAACCCGCGAACGGCCTTCTGGTGCAGTCATATTCGCCCCGTCGGCAGAAGCACGGGTTGCTCAATGCCGATGGCTGGGGCGTCGGCTTCTTCGACGGCTCGACACCGCGACGCTGGCGCAGCGCCGCCCCGTTGTGGGGTGATGCATCGCTGGCATCGGTGGCGCCGGCGCTGCGCAGCGGATGTGTGGTGGCTGCCGTCCGGTCGGCCACCGTCGGGATGCCCATCGAACCCTCGGCCTCGGCGCCGTTCACCGATGGCGAGTGGCTGTTGTCGCACAACGGTGTCGTGAACCGGGCGGTGCTGCCCGTGTCCCGGACCGCTGAATCGACGGTCGACAGCGCGGTGCTGGCCGCGCACATCTTCGCCGAGGGTATGGCCAACCTGGCGGACACCGTGCGCAGCGTCGGGGAATCCGACCCGTCGGCGCGACTGAACATCCTTGCTGCCAACGGTTCCCGCATGGTGGCCACCGTCTGGGGCGACACACTGTCGGTGTTGCGCCGACCTGACGGAGTGGTGCTGGCCAGCGAGCCCTACGACGACCACCCTGATTGGCAGGACATCCCGGACCGTCACCTCGTCGAGGTGACGGCCACCGGCGTCGCGATGACGCCATTGACATGAATCGGCCGGCGTGAACTAGAGAAGAGGACCGCAATGACCGCAATGAATCGGTGCAAGACGGCACCCCTGCTGACCAACCATCTCGCCGCCGACTGGGCGCCCCGGGCGTTACGGCGTGATGTCCGGGACGGCTTGTCGCAGTCACCGAAATCGTTGCCGCCCAAGTGGTTCTACGATGCCGTCGGCAGCGACCTGTTCGACCAGATCACCCGTCTGCCCGAGTACTACCCGACCCGCACCGAAGCGCACATCCTGCAGGAGGCGGCCGGCGCGATCGTCGCGGCCTCCGGTGCGGACACCCTGGTCGAGTTGGGCAGCGGCACGTCGGAGAAGACGCGCATCCTGCTCGACGCCTTCCGGGATGCTGCTGCACTGCGCCGGTTCGTGGCGTTCGACGTCGACGAGAGCGTGCTCAGCGCGGCGCTCACCCAGTTGTCCGACGAGTACGACGGCGTCGAGATCAGCGGGGTACGAGGCGATTTCGAGCAACATCTGGGCGAGCTGCCCGTCGTGGGCCGTCGGCTGATCGTGTTCCTCGGGTCGACGATCGGCAACCTGACGGCCGGCCCGCGAACCGAGTTCCTCGCGAGTCTGGCGGCGGCGATGCGGCCGGGAGACACGCTGCTGCTGGGCACCGACCTGGTGAAGGACACCACCCGGCTGGTCGCGGCGTACGACGACAGCGCCGGGGTCACCGCGCGGTTCAACCGCAATGTTCTGGCGGTGGTGAACCGGGAGTTGGACGCTGATTTCGATCTCGACGGCTTCGAACATGTGGCACGATGGAACTCCGAGCACGAGCGTATCGAGATGTGGCTGAGGTCCGTTGCCGCGCAACGGATTCAGATACGTGAGTTGGATCTGTCGGTGGAGTTCGAGGCGGGTGAGGAGATGTTGACCGAGGTGTCGTGCAAGTTCCGCCCCGAGGGCGTCGCGGCCGAGTTGGCGGCTGCCGGGCTGCGGCAGACGGACTGGTGGACCGACCCCGCCGCGGACTTCGGGCTGTCGCTGGCGGTCAAGCCGGACCTGCGGACGTGACTGGAGCTGATCCCGCCGTCGCGCACCTGTGGCGCGCTGCCCGGCCCAAACCGCTGGGCCTGCATTTCGACAACGCCGCCTGTTCGCGGCAGAGTTTTGCCGTCATCGACGCCGCAGCCCAGCACGCGAGGCTGGAAGCGCAGGTCGGTGGTTACGTGGCTGCCGAATCCGCCGAACCGGTGCTGGAGGGCGGGCGCGCCGCGGTGGCTGCGCTGACCGGGATGGCCGCCGGTGACGTCGTGTTCACCACGGGTTCGGCCAACGCGCTCAACCTTCTGCTCAGTAGTTGGGACGGCGAGAAGACCATCGCCTGCCTGCCGGGGGAGTACGGCCCCAATCTGGTGGTGATGGAAGCCAACGGGTTCACCGTGCGGGAACTGCCGGTCGACGGTCAGGGGCGACTCGACGTCGAGGTGGCGGTCGCGTTGATGCAGGGCGACCCGCCGGCGCTCGCCCACTTGACGGCGCTCGGCAGCCATCGCGGTGTGGCACAGCCGTTGTCGGAGTTCGTCGCGGCCTGCCGCGCGATCGGCGTGCCGGTGGCAGTGGACGCGGCACAGGCGCTGGGCCACCTGGACTGTGCCGTGGCACCCGACGTCATCTATGCGTCGTCACGTAAATGGCTGGCGGGTCCACGAGGCGTCGGCGTGCTGGCGATCAGTTCCTCTGTGTCGCACCGGCTTCGGCCGCGCATACCGCTACCGGAATGGGGCACGCCGTTACCGGTACTGAAACGGCTTGACCTCGGTGAGGCCAATATCGCTGCCCGCGTGGCCTTTTCGAGGGCGCTCGACGAGCATCTGGTGGCCGGTCCAGAACTGGTCCGGGCGCGGCTGGCCGAGGTGGGACGGCTCACCCGCACCGCGCTGGCGGCGCTGCCCGGCTGGCGCGTGGTCGAGGACGTCGACGAGCCCACGGCCATGACCACGCTGGAGCCGACGCGAGGGGCAGACCCGAACACCGTGCGCACCAAGCTGATTGCCGAACATCATGTCGTCACCACGGTGGCAGGGATCGACCGGGCGCCGTTCGAGATGAAGGTTCCGGTGCTGCGGGTGTCGCCACACGTCGACGTCACCGACGAAGAACTCGAGCTCTTCGCCGGTGCGTTGACTGCCGCGTCAGCCTGACCGTCAGGCCTTGTGTGCCGTGAGCAGGAACGCCGGCATCTTCATGCGGCCCTTCTCGTCCAGGGCGTGCGGAGGCATTTCGAACGTGGGCTGTCCGGGGCCTGCCGGCGCGCGGCCGGGCATGCTCGCGTGGATGAAGGCCGGCCGAATCTCGTCGATGGTCCAGTACTTGCCCACGGCCTCCCGCAGCTCGTCCTCGGTCACCTCGTTCGGCTTCTGCTCGGCCTCGGGAGGGAAGGCCCCCTTGGCGAACACCAGGATGAAGTACTTGGCGCCCGGTGCGGCGGCCCGGAACACCGCCTGCTGGTATCCATCGCGCCCTTCGACCGGAATCGAGTGGAACAGCGTCGAATCCATGATGGTGTTGAATCGGCCGTCAAAGCCGGTGAACGTGGTGATGTCGTCCTGAAGGAACGTGGCATTGGACAGATTGCGTTCGGCGGCAGCCCTTTTCGCCGCGGCCACGGCGGTGGGCGTGAGTTCGATGCCGACCACGGTGTAACCGTCGGCGGCCAGCGCGAGGGCCAACTCGGCGTAGCCGCAACCGGCGTCGAGCACCTCACCGGTGACCTGACCCGCGGCGATCAGCGCGGCCAGTTCGGGCTGCGGCTCACCGATGTTCCACGGCGGCGGACCGTCGAACCCGCCCTCCTGCCGATAGGCGCTGTCCCAATCCATCACTTCATTCGACGAGTCGGTCATGCGTCCAACCTACGCGGGCGGTCGCCGGGTGGCGATGGCGATCTGCGGCGCGTACAGGCCGCTCCGCAACTCGATGTCGACGCCGGCGGCGTCGGCCAGTGCCCGCAGCGCGGACGGACTGTAGGCCCGCAATGAGCTGATGACACCGTCGTGCACGAACGGCACGAACGGGGCCAGCGGCAGCATGGTGGCCAGCCGCAGCAGATGCAGCGGCGACGGTGGCCGAGGCAGGTCGATGATGAGCAACTTGTCCGCCACCCGGGTGCCCTCCGCCAGCACCCGGACGGCGGCGGACGGCGGCAGGTGGTGGAACGACAGTGCGAAAACGGCCAGGGCATAAGCACTCTCGGCCGCGTCGATGGCCGCCGCGTCCATGTGGCGCACCGTCACCCGCGGATCGGAACCAAGATCACCGGCCGTGATGGCCGCGACTGCGTCGGGCTCCAGATCGGTGACCGTGAGGGTTGCCGTGGGGTGCATCTCCAGCACCTTCTTCGACAGGCCCCCGTGGCCGGCCCCCAACTCGAGGATGTGTGGATCCGGAACCTCGGCGACTTCGTCCATGACGATGTACGCGAAACGCTCATGGAGACCGAACCAATTGCCGGTGAGCTCCAGCGCGCGCACCACGCTGCGCTTGATCGCCGGGTCGACGTCGTCGCGGTCGAGGTACTCGGGCTGATCCGTCTCCAGCGCGCGATCAAGGCATGACGCTCGCGGACCGCCGCGCGGCATGCGATCGATGTCGATGCTCATCCGAGTGCCGCCGTCAGAGTGGCGGGTACCTCGATGTCGGCCACCGCGAGGTTCTCCTCGAGATGCGCGACCGACGATGTGCCGGGGATCAGCAGCATGTTGGGTGCGGCAGCCAGGGTCCAGGCCAACGCGACCTGCGCGGGCGTCCGGTCGAGTTCGCCGGCGGCCTTGCGGATCTCGGGGTGGCCGAGCACCGGGTTATCCGGCACGAACGCTGATCCCAGCGGGAAGAACGGGACGAACGCGATGCCGCGTGCGGCGCAGGCTTCCAGCACCGGCTGCGAGGACCGGTCGAGGAGGTTGTAGGCGTTCTGGACACACGCGATGTCGGTGCGCTGCAGCGCGATCTCCAGGTGCTCGAGGGAGATGCTGCTCAGACCGATGCCGTCGATCAGCCCCTCGTCGCGCGCGGCGATCATGGCCGTGAGCTGGCGGTCGAACAGTTCCCGGTCGACCTCGCCCGGCGCACTGGCATCGCCATCGGGGCCCATCACCCGCAGGTTCACCGCCGCGAGCCGGTCGGTGCCGAGGGTTTCCAGGTTCTGCTCGATCGCCCCGCGCAGCTCGTCGGGCTGCTGTGCCGGCAGCCAGTCGCCGGCCTGGTCCCGGCGGGCACCGACCTTGCTGACCAGCGCGAGGCCCTGCGGATAAGGGTGCAGGGCCTCGCGGATCAGCTGGTTGGCCACGTCAGGGCCGTAGAACTGCGCGGTGTCGATGTGGTTGACGCCGAGCTCCACCGCGCGTCGCAACACGGCGAGCGCCTGGTCGCGATCCCGTGGTGGGCCGAAAACGCCTGGCCCGGGTAGCTGCATGGCCCCGAATCCGACCCGGTGGACCTGGTACTGACCGAGCGCGTACGTCGTCATGTAGCCAGGCTAACGCTAGTCGGACTCGCCGAGAATCTGGTAGATCTCGCGACGGGCGTTGTTCACGATGTCCAGGATGCGTTGCTGCTGTTCGTCATTCGCGGAATGCGCCGACTGGCCGACCGCACCGAACAACTGACCGAGCGCATTGCGCAGATTCAAGGCGGCTGGGTCGGCGCCTTCGGCGATCTCCTCCCAGGGGGCGGTCTCGATCGCGTCGGCGACGGTGCGTCCTTCGTCGGTGAGCTCGAAAGTCTTCTTGCTGCCGTGGCTTTCGGTCGGCGCGATCAGGCCCTCGTCCTCCAGAAGCTGCAGGGTGGGGTAGATCGAGCCGGGGCTGGGCTTCCACAGGCCGTCGCTGCGCGCGGCGATCTCCTGGGTCATTTCATAGCCATGCATCTGCCGCTCGGTGAGCAGCTTGAGAATGGCGGCGCGGACGTCGCCACGCCGGCTACGGCCGCTGCCGCGTCCTCGACCACCGTGGCGTCGACCGCGGGGACCGCCCGGCCCGAAGGGGCCGGCGCCGAAGCCGGGTCCGAAACCGGGGCCGAATCCGAAACCAGGGCCGAAGCCCGGACCGAATCCGAAGCCGCCCTCGCCGCGGTGTTCCCGCACGTGGTTGTGGAACTGTTCGCGCATTTCCCTACGGGCTGCGCGGCGTTCGTCGAACCGGGCGCGTCGGTCCGCCGGGCCGACGAACGGTGAACGGTCGCCGGGTGTGAAACCGAAGCCGCCTCCGTGGGCGGGGTGATTGAAGGGACCGCCGTCGAACGGGCGGCCGGGTGGGTTGAATGGGGTTTCCATAGATGTGTTCTCTCTTTCGGCGGGAGGCGCCTACTGCACCTCCGATGCATTAACGATATATCGGAAGCTATCGGAACGCAACAGTCCGCTGAGAGTTGGCTGCGTGGAGCCCGCGCGCAGGGTGCTCGCGTTTAGGGTGTGGCGATGGCGGTGAAGTGGCTGGAGGATCCCGAAGACCATGACTACGACGCGGCGGCCGACTACCTGACCATGCTGGCTTCCAAGGACGAGGTGGCCAAGGTGGTGGCAGCGCTGAAGGCGGCGAAGACGACGACGCGCAAAGCAAAAGACATCCTGCGTGCGGCGCAACTGCCATTGCTGCCGGAAACCAACGCCCACGTGCGTGCCGACTTGAGCAAGATCAGTGACGGCACGAAGCTCTCGCCAATCCTGTTGGTACGCGGCGATGTTCACAATGGTGCGCCACTACAGATCGGCGACGGTTATCACCGCGTGTGTGCCAGCTATCTGACCGACGAGAACACCGGCATTCCCTGCCGCCTCGTGTCGTGGCAGTCCTGACTGCCGTGCAGATCGTCTGACCGATGGGCGACTTCGGATTCCATGCCCTGGCCCTGCTGGCTGTCATCGGGTTGGTGGGGCCACTGCTGGCGGCGGTGCCAAAGCTCCGGGTGCCGGTGATCGTCGGCGAACTCGTTGCCGGAATCATCGTGGGGCGCACCGGCTTCGGCATCGTCGACGCGGACAACCCGACGTTTGTGCTGCTGGCGGACATCGGTTTTGCGCTCGTGATGTTCATCGTCGGCACGCATGTGCCGGTGCGCGACAGGTCATTACGGGGCGACCTGCCCCAAGCGCTGCTGCGGGTGGTCGTGGTGGGCGCGTTCGCGGCAGCGTTCGGCGCGGTGATCGCGCAGCTGTTCGGCACGGGCCATGCCCCGCTCTATGCGGTACTCATGGCCTCGTCCTCCGCGGCGCTGGCGCTGCCGGTGATCCAGGGGTTGGGCCTGACGGGACCACCGGTGCTGTCGGTCACCGCCCAGATTGCGATAGCCGATGCCGCCTCGATTGTGCTGTTGCCGCTGGCGATCAACCCGGCGGGCGCCCCGCGCGCCGCGGTGGGAGCCTTGGCGATCGCCGCGTGCGCGGTCCTGCTGTACTTCTTTCTGCGATACGAAGCCAAGCGCGGGTGGCTCAGGCGGATGCACAAGTACTCGCACAGTCGGCACCTGGCGCTTGAACTGCGGATCAGCCTGATCGTGTTGTTCGGTCTGGCGGCGCTGGCGAAGTCGACCCACGTGTCGATCATGCTCGCCGGTTTCGCGCTGGGCCTTTGCCTTTCGGCGATCGGTGAGCCGCGTCGACTGGCGCGCCAGCTCTTCGGTATCACCGAGGGCTTCTTCGCGCCGCTGTTCTTCGTCTGGCTCGGTGCGTCATTGCAGGTGCGCGAACTGGGCGAGCACCCGGATCTCATCGGTCTCGGCGTGGCACTGGGCGTTGGAGCTGTGCTCGCGCATCTGAGCGGCCGACTGTTCGGACAACCGCTGTCGCTCGGGGTGCTGGCGGCCGCACAACTGGGCGTTCCGGTGGCCGCCGCCACGCTCGGGACCCAACAGCATCTGCTGAGTGCGGGGGAGCCGGCGGCATTGATTCTGGGCGCGCTACTGACCGTCGTGGCAACGTCCGCGGGCGGCGCGGTCGCGAAGCGCCGGCAAACCGTCGCGGCCTGAATTCCGCCGGGCGGCCCGGCTCGCCGCACCGTCTCAGTATGTGGACTCGAGGTGCCCGGGATGGGGTCCTCGCGCGATGCCTGCGGCTATGAATGACGCCGGCGACAATTGTGCGTAGCGAAATTTGCTGAAAATGCAATTTATCGACGGATTGCGTTTGCGACGCGTGGCTCGATTGTGGTTGTGACGTGGGTCTCGTCTGGCTGGGAGGTGGCTGTGACATCGGGAGACCGGATTTGGGCGGTTCCCCCAGACCAATTTGCTGAATTTGTAGAGCGGCTAACTTGCCTGCTAGAGCAGCAATCTAACGATGTTGACAATTTTCCAACCAGTTCATTTTGGTTAGCTGGGAAATGTGTAGGTTCGATAAAAATGCCTATCTACTAGGGGTAAATTTCACCGCCACACGGGTGTCGCGATAACTGGGAGGACTCAAATGCAGCTCACAATGAAGCCGTATCTCACTGCGGGCGTTGCCCTCGCAGGAGCAAGCGTGATTGCTGTGGCGCCGATGGTGCCGCAGACCGCAACGCATCTGCCGGCAGTTCCGCAGGTTCAGGTTTCCGATGTGCAGTTGACGGCATTGGTCAACCCGATCGTCGCGCTGGGGAACATCTACAACGCCCTCGCCGAGACCGTCGGGCAAACCAGCTACATGGTGGAGACCAGCGTGAATCCGTTGGTGCGCCAGGTGGTGCTCGATGCCAACTACGGCGTGCAGCAGGGCATGCAGTTGATCGGCAACATCACCGGCGCGACGTTCACCCTCGGTGGCGCGTTGCCGGGCACGCTCGTCAACGTGCTGGGGAACCTCGGCACGCTCAATGTCAACGGCGCGATCGACTCGCTGGTGGGTGGTCTGCTTCCGGGTGGGTTGCAGCTGATCACCGGCATCAACGGGCCCGTACAGAACATCCTGCAGCAGCCGTTGGCGGTGGCGGAGGCCATGGTGCCCGCGGTGCTGGATTCGGTCACCGCGCTGGTCGCCGGCCTGGCGATCTCGACCGTCGGCATCGGGTGCGGCTCATGCCTCGGGACCACACCGGTGGTTCAGCAGGTGGTCAAGAGTGTGACGGGAATTCTGCAGTCGGTGCTCACGCTGAACCCGGGCACCATCTACAACGGCGTGCTCAACAACGTGGTGAGCCTGGTGCAGAACATTCAGAAGAATGTCACGGATTTTGAGACCGGCACCGTTCCGTACATCGTGAACCGGATCATCACTGCGCTCAACGTGAACCCGAACGCACCCGGCGGCGTCACCGTCCCCGCGGCCGCGACGTCGGTTGCGGCACTGACGGCCGGTGCGGCGACCGAGACCGCCAAGACGGCCGCGGACTCGACGGACCCGACGCCGGTGACGACGAAGAAGGCCACCGCGGCTACCGCGGCGACGCCGGCCGAGTCGGCACCGTCCACCGATGCGGCGAAGGACACGTCCACGAAGGCTGCCGACACCACGGCTGCGGACACCAAGGCTGCCGACACCAAGGCCACGGACGCCAAAGCCACGGACACCAAGGCTGCTGACGCCAAGGCCACGGACACCAAGGCTGCTGACGCCAAGGATGCGACCAAGGCCACCGACACCAAGGCCACCGACACCAAGGGCACCGACACGGTGACGACGCCCAAGGACAGCGCGCCCAAGACCAAGAAGGCGCAGAACCCGGGGGCCAAGGTGGCGAAGGCCATCAGCGGCGCCATCAAGAGTGTCACCAAGGGTGGCAAGGGCAAGGCCGGTAGCAAGTAGTCAACTACCGACTGTGGCCCCATCGCCGGAAGGCGGTGGGGCCACAGTGCATTCAGTGACTATTGCCGGCCGCGAAAGGCAGCGGCCACGATCGCCGTGGCGACCAGAGCCAGTCCGGCCGCGGTCGCTGCGGTGGCGCCGATCCCCGAATCGAAGGCGACTCTTGCCGACTCGATCAAATGGTTGCCGAGCTCGGTGGGCAACGTACGTGCCACCGAGATCGCGCCGCCGATGCTCTCCCCGGCGTCGGCCGACTGTTCAGGCGAAAGTGATCCGGGGAGTTCGACATTCGCGCGGTAGAACGCGGTGAACATCGTGCCCAGCCCGGCGGTACCGATCACCGCACCCAGTTCGTAGGCGGTCTCCGACACCGCGGACGCCGCGCCGGCCTTCTCCGGTGGCACCGACGCGACGATGGTGTCATTCGAGATCGTCTGCGACACACCGACACCCAGCTCGAGCACGGTGAACGACGCGATGACGCCGACCATGGTCAGGTCGTGTCGGAACGCCAGGATCAGCAGGAAGCCCGCGGCTACCAGGAGAAGGCCGGTGACGATCAGCGTCTGCGGCGCGAAGCGCTTGGTCAGCCGCACCACGCCGATGCCGGCGATCGTCGACGCCGCTGCGCCCGGCAGCATGACCAGCGCGGCGGTCAGCGGGTCCAGTCCGAGTACCAGCTGCAGGTGCTGTGAGACGAAGAAGAGGAACCCGATGAGGCCGACCATCGACAGGAAGTTGGCCAGAATCGACGCCGTGAAGGGGCCGTGGCCGAACAGGCGCATGTCGAGAATCGGTGCGGCACTGCTGTTCTGCCGGCGGACGAACCAGATGCCCGCGGCGACGCCCAGGGCGACGGCCGCCAGCGTCAGCGTCGACAGGCCGTCGTGTGCCGCGGTCTTGATCGCCCACATCACAGGCAGGATCGCGAACAACGACAACAGCACGCTCAGCGCGTCGACCGGGCCCGGATTCGGGTCCCGTGACTCGGGCACCAGTTTCGGCGCCAGCACCAGCAGGGGCAGCAGGATCGGCACGGCGATCATGAAGACCGCGCCCCAGTGGAAATGCTGCAGCAGTAGGCCACCGACGATCGGACCCAGGGCCGAGCCGGCCGCGAAGCACGACGCCCAGATGGCGATGGCGAGCCGGCGCGACGTGGCCTCGGTGAAGATGTTGCGGATCAGCGACAGCGTCGACGGCATCAGCATGGCGCCGAACACACCGAGCGTGGCGCGCGCCGCCACCAGGTAGCCGGCGCTGGGCGCGAACGCGGCGGCGGCGGAGACGGCCGCGAACCCGACGGCGCCGATGAGCAGCAGCCGGCGCCGGCCGAACCGGTCACCGAGGCTGCCCATGGTGACCAATAGCGTTGCCAGCACCAGTGAATAGATGTCGACGAGCCACAGCTGGGTGGCGGCCGACGGGCGGAACTCTTCGGCGATGCTGGGCAACGCGAAGGCCAGGACCGTGTTGTCGATGGAGATGAGCAGTACCGGCAGCATCAGCACTGCCAGTGCCCACCAATGGCGTTGCGGGGTCCGGTTCGTCACCTCGTTGGTGACGAGACTGGTGGACATGGGGAATTACCTAACTTTGTTGGGGTGAAAGCAAATTCGTGAGGATCAGGACTGATCCGGGGTGATGGTGCCGGCCGTCAGGCTGGCCATGATGGCGTCGACGATCTCGACCCGCGGCGCGATGTTCCGGCGCAGTGCCTCATATCCGGCGTCGAGCAGGGCCCAGAAAACCAGGCGCGGCCACTCCGGAGGGCTGGTCTGCGGTCGTGCCGAAACCCGCGCCAGCACTTCGGCTATCGCCTCGTCGCCGGTATCGAGGATGGCGGACAGGTCCGGATCAGCCACGATGGTCGGCTCGTTGTAGACGAACGGCACGATGGGTCCGAGGTCCAGCTGAGATTCGACGACGCGGCGCAGGGCCGCGAGCGGGGGACCGCAGTTCGGCTCGGCCTTGTCGATGGCAGCGTTGCAAATCTCGTGCACGTACAGCGCGACGGCGCGAATCAGCTCGGAGCGTTCGGCGAAGTAGCGATGCAGCGTGCTGCGGCCCACGTTCGCGGCGGTGGCGATGTCGCTGAGCGACGCCGCGGGGTTGGTGGCCAGGACGGCGGTGGCGGCATCGAGGATCGCCTTGCGGGTGCGCGACCGCGCACCAGTGTCGAACGATTTCACTTCGGCCATGCGTCAAAGATAGCGCAATGTGACCTAAAATGGGACAGTTGTGTCCCAAGCCACCGGAAGGTGCGGTGCGAACAGGATTTTTTGCGCGGTGGTGGGCTGCGGAACCGGGTTCAAATCCGGCTGCCGGGGGTATCCGGTCAATGTCATCTGCAGCGTCAAAAAACTACACTTGACGGTATCTATTACTGATTTTGTTGGGTTGTTTCCGGAGGCGGGCCATGGCCACGTACAGGAAGATTGCATCGACAACAGCACTCGCCGCAGGCCTTGTTGCCGCGGTTCTGGGTATCGGTTCGGGAAGCGCCGTCGCCTCGCCGGCGCATGATCCCGGCCTGATCCCGATGGACCACGGCTGGGGCGGCGGCGACTGGGACGACCACCACGGCTGGGGCTGGGGTCATCGTGGCTGGGGCGACGATCAGGGCTGGAACGGCGGCCCGGGGTGGCCGCCACCATGCGTGACCGTCCCGTTCGTCAGCATCTGCGCATAAGCTGCCACGCCGTCATCTGTGGGGCGCGCATCGGCTGACGGGTACCGCTTGTCCGGGTAGCGAGCCGCTGCCCCACTGCTGCGCGAACGAAGAAGGCCCCGACCAGATTTCCCTGGTCAGGGCCTTGCTCACTTGTCGGGGTGGCGGGATTCGAACCCACGACCTCTTCGTCCCGAACTCCACGACCTGGGCGTTTGTAGATGTTGGCCGCGTTGGCGCTCTTGGATAAGTACAGGTCAGAGCGTTGGTGGCGTTGGTCCGAGATAGGGTTGAGTGAAACTACTGCGGACGCTCTGCGGACGGAGAGAGGGGATGGCCGTGCCGCTGGGTTCGGCAGATGGCCCAGCTGCTTCCCAGTCAATCCCCAGCGTCAATAACTGGGCGGATTTAGGATTCCGCCATGTCCAGCAACCAGGGGGATGCGCGGCAGCCGGCCTCAGAGGCATTCCCGCAAGTGTTCCAACCTGTCGGCAACTACGACCAGGTAGTGCCCTATGTCCAGACTGGACCGCCCGCCGGCTGGCACCCCGACCCTCACTCGCCCGGCATCCTGCGCTATTGGGACGGATGGCAATGGACCGAACACCGCTCCGCCGTCACCCCACAAGCGACAGCGGTCGTCTACAACAACGTCCGCGTCAGCGGTGGTGGTGACGGCGGCCGGATCCTGCTGCACATCGTGCTCATTTTCCTCACGTGCGGAATATGGCTGCCGATCGCCATCATCATCGAGATCATCAACGCGGCATCGAAATGACGGGGCCTATTGGCAAGCGGGGCCGAAACCAGAAGCGTCCCCCGCCTACTCCCGCCGGCTGGTATCCGGACCCTAGCGGCAAGGACGGGGAACGCTACTGGAACGGCGCCGAGTGGACAGCCAAGTACGTGCCCATGACCATGCCGATATCCACTACGCAGCGCGTGTGGAAGTGGGTTGCTATCACGGTGGCGATCCTAGCGTTCGGCGGCTGCACCTACCTGGTACTTCAGCCCACAGAGCCGGATGCGACTAACCGGCCGTCACCAACCAACGCCGCCCCACTTACGCACGGGCCCCAGTCGCACATGCCTCCCCCAACAGAGGAAGCGCCCACAGCGAGAACCGCCGCAGCCGACGCATGCGATCCAGCCCCGGCGCGCCTGGTCGAGATGATCAACGCAGGATTCACCGACGACGAACACCTCGAAGATGT
>Ga0265327_10001123_pt1 | contig 36953 bp, 33 predicted proteins | sample 41621metaG_FD_202089 | JGI IMG/M metagenome (GOLD analysis project Ga0265327, IMG submission 202089) | Rhizosphere microbial communities from Carex aquatilis grown in University of Washington, Seatle, WA, United States - 4-16-21 metaG | ecosystem: Host-associated > Plants > Roots > Rhizosphere...
TAAGAGTTCATATCGACGGCGGAGTTCGGCACCTCGATGTCGGCTCACCACATCCTGGGGGTGGAGAAGCTCCCAAAGGTTTGGCTGTTCGCCAATTAAAGTGGTACGCGAGCTGGGTTCAGACCGTCAAGCATTTAATGTTTGTATGGGATCTGACATATCGGAATGTTGTCTATATATTTGAGTTTAAAGCACTCAAATAGGGAAAAACATGAAGTATTATGTGACTGTTCAAATTGAATATTTGACAGTCTGAATCACTTCGAGAATTTTTCGTTTAAAATGAATATTTGATTAATATGATCTAAAAATTGTATTAATCATTGTGAAGAATAGAAAGGAATGATCAATCAACCACGGCGGTCTATTAGAGTAATCTAATACGATCAAGTTAACTAAAATCGGTGGAGTCCTATTTAATTAATTTTGAAAGGATGATACCGAGGGAAGCCGCAAGGCACCCGTAGAGACTAAACGTTAACAATCCCAAGTTATGCAAATAACCGGATCAAGCTATAGTCCATTGCACGAAGTAATTCGTGATACCAAGCGTGAGACAGGTTGGTCTCCTATCTACTGCAGTCGTTGATACTTGAGGGGATTTGACTCTAGTACGAGAGGACCGAGTTGAACGAACCTCTGGTCTACCTGCTGTCGTGCCAACGGCACCGCAGGGCAGCTAAGTTCGGATCGGATAACCGCTGAAGGCATATAAGCGGGAAGCCGGCCCCAAGATTAGGTATCGTTTGAGACCCGTGAGAGATGATCACGTTGATAGGCGTTAGGTGTAAGCACCGTAAGGTGTTGAGCCGTGACGTACTAATCCGTCGATCTCATCAGGAACTCTGTGAGTCGCTATATTATGCTTATTTGCACTCCCATTTAAAATGGATATTGTTTGCATTACTTTGAGGTTTGAGAAGGAGTTTGAATATTGTGTTCTGGTGATTTGGCGCTGTGGCACCACCCGTTCCCATTCCGAACACGGCAGTGAAACGCAGTAGCGGCGATGATAGTCCCTCGGGGCGAAAGTAGCTTGTCGCCAGAACAGAGTATTCAATATATAATGTAGCCATGGCATCTTGGTCACAACGCAGAAAATTAATATACAGCGGTTCAGTTACGGTCATAATATTGGCCTTGATTGGTTTACCGCTTTTCTTTTATTTTTATAAAGCGCCGACTTGTTCTGATGGCATCCAAAACGGCAATGAGACAGGTGTAGATTGCGGAGGTTCATGCCAGAGACTTTGTCAGAGTTCTTTTTTGGCTCCAGTAGTTGCATGGACTCGTTTAGAAAGTGTTGCACCTGGACTTTATAATGTAGCGGCTTATATCCAAAATCTAAATACAAATGCTGTTGCTCTGTCGGTTCCATATCATGTGATTGTCTATGATGATCAGGGAATTGAAATTACTGAATATACGGGCACTGTTACTTTACCCCCTCATAGAAACACTTTGGCATTTAGTGGTGCGGTAAATATGGGTAAACGTATTCCAGTAAAAGCACTCTTTGAATTTACACAATCTCCAAATTGGCAGGTGGCAGCTGATCCCATAGCCGCGCTTGCTATAGGTGATAAGAAATATACCGAAGACAGTAGCGGCACATCTTTATTGGTTACTTTGAATAATCCGAGCGTTAATCAAATATCTACTACAGATGTTTATGCTGTTCTGTATGATAAAGATGGTAATGCTTTAGGATTTTCTAAAACAGTTGTAGACAATATACCAGCTTATGGCTCGACCGTTGCGCCTTTCACTTGGCCAAAGTCTTTTGGTGGTAAAGTTATTTCTATTGAGGTCTTACCTGTGGCCGAATAGTTTTATGATTAGATTTATTCAAAAGAAATTTATGAGTATCGATTGGGTACTCTTTTTAGTAACTCTACCTATATTGGCAGTAGGACTTTCGACGATGCACTCTTTTACAGATGATAGTTCTTTTGCTCTGCATCAATTTATCTGGATAGTTGCTTCGATTGCAGCTTTCTTTTGTGTAAGCATGATTGACGTTAGATTTCTCCGTCTTAGTTCAGTGTCTGCCACTTTGTTTATAGGATCAGTAGCTATTTTGTCTGCTTTATTTTTAATAGGAAAGGTGTCCCACGGTGCAGCAAACTGGATTAATTTTGGTATTTTTTCATTCCAGCCATCGGACTTCGCGAAACTTGCCTTGGTCATCATCCTAGCCAAATATTTTTCACGCAGACACATAGAGATCGCTAATATTCGTCATATCATTGTCTCTGGAGCATATGCATTTATATTTTTTATTTTAGTTTTATTACACCCTGATCTTGGTTCAGCCATGATCATGGCACTCATCTGGATTGGCATGGTACTCGTATCTGGTATTTCAAAAAAACACATATTAGCCATAGTGGCTTTAGTGGCAGTCGGCTTTACTCTACTTTGGTTCTTTGGCTTTCATGAATATCAAAAGCAACGCATCGTTAACTTTATTCACCCACTCACTGACATTCGTGGTTCAGGTTATAACTCTTACCAGTCGACCATAGCTGTTGGTTCAGGCGAGCTCTTAGGTAAAGGGGTAGGGTATGGCACGCAATCACGCCTAAAGTTTTTACCTGAATTCCAAACAGACTTCATCTTCGCTGCATTTTCTGAAGAATGGGGATTTGTAGGAGTGTTGATATTCTTTATCTTATATTCAATTTTAATTTGGCGCATCATCGTGAACGCTTCGCGTGGAGCTACAAATTTTGAAATATTATATGGTGCTGGCGTCGCAGTTTTTTTCATTGTACATCTACTGGTGAATGTCGGTATGAATATCCACCTCCTACCAGTCACTGGTACACCTCTGCCGTTCATGAGCTATGGTGGTACACATATTATGACCGAGTTTTTAGCTCTAGGAATACTCATGGCTATGCGCCGTTACGCCCGTCCTTCGCATAAAGATGAGGTTAAGAATGAGTTTTTGGGACCACAATAGAAGTCGCTTGTCTTTGTTGTTCTTGTGGAGTAATGTTCTTTTATAGAGAACATTACTAATACATACTATGAGAACACCCAAAGTGTTGATTGAAAAACGGTCGTTGAATCCGTTTGCCCCTTCGTTTATCGTCGGCTGGGTTTTCCCAGAATTAGAAGCTCAAGTTCGTGAGGATTTAGATCTTGGACAATTGGTTCCATTTCTGTCTCCAGAACAAGAGTCTGGCGGCAGGATTCAAAGTCTAAAGAAGATGGAGTTATTAAAGGACACCGGACTCATCAATCAAGCGTTAAATCTTGATGAGGGAAGGGGATTGATAGAACGCGGTATTCCCAAAGTCTTTCAGGGCAAACACCTACTTCTGTGGCGCTCGGCTGGATATGATAACTCTGAGAATTTGTTCGTTCCATTCATCCAGAACATCTGTCAACCCTCGTGTGTCAAACCAGTTATATATTGGTATTGGTTGGGTTATGATCTTTTTGGAAATCACTGTGCTCCACTGTTGAAAAAGTGAAGCCGGTTTGACTGTGATTTCCCATGACTCGTGCAGGTACATCTTGTGCGAGTTTTTTAATTAGATATTTATTCTTTTATTTCACAATTCTAATTGTAAACTCCCTCCGTTTCTTTTAGCATGCGTTCTAGTGCAAACTTAACTTTAACAGTTTCGTTTAAAGCTTTTGCATATTGTCTTGCAACATCTGGATGTTCGACACAGAAATTGATGGCATGAGCGATCTCAGACGACTTGCGTGGCTGTATTAAAATACCTGACTTCATGTCCTCGATGATCTCTGGAATACCACCGACTGTTGTGGCTATGACTGGCAATCCTGCAAATCCTGCTTCGATGATCGTATAAGGAAGACCTTCTTTCACTGATGGAAGAATAAAATAGTTAAATGCTTTTAAATATTCGGAAGCCGACTCTACATAACCGGCTAAAAATATATTTGATACTAAACTCTCTCTTTCTATTAATTTCTTCAAATATTCATACTGTTCGCCATCACCGATGATAATTGCAATGATGTTTGTGTGTTTTTCGGCAACTACCTTCATGGCTTCTATAAAGAAAGTTAAGCCTTTATTTGGATGTAATTCAGCAATAGTTCCAACTATCACTTTTTTATTAAAATCAGCGAAAGGCATTCCAATTTTCTTGGATATGAATTGTTTTGCTCCGTCTACAGACATAAAGACCGGTGTAGATATACCAAGAGGAATCAAGACCGTTTTTTGCTTTATAAAAGGAAATGAAAGTGTTTGGCTTAATTCTTTTTGTGATAAAAGAATTATTTTATGTGATAAAAGGGCTGTAAACCAAGAGAATATAACGATGGCTACTTTTTGGTGAAGAGGACGATTTTCATTGAAAGCCCAACCATGAACTGTGTAAATTATTTTCTTAACACGAAGTAGTCTACCTGCAAGCGCGCCTAGGCCCGCTGCCTTTGGACTGTGAAGATGTATTATGTCTGGCTTTTCGCGACGGATGATTGAGAATATTTCTTTGAATGATCCCGCATCTTTTCCAACTGACACATCACGACCAAGACTACTGATTGACCTAGTAGACACGCTATTTTCCTCAAGTTTTGAACGTAATATTCCATCACCGCCTAGTGCTACAACCACGTCATGACCTCTTTTTTTCATATCTAAAGCTAAATCAAACACATGTCTCTGTGTGCCACCCCAGTTCGATTTCGTGATTATGTATAGGATTTTCATGATTTTTGCCGAAAGCTTTATTTTGGGCAGATAGAATGGGTATGCCTTAAAAATAACACCAATTGAATATACCTTCAAGCCATGATATCGTTTCACTTATGACTCGCTTAACCAATTCCACAGGCGCTTTGATTCTAGTTATAGGCGATATTTTGGTCTATATTTTCTCACTAGTTCTGACTCTGACTGTTCGTTATGGAGAATTTCCTACTAGGACGCTAGTCTCTACTCACTTGCAGTCTTTTAGCATCCTCTTTCTTGTATTTTTTATTGTCAGCTTCAGTGCTGGTCTATATGACAAACAGTCTATCTTTATGCGGGGTCGTGTTCAGAATCTTTTGCTCAAAGTTCAGTTTATAAACATACTGATTGGTACGGCATTCTTTTATATAGCTCCAGTTGGCATTGCCCCAAAAGCTAATCTCGCCATTTATTTTGTAGTATCAACTCTTTTGCTTTTACTTTGGAGAATGATCATGTTTCCTGTGGTGAGTAGTGGTCGCAGCCAGAGAGCTATTTTGATAGGAGACAGTGAAGATATTCAGGACATCTATGACGAGGTGAATGGAAATACACGTTATGGTTTTTCATTTAAGGAAAAACTTATTCCACAAGATTCGATAGAAGAAACTGTCCAAGCCATAGCTATGGCCGTTGAAAGAACAAATGCCACGACTATAGTTATAGATCTACATAATCCAATGCTCGAATCGACGATATCTCTACTGTACTCTCTAGTCTTTTCTGGGGTTGTAATCATCAACGCAGAAAAATTGTATGAGTCTATATTTGATCGGATTCCACTATCTATGGTTGAAGATCGTTGGGTTGTAGAAAGTGCTAGTGCAGCTCTTGGAGGAAGGAGAATGTATGACATCATAAAAAGACTGATGGATATTGTCATCTCAGCTTTTGGCTTGGTCATTACTTCAATCTTCTATCCATTTGTTTATATAGCCCAGAAAATAGAAGATAAAGGCCCGCTTTTCATTGTTCAAGACCGCGTTGGAATGAATGGTAAAAATATTAAGATTTTAAAGTTCAGGAGCATGACCGCGAATGATGGAGGAGTTTATGGTGCTGACGGCAAGACACAACTCAAGATAACTCGCGTCGGTAAATTTATACGCGCTACACGTATCGATGAATTTCCACAATTTTGGAATGTCTTGAAAGGTGATGTTTCTTTGATCGGTCCGCGTCCAGAGTTGCCATCTTTGGTCAAAGTTTATGAAAAAGAGATACCATATTACAATGTTCGTCACCTAATAAAACCAGGACTTTCTGGTTGGGCACAGATATATCACCACGCTCATCCACATCATGCTGTAGCCGTAGATGACACACGTGACAAACTTTCTTATGATTTATTTTATGTGAAGAATCGTTCACTTAATCTAGATATTAAAATTGTTTTTCAGACCTTGCGCGCTATATTATCAAAACAGGGAGTTTAACTTGCAAAAAGCTCTAGAATCTATATACTAAGCCCTATGTTTAAACAACGAATAAAAGCGGTCTATGTTCTCATTTTTGCATTACTCATAGGTTATTTTATCTACACTTCACAAGCTGCGGGTTCATGGGCAGGCTTTCATCCATTCCGTTTAGGTTTGGATCTTTCTGGTGGTACTCATCTCGTTTATTCAGCTGACGTTTCAAAACTTGGTTCTGCTGACATCACTGCTTCTATGCAATCTCTCCGCGATGTCGTTGAAAATCGCGTGAATGCTCTCGGTGTTTCTGAACCACTTGTTCAGACTCAAGAGGGTGGTGCACTATCTAGTGCTGGTAATGCTTATAAACTTATCGTGGAACTTCCAGGAGTTACTGATGTTGATCAAGCGGTAAAGGAAATAGGTGCAACACCAGTCCTAGATTTTCGTGTAGCTACAGCTGCTGATATAAAAGATTTTCAGGCTTCAACTACTATTCAGAATGAATCAAGCACTACTCAAGCAGCAGACTACATAGCCTTGTTTAAAGACTCTGGTCTCACTGGACGCATGGTTAGTCGTGCTACAGTCCAGTTCAATTCGACGACCAACGCTCCTCAGGTCGGTTTGAACTTCACATCTGAAGGTGCAAAGTTGTTTGGTACTATTACAAAAAATAATATCGGTAATTATATCGGTATATTTTTAGACGGGGCACTCATCTCAGCTCCAGTTGTTCAAGCTGAGATCGATGGCGGACAAGCTCAGATCACTGGAACATTCGCTTTGACGGAAGTTCAGACTATCGTTCGTGACTTGAACTTTGGTGCTTTGCCAGTTCCTATATCACTTATTTCGACACAGACTATTGGTCCATCACTCGGTGCGGCTGCAGTCCATGGTGGAATATATGCTGGTATTATCGCTTTTATAATCATTAGTATTTTCCTAGTACTTTGGTATCGTCTTCCAGGTTTGGTTGCAGTTATTGCACTCGGTGTTTATACAGCTATCATGCTCACTCTATTCAAGATGATCCCTGTGACTCTCTCTGCCGCTGGTATTGCTGGTTTCATCATCACTATTGGTATGGCGGTGGACGCAAACATTCTCATCTTTGAAAGAATGAAAGAAGAGCTTCGCCGTGGTCGTGGTATCTCTGACGCTATGCATGAAGGTTTCGCTCGTGCTTGGACATCTATCCGTGACTCGAATATTTCAAGTATCATCACTGGTGTTATTCTTTACTACTTTGGTTCAACAGCTATCATCACTGGTTTTGCTCTTGTATTCGTCGTTGGTGTTCTAGTTTCTATGTTCACAGCTATAACAGCTTCACGTCTCTTTCTCTATGCAGTCGCACCAAAAAAGACGACAAAGTTGAGCACCTTCCTTATCAGTAACGGCTTTACGCGATTAAATAATAACAGTAAATAAATAATTATATGTGGGTAATAAATAACCGTAAAATTCTATACGCTTTCACAACACTTTTGATGGTTGTCTCTATTGGTGCATTGGCGATTTGGCATTTGAAGCCTGGCATTGATTTCATTGGAGGTACTTCTATCGAAATATCATATTCAACAGATAGTGTCCCTACTCAAGCAGCTATTCTTGGTGCTGTTACTCCAGTCGATGCAAATGCCGTTGTTCGTCCAAGTGGCACTGATGGTTATTTCATCAGCATGAAAGCTATTGATCAAGATCAGAAAGCAGTAGTTACTAGCGCACTTTCATTTAATGGAACAGCTTCTTCAACCATAAAGAGTTTTGATTCTATTGGTCCAGTTCTTGGGGCAGAATCACTCCGTAAAGCTATTGTCTCTATCATCCTAGTTATTCTCGCTATCGTTCTATATATCACATTTGCTTTCAGAAAAGTTTCAGAACCTGTGAAGTCATGGAAATATGGTTTGATCGCTATTGCTTCTTTGGTTCACGACATCATCATTCCTCTTGGTGCTTTCTCGATCCTTGGCCACTACCTTGGTTATGAAGTTGATACGCTTTTCGTTACAGCACTGCTCGTCATCCTCGGTTTCTCAATCCACAATACTATCGTCGTGTTTGATCGTGTTCGTGAAAATCTTTCACATGCAAGTTCAAATAAACCTTTCAGTGACGTTGTAGGAGAGTCAGTCAACCAGACTTTGACACGTTCGATCAATACATCTCTCACTGTGCTCATCGCTCTAGTTGCTCTATACATCTTTGGTGGCGAATCTACGCAGCACTTCACACTCGCTCTTATCGTTGGTATTCTCGCTGGTACATATTCTTCAGTTTGTTTCGGTTCGTCACTCCTCGTTACATTTGAGAAATTTACAAAGAGGAAATAGCAGGTAAAAGTGTGCAACTAGTTAAAATAGCTAGTTAAAACAGCTAGTGAAAATTTGTTGTAGGAAATAATAAAAAACCGGACCGCACATAATGTGGGCCCGGATGAGAGAAAGAATAATTAAGCGTGGTTAAATTAAGTTTGATGAGCAAAACCACGTTCCTTGATCCTTCTTAAAGATTGCTGGATACGACTGACACCAGCTTTTCCGTTTCTGATTACCAACTGCCTTTGACCATTCATTGCGTCTCTTTGGATGCCTCGCGTGGTCATGTCTCTGATGGCAGAGTCTGCCACATGTTCCGCACATTTTTTGCGGATCTGGCCGCCGGTCATTTCGAGAAATTTTAATACACTTTTGTTTCTGCCCCCAAAATAATTTGAACCAACAGTTGATTGCAGAACTTTCCAGCTATCCTTTTTTCCAGCAATAGCCTCCTTGACGACAAAGTTTATGTCGCCATCTTTCCAACGTGTCCCATCGACTTTAATATCTTCCATGATTTTTTCGCTTTTGTCTTTTTGTTTTTATTGATTTGTCTGCCCAGACACTTGAGTGTCATAGGTTGAAGAACGTTTGCTACAGTCAAAAATACTAACACGTTCATGCTTGATTGTCCATAGAATTGGAATTCGTACTTAATGTCTTTTGAAATGGGCTAGCAATATAGTCAAAAATGTCGTAATGTATATCTCTTGTGCATTCTATATGCTTCGCGCAGGTAAATAAATTAAATGGCCAAATCTATATCTAATAATCGACAATCTCGCTCAACGGTAGGCGCATTTTCAGGGGATACAGTCCTTCGTTTTGAGGATGTGTCATTTGAATGGGGCCACAATAAGCCTATATTGGACGAGGTGACGTTCAATGTGCGCCGTGGTACCAAAGTGACTCTTATGGGTCAAAATGGTGCTGGAAAGAGTACTATCTTCGGTCTCATCCTTGGTGCCGAACATGCAGGTAATTCTACTTCAGGCAGTAAGCCAGAATCAGGTCAAATTCACATCACTAATGGTGCGACAGTTGCCACAGCTCGCCAAGTCATTCCACGTTCAGACCTTGAACTCACAGTTCGAGATTTCTTTGCGAAATGTTTCGCTGAAAAAGTTTACGATCTAGATCCAAAGATTGATGCGATACTAGAAGTGGTGAATTTGAATGTACATAAGTCTAGTAAATCAACCGCAACAAAAACTACTGGACTTGTTGACGTTAAAGACCGTCTCGTAAAAACTTTTTCCGGTGGTCAGCAAGCTCGTCTCCTCCTTGCTTCCGCCCTCATTCAAGATCCGGACATTCTTCTCCTCGATGAGCCAACGAATAATCTCGACAAAGCTGGTATCGAACACCTCACACAGTTTTTGATTGATTATAAGAAAACTTGTCTCGTCATTTCTCACGATGCTGAATTTTTGAACGCATTCACTCACGGGGTTTTATATTTAGATATTCACACGAAAAAGATTGAACAATATGTCGGTGACTATAAAGACGTGATAGACCAAATCGCCGCGCGTGTTGAAAAAGAAAATATGGACAACGCTCGTCGTCAAAAGGAAATTGATGCTAAAAAATACCAAGCCGGAGTTTTCGCCAATAAAGGAGGACAGATGCGTCTAGTAGCCAAGCGTATGCGTGAAAAAGCTGAAGAGCTTGAAGAAGAGATTGTCGATGTGCGCAGAGAAGATAAGACTATCAAGCAGTTCTATATTCCATGCCAGCAAGATTTAGTCGGTGATATTATTTCTATTTCTTCATACTCATCTTTAAATCTTAAAACTCATAAGCCAGTTAAGCATAGTGCGAAGATTGCTTTGCGCCGTAAGAATCATCTGCTCATCAGTGGTCCAAATGGCATCGGTAAATCAACTTTGATTGAGAAAATTTATTCTGCAACAAACCCTGAGACACCAGTTGAAGGTATTAAGATCATGGATGGTGTACGTGTCGGTTATTATCGCCAAGATTTTTCAATGATGGATTTTAATGACACAGTTTACCAATCACTCGAAAAAGTTATTCGTTCTGTTGACGGAAGATTTCTCGAGACTGAACTACGTGCTTGTGCCGCAGCGTTCCTCATAACAGGTGAGATGGTTCATACTCGCATCGGCTCACTTTCTGAAGGCCAAAAAGGTTTGGTCGCTTTTGCTCGTCTAGTGCTTTTGCGTCCAGGACTACTCATCATGGATGAACCAACTAACCACATCAACTTCCGTCATATTCCCGTGATCGCCAAAGCACTCGATGCTTATGAGGGGGCACTTATACTTGTCAGCCACGTACCAGAGTTCGTAGCGCAGATTAAGATCGATCAGACCTTGGAGATGGGAAAATAGGGGTGCTATAATTTCTGCAACTGCCTATACTCTAGTTGTAACAATTGGAGCGAACTATAAAGATATCTGGAATGTTCCGGATATTTTTGATTGAGAATTATTAAAATTAATCAAATAAAATATGAGTGAAAATATAAATATAAACAACAATAAGATTGTATTATTTAAAAATGAGAAAGGTGATGTTGAATTGAGGGCGGATATGGAAAAAGATACATTGTGGGCGACTCAGGCTCAAATTGCTGAAGTGTTTGATATAAATGTTCGGACAGTTAATGAACACATAATCAATATATTTAACACTGGTGAATTAAAAGAGATTTCAGTTATCCGGAATTCCCGGATAACTGCTAAAGATGGCAAGAAGTATATGGTTAAATTCTACAACCTCGATGCCATCATCGCCGTCGGCTATCGTGTTAATTCAAAGGAGGCTACCAAATTTCGTATTTGGGCAACAACCATTCTTCGTGATTACTTAGTCAAAGGCTACAACTTAAACAAATATTCCCTCAAAAACTCAGATGAAAAGTTCAATGACTTACATGAAGCTATCGCCTTTATGGAGTCAAAAAAGGAAGGAGAGGAGATCCGGGGTAAGATGACAATTAAATTAACTAAAAATTTGGTCAGAAAATAATAATATGCAAAAAATGTATAGTGCTCAACTGTTGCAAAAACTGCAACAGTTCAAATACATCATTAAAGTCCCAAAGCTCTCAAAAATCCTGTAAGTTCCTCGCCTTCAATTTTACGGAAGGCGTTTGGTGTGAGTTTTCCAAGAGTAATATTCATGATCTGTGTACGCTTCATACTCTCAATTTCAGCGAAGAACATTGAACACATCTGGCGAAGGTGACTGCCACTATCGGTGAGACGGACCGTGAAGAGGTTATCAGCTAAAATTTTGACACTGTAGTGAAGTGGTTTTGAATCGCCGATGACTACACCACTTTCCATTTTCTCTTTGAAGTTTGAACGGAGTGGTCCGATTGTTTGTATTAAAAATTCTTTGACGTGTTCGTGTGAAGGATTGAGGAGACGATCAGTGATGCGACGATCGTTGGTGAGGATGACGAGACCTTCGGCGTTCACATCGAGACCTCCGACTGGGAACATGCCGTTCAAAGGAATAGATTGACTGATGTCCACTGTGCCTTTGCGTGTTGGGTCGGTACTGACACCGCGTGGTTTATTGTAGGCGTAATAGCTGTATGATTCAGGTTTTCTTGTGTTGCGGACTTCGACAGTATCAGTTTCTGTAACTTGGTCGCCAAGAGTTGCGAAGCGTCCGTTGATTGTCACCATGTGTTTCAAGATGAGGTCATCTGCACCGCGGCGAGTACTGTAACCTTTCCAACCCAAATACTTGTTGATGCGCATAGGGAATTCACCAGGCGCTTTCTTTGGGATTGGTGAAGGACCGTGTGCAGGTTTCGCTGGTCGGTGAGTAGTTTTAGAAATCGCGCCAAATTTTGAACCAAAGGCTCCACCAGTTTTTTGTGCGACACCTAGCTGAGCTGAAAGTTTCTTGATAGACATGCCAGGCACACTCGTTGAGCGGATAGGGGTTTTGGTGCCAGCAAAACCAGTGCGTCCAGCAGGCTTGGCAAAACCGCCTTTTTTGAATGGGGTGCGTGATCCTTGGCCTGTAGTGCGGCCTGTTGCGCGTGGTTTTCGTGAGAATGTCATAGGGACGAACTGTAACACGAGGAGAGGAGGATGTACAGGGAAGTTTAATTATGGAGAATTTGCCACAATTAGAATCGTTAGAGTATAATATCCTTATCATACGCACAGTCAGATTGCAGGAAGCGATTGTGTGAAGCTTAGAATTTAAACAGTTACCCCGAAAGGGTATTTTTAATTGAGTTTTTATTAGAAATTAATAGTTAATTATAAATATTATGAAGAAAATAAACACACAGGGTATTGAAATCAGCACATTTAGTCGTAATGAGAATGATTATATCTCATTGACTGATATTTCTAGATATATGGATACTGATCGCACCGATCATGTTATTCAAAATTGGATGAGAACACGGGACACTGTCGAATTTCTCGGTATTTGGGAGCGTGTTAACAATCCAAATTTTAAACCCCTCGAATTCGAGGGGTTTAGAAATATGGCTGGGTTGAACAGTTTTTCAATGACTCCTAAGCGATGGATAAATGGAGTCGATGCTATTGGAATGATAAATAAGGCAGGTAGATATGGCGGTGGTACTTTCGCTCACAAGGATATTGCTTTCGAATTTGCTGCGTGGATTTCTCCTGAGTTCAAACTCTATCTGATAAAGGAATTTCAGCGTTTGAAAGTAGAAGAAAATGACCGATTACATCTTGGTTGGGATGCAAAACGTATGTTAACAAAGATAAATTATAAAATTCATACTGATGCTATCAAGGAACATATCGTATTGCCACAACAGTTGTCTACAAAAGATTCAAATGTAATATATGCAACTGAAGCTGATGTTCTCAATAAGGCCCTGTTTGGCTTAACGGCACAAGAGTGGCGTGATCAAAATCCTACTCTCGAAGGAAATGTGAGGGATTATGCGGATGTGACACAACTAGTTTGCCTCGCAAATCTTGAAAATCTCAATGCTGAATATATCCGTGAAGGTCTAGGGCAGCGTCAGCGTCTGTTGAAATTGAACGAAAGCGCAATATCTCAAATGAGATCGCTTATTGGTAATGCGAGTGTGAAGAAGTTAGGTAAAACATTTGCAAGATAAGTTCCCACGTAAGTGGTGGTTCTTGATCGCTCTACTCATCGAAGGTGGTTGGGAGCTGCTCGAAAATTCACCGATCATCATCGACCGTTATCGTTCCGCCACTATCGCGCTCGGTTATTTTGGTGATAGTGTCCTCAATTCCACTTGTGATGTCCTCATGATGGCACTCGGCTTCCTCTGGGCCAGGTTTTTCAAAGTCTGGGTACTCGTTGTTATTATCATCATCTTCGAACTCGGCACTCTGTGGTGGGTCCGTGACAATCTAACTTTAAATGTCCTCCAGCTCGTGTATCCAAGTCAGAGTATTAAGGCCTGGCAGGGTGGGGGGCATTAGAACCTTGTTAGTTCGAATTTAAGTCTTGCAGCAAAAAAAATAAGTAAATACATTAATATGCACTATTTCCATCACTTTAACTCACCAGATACTTTTCTCGGACTCACAACTGGTGCATGGACTGCTATCGTAACTCTTCTTGCCGTTATTGTTGCGTTGTACCAAGAATGGATAAAAGATATTTGGGATCATGCGAGTCTAAAAATGGAAATAATCCCTTCACCACCTGATACCCATCAGATTTATTTAGGTGATGGGCATGAGTTAACCTCCAGGTGCCTGTATATACGAATTCGAGTAACTCATGTAAAAGGTAAATCAGCTGAGGATGTGGAGATAATGGCAACAAATTTTTGGAAGATAAATACTAGCGGTTCTAGGGAGAAGATCTCTAGCTTTTTACCCATGAATTTAAAATGGAGCCACTTCCAACCATCTAGAACAAATATTCGGGTACCCAAGGGACTCTTTAGACATTGCGATCTTGGGAGTATTCGTCCAGGAGCAAATGAGAGTCTTTGCATTCTTCTAATTGATACTATGGTCCAACCAAATCCTGTGTCTGGTAATATATACCCAAATATTATTTTGCCAGGTAAATACGAATTTGAACTGATGCTTACAGGAAGCAACACGAAGGTGTTGAAACAATGCTGGCAGTTGGAATTCCAAAATAGATGGTCTGACGACGAAAATGATATGCTTAGTTACCTAAAAATAAAAGAACTAGCAGACATATAAATGGTAATCTATTAAGCACTCAAGTCGTGTGCATGTGATTGGATGTTAAAAGGGATAGCTGAAGGTTAATGTATCATCCATATCCCAATGACCCGCACATCCTTTCTTGAATGACGTTATGGTATTGTAATGTAAAGCTAATAATTCTAGACTCATCTTTAACATCTAAATGGACAATCTGAAGAAGGTTTTCCCCAATCAAATTTTCCAATTACTATCTATTAATAGTATTATGTAGGTATGAACGATGCATATTTTGGAAATAAGAAGATTCGTATAGCACAAAGGCGTTATCTTGGCTCCAAGACAAAGCTGCTCTCTTTTATAGATAACATACTTGAAACAGAGAATATTAAATTTAATTCTTTTGCTGATATTTTTGCTGGCACAGGTACAGTTGCGAATCATTTTCATAATCGTTCTAAAATAATAGTTAATGATATTTTGGATTCGAATTCTCATATTTATACTGCTTTTTTTGGTAAGGATATGATACGAGAGGAAAAATTAAAGGAACAATTAAAACATTACAACGACATCGAGACTAAAAAATATGGTGAAAATTATTTTTCCAAAAACTTTTCAAATACTTATTTTGATGTAGAAAATTCTAAAAAGATAGGTCTTATTAGAGATGACATTGAGAAGTTATTTGAGGAAAAAATAATTACCAAAAGAGAAAAATCATATTTACTTACATCTCTTATTTACGCGCTTGATAAAATTGCCAACACGGTTGGTCATTATGATGCGTATAGAAAAATTGATATACCGAATAAGAAACTTTTTTTACTTCCTCTTGATGTTGCAAATTCTCCATATCCTGTTGAAATTTATAAAGACGACGCAAATGATTTAGTCAAGAAAATAAAAGCGGACGTCGTTTATATTGATCCGCCATATAATTCAAGACAGTATTCAGATGCTTATCACCTCCTTGAAAATATCACCACATGGAAAAAGGAAAAAGTTTTTGGTGTTGCTAAAAAAATGGACCGTTCTGATATAAAGAGCAAATATAATATGAAGTCAGCAGGTGTTGCTTTCGGTGATTTAATAGACAATATCGAAGCAAAATATATCCTAGTTTCTTATAATGATATGGGGACATCGGGGAATGCTAGATCACAGTCACGTATTAGTGATCATGAGATTTTGTCTGCATTAAAACGACGTGGTGAAGTGCAGATTTTTGAAACGGACTTCAAGCAATTTACGACTGGAAAATCAAGTAAGAATGATCTGAAAGAGCGTATTTTTTTATGCAAAGTTAATGTTATTTCAAAAACTAACAAAGCGGTAATAGCGTCTAAGAATAATCCTGTTCAAACCGGTTTCGTGAAATCACCCTTAAACTACACTGGTGGTAAACATAAACTTTTGCCACAGATAATACGATTATTTCCAGACGACATGAAAACTTTTTACGACGTATTCTCTGGAGGGGCAAATGTTGGTATTAACGCCGCAGCCAAAAAAATAATTTGTCTTGAAAAGAATCATTACGTTGTGAAATTATTGAGATTAATACAAAACGATAATTTTGAAGACTTAAATCAAAAAGTTGTTGATATTATAGATCAATTTGGTTTAAGCCAAAGTTACATTAAGGGTTATGGTAATTACGGAGTCGATAGTTCATCAGGTTTAGGGCAATACAACAAAAATGCCTTTTTAAAACTTCGAGAAGAATTCAATAAAGATAAAACTAGGATTGATTTATTATTAGTGCTTGTTTTATTCTCTTTCAATAATCAAATAAGGTTTAACTCAAATGGTAATTTTAATTTACCAGTTGGTAAGAGGGATTACAACGGTAGTTCAAGAAAAAATATTGCCGCTTTTAACCAAATCTCAAACGAAAAGAAGGTAGTATTTAAAAGTTGTGATTTTCGTGATATTGAAAAAATTTTATTAGTAAAAGATGATTTTATTTATCTCGACCCTCCTTACTTATTAGGTCTTGCTAGTTATAACGAAATGGGTGGTTGGACAGAAAAAGATGAAAAAGATTTGTATGCACTTCTAACTAGATTAGATAAAAAAGGCGTTAGATTTGCTCTTTCAAATGTTTTAGAGCACAAAGGGGATACTAATAAAATAATGAAAGACTGGGCGAATAAATATAATTATAAAGTCCATAAATTAAAGTACGATTACAAAAATTCAAATTACCATTCTACAGCAATAAATAGTAAGACCGTGGAAGTTCTTATTACAAATTACTAATTCTTATGTCATAATCAAGTTATGTTAAAAGCATGGTCAATTACTACAACTGTTAGAAACCCAGAGAGACTCCGAGATTTTTTGGTTGCATTTAAACCACTGGAAAATAAGGCGTGGAATAATGATACTCAAGAAAGCTATCAGAAACTTCTAATTAAAAATCGTTTATATGGTTTTGGTAATACACAGTTCTATAATGGATTAACTGCTGACATTATAAAAACTATCAATGATACCGACAGTGAGATAAGTGATGAAATTATTGAGGAAATTATCAGATTGAAAGATTATACTGATTTTTCAATGCGTGGTCGTCAGTCACTAAATCCGCTTACAAAGTTTGGTTTTGTAATTATTCGTGATGGGGTTTTGAAAATTACTGATCTAGGAAGAAAGCTCATCTCAAGCGAAAAAGACGCTGGTGATGTCTTTTTAAAATCATTTATCAAATGGCAAATACCAAATCCAGCCAATGATGATTTTGATAATAGTGGTGACTATGAGGTTGTGCCATTTGTTGCAACTCTTAAATTAATAAGTGAAGTAAATAAACTTGAAATAGAGCGAGGAGAAAAGCCTAAAGGAATTAGTAAAAGAGAGTTTTCACTTTTTGTACCATCATTAATTAAATATACCGATATTGAAAATTATGCGAGAAAGATAATTGATTTACGTGATTTACAGAAAAATAAGACAAAACAGGAACGTAAGGAAATACGTGATAATTATCGCTATCAATTTGCAATCGGTTTTTTAGGAACAAGTGAAAAAGAAAAAACTGATAGGTTTCTTACAAATTTACATGATTATGGTGATAATGCGATTAGATATTTTCGTCTAACGAAATTCATCCGTATTCGTGGTAATGGTTTTTATATTGATTTAGAACCTAACCGTCATACAGAAATTGAAGCATTATTTGAGAGTGAATTTTATAAACCAAAACAATTTGCTGACAAGGAAGAATATATAGCTTATATGGCAAACGATAATCTGCCTATTTTGCCGTGGCAGACAAAAGCTAAATTGTCTGAGATCGTTAATGGTGTCTATGCAGATGTAAAAGAATTACAAAGTAACCTTGGAGTTACTTTTTTTGATAAAAAGGATATTTCATCAATGTCTGAGATTGATTTAATATCTTACGTTGATGATTTGCGAGAAACACGCAAAAATCTACAAGAGAAAGATAATCATATTAAGTCTCAACCTGTCTCATCGATCACACAATACATAGAGCAACTAGAAAAAATATTTGAATTTGAAAACCGACCATTAATGCTTGAGTATCTTTCAACGATGGGTCTTCATGCACTTAATGATGCAAAGGAAATAAAACCAAATTACCCAGTTGGTGATGATAATGAGCCAACATCAACAGCACCCGGAGGTATGGCAGATATTGAGTGTTTTTATGAAGACTTCAATATGATCTGCGAGGTTACCATGTTGAATGGTCGTGACCAGTGGTTTAATGAAGGCCAACCAGTTATGAGACATCTACGTGATTTTGAGAATTCAAATAGAAATTCCTATTGTATTTTTATTGCACCGACTATCCATACCGATAGTGCTGAAACTTTCCATATTGCAAACACAATCGGCTACAAGGGCAGTAAGCAGAAGATTGCACCGATTACGATTAAACAATTTGTTGAATTACTTAAAACGCTTAAACAAATGCGTGAGGAAAATAAACAGTTTACGCACAATAATTTGAAAAGATTGGTGGACAATATTGCCGAAAGTGCTAATAACATTAATTCTGATGAGTGGATTGCTAATACTCAAAGTGTCATAAATTCTTGGTCTGCTAATTTAGTGAGATAAAAATTCTTCATGATCTCCTTCAAAACAGTAACCTGGTACTCGCAGCTCACTGCCATCATACTTTTTGTGGTGGTTTGGTACGTTGGATTTTGTGTTGGTAGATACTGGGTGTCGCCGGGACGACAGGGTACGGACGCACCTCTTACTGGAGTGGTGAATGCGGCAGTATTTCGTTGTAGTCAGCCGGTGGGTTCATTTATTTCCGGCGTCTTCTATAAAGATCGAGTGAGCTTAACATTCTCGAGCGGTCGCAGGATCACCATGCCACAGACTCTCTCAGCTGATGGTGCCAGATATAGTAATGGTACTGACAAATTTGGTGCAGGCGAAACATTAATATTTTGGAATAAGGGCAACACCGCTTTTGTAACTGAAAATGGTACGACTACTTATGATGGCTGTGTTACTAAGTGATGAACTAACCGGAAATTCCGGAGAGTTCAAAAGCAATGTGCATTTTTTGCACTTTGCTTCCAAGTGAACCACAGTTCACCTATAATAGAGATGTGGATATTCATGCAAAACAAAAAGTAATTCTACACATGGATGGTGACGCTTTCTTTGTCGCTGTTGAAGTCGCCAAAAATCCAAAGCTAAAAGGCCTACCTGTTGTGACTGGCGAAGAACGCGGTATCGTGTCCGCACTTTCATATGAAGCCAAAGCCCTCGGCATTATTCGCGGCATGCCAATTTTCAAATTAAAAAAAGAATTTCCACAGGTCATCATCATGCCGGGGGACTACGCTAGTTATGCACACTATTCGGAGATGATGTTTAATATCGTGCGCAGGTATGCGGATGACGTAGAGGAATACAGTATTGATGAATGTTTTGCTGACCTCACTGGACTCGATCGTCCTCTTAAAATGTCATATGTCGAAATCGCGCAAAGAATACAAAAAGAAATCACAGATGAGCTAGGCCTATCTATCTCTGTTGGCGTAGCTCCAACAAAAGTCCTTGCGAAAGTTGCGTCAAAATGGAAGAAGCCAAACGGATTTACGGTTATCGATGTCAGCGAGAAAAATGCTAAAAAATTTCTCAGCGAAACACCTATTGGAAAAATCTGGGGTATAGGTCCACAGACAACTATTTTCTTAAAAAAGAAGGGTATCAACACCGCGCAGGATTTTGCTAGTAAAAGTCGGGAATGGATCAATGATAATCTTTCAAAACCTCATGAAGCCATCTGGTTGGAGTTGAACGGCGTATCTGTGATGCCTATAGATCCGAATCCTAAAACTAGCTACGACTCTGTTCAAAAGACTCGCTCATTTCATCCTGCCAGTAACGATCCAGTCTTCCTCTTTTCACAACTTTCAAAACATATTGAGGACGCCTGTGCGAAGATTCGTCATTTTGATCTGGTGGCAAAACAAGTCTCTATTTTTCTTAAGACAAAAAACTTTGAATACATAACACACAGATTCAATCTAGACACTCCTACAAATGCCCCTGAGATCGTCACCGATCTTGCACAAAAACATTTTCATAAAATATTTCGTAAACAAGTCTTGTATCGCACAACCGGTGTGACACTTGCCGGTCTGGTCTCAAAAGAGAGCGTCACTATCCAAGGAGATCTTTTTGGTGGTGGACTTAAGACTGAGACAACTAAGAAAGGAGAAAAATATGAAATCATTCACAAACAGATCGATATGCTTGAAGAAAAATTTGGTAAACATGTCGTCTATCTCGCATCCACTCACGCCGCACGTGTACGAGATCGAGATGAGGTGAAGGGAACTGATGCCAACGAACCCGATCGTAATTTATTGTTTTTGTAATTTGGCCTACAATTCGATCTGCTCATTTTGTAATATAATAGACGTATGAAGATAAGATCAGGTTCATACTACGTTTACATTCTCCACTGTGCTGATGATTCACTTTACGTTGGTTCAACTAATGATTTAGGAAATCGTCTTCATAAACACAATCATCTAAAGTCTGGTGCGCACTATACTAAGATTCGTCGACCTGTGACTCTTGTGTGGAGTAAGAAATTTAAGACGTATGCAGCTGCTCGTAAAAAGGAAGGGGAGTTAAAACGGCTTTCTAGGACGGAAAAGCTCGAGTTCATTTCCTAGATGATATATTCGCGAAAGCTCATATATCGTCGTCGCTCGGACATTGTGCCAATGATTTGTCACATGTCCTCGCTAGACGCTATAATCACAGAATGAATTTTTTCCGAAAAGGTCTAGTTTTTCGACTACGGCCTATTTATCTGCGTCGTTCTATTTATCACACTCGCAGCCATAAATTATATTTAGCAAATAAAGAAGCAGCTCGTGAGCTCGTTCATAATCGAGTTGCACACTTTTTAAAATACTACGGACCCAAACACAATATTAAGCCAGGCAGAATCGCCATCCGCAATCAACGAAGCAGATGGGGGAGTTGCTCAAAGAAAGGAAATTTAAATTTTAATTATAAAATAGTTTTCCTGACACCAGGGCAGCAGGACTACGTCATCGTCCACGAAATCTGTCATATCAAAGAATTCAATCATGCAAAATCATTTTGGGATTTGGTTGCAGAGACTATTCCTGATTGGAAGAAACTTCGAGGTGAATTAAAAAAAGTTGGGCAGAGCAGTCAGGGTCAGATTGATTAGTTTTAATATAAAAATAAACACCCCTCCATGCAATGCAGGGAGAGGTGTTGATGGGGAGATGTTTATTCAGCTTGCCGTGATCGTTGCGCAGCAAACAATGCGTTTGCAAATTTGGTGTGATGACCCGGCTTCATGTGGCCGAGGCGAGTCTGTATCGCAGGTGGCTGATGCTTGGGGTTGGCGGTAATGGGCCGGTTGACTTGTCCATTTTCTTGTCGGGTGTCTCTTCTTGCTCCCATAATGTTCTCCTGTTGGTTAATGGTTTTTTGTTACTACAATTACTACAAACCGAATGAACTGACCAGATTAAACAGTATCATTTATTAATAATAATTGTAAAGTGACGTGTTGTGGATATAAAAATCCCAGTGCAGACAACGTGTCGCACCGGGGTGATTTTGAAAAATAATTAAATGCAATCAGGTAGTGCGACCGGTGCCTTGACGATAAAGGTTGCTCCAACCAAATCATTGGTGATCCTGACCAAATGATGAAAAATCATTCGCGTGGCTTTGTCGAGATGAATGTAGACGTGAAAAATGAATCCACGTTGATCAGCATCGTATTCAAAGTTTGTTTGAATTGAAGCTATGGCTGAATCATTAAGGCGTATGATTTTACCTTTCAATTTGTGGCGAGCCATAGCGGTGCCAGCCTGCCTGAACATCATTTCGATGATGTGTGACAATAGGTCGATTGTCCCTGTTGGTAATTGCCGATCGCTTTGGATACAGACTGCTTCTGCACCAATAGTAACAGGTCTGATAATTTTCTTCATAACTTTTATTCTATTTTCAACGTTTCTTTTTTTGAATTTGACCTAGGAAATGTGCTCCGAGTTCCTCACTCGGCCCGTTCAAAATCCTACGCCTGATATATGGAGGTGTCAAGGCTTAAAATGGCCGTTTTTGACATGCTGACAGTTTGTGCCTATTAAAATGGAATAAGTTATAAAAAGGCTTGACTTATATATTCCTTCCTGTAATATGTACCCCACGCCTTGAAATATAGGCGTTGACCTTTGAAATTGAAATATTGAGAACGTATCCTACAGAATTTTCCACTCTGTAGGACGTAGATATCTTCTAGAACTCTTATCGGAGTCTAGAAGGTAAGTGCAAAGTTTGAAATCTATTTTTTGAACAATAATTCCAAATATAACAATCATACAACAGCAAATAGTATGAATATTTTTGAGCGGAATCAAAACATAGTGAAAATACAATATCGAAAGTTAGCGCTTTCTATTTTGTTCCGTTCACTTTTAGTTAAGAGTTTGATTCTAGCTCAGGATGAACGCTGGCGGCGTGGATAAGGCATGCAAGTCAAGGGGGCTCCGCAAGGAGCAACCGGCAGACGAGGTAGTAATAAAGAGGTACGCACCCTGGAGTCGGGCATAGCTATCCGAAAGGATAGGTAATTCCCGATAATCTCGCAAGAGCAAAGTTTTTTCGCTCCGGGAGCGGCCTCTTCAGTATCAGCTAGTTGGTAAGGTAATGGCTTACCAAGGCTATGACGCCTAGGGGACCTGAGAGGGTGACCCCCACCGATGGGACTGAGACACGGCCCATACACCTACGGGTGGCTGCAGTCGAGAATCTTCCGCAATGGACGAAAGTCTGACGGAGCGACGCCGCGTGAACGATGAAGTGCTTCGGCATGTAAAGTTCTTTTGCCAGGGAAAAAGTTTATTGATTGTACCTGGAGAATAAGAGGTTGCTAAACTCGTGCCAGCAGCAGCGGTAATACGAGTGCCTCGAGCGTTATCCGGAATTATTGGGCGTAAAGGGTGCGTAGGTGGTTGTGTTAGTCTTGTGTTAAATTTCTTGGCTCAACCGAGAAGCTGCACGGGAAACGGCACGACTTAGAGGTTGGAAGGGGTTTGCGGAACTCATAGTGTAGCGGTGAAATGCGTTGATATTATGGGGAACACCAAAAGCGAAGGCAGCAAACTGGTCCATACCTGACACTGAGGCACGAAAGCGTGGGTCGCGAATGGGATTAGATACCCCAGTAGTCCACGCCCTAAACGATGATCTCTCGCTTTGAGGAGTATCGACCCTCCTCGAGGCTTAGCTAACGCGTTAAGAGATCCGCCTGGGTAGTACGATCGCAAGATTGAAACTCAAAGAAATAGACGGGGACTTGCACAAGCGGTGGAACATGTGGTTCAATTCGACGATAAACGAAGAACCTTACCAAGGCTAGACATCCAGACGAAGATCTCGGGAAACCGAGGTCGTCGCAAGACGGCTGGACAGGTGCTGCATGGCTGTCGTCAGTTCGTGGCTTGAGCTGTTCCCTTCAGTGGGGTAACGAACGCAACCCCTGTTGTCTGTTATAAGTATCAGACGAGACCGCCCAGCCCGTAGAGCAAAAGTATAGGGTATAAAGTATATATAGTATAGAGTATGAACGCAATTGCGATTATACCTTATACTGTATACTCTATACTTTTATACCTTGTGCTTTGTGGGCTGGGAGGAAGGTGGGGATGACGCCAAGTCAGCATGGCCCTTTGACGCCTTGGGCTACACACGTGTTACAATCGGGAAGACAACGCGACGCAATATCGTAAGATGGAGCAAACCGTAATAAACTTCCCGCCAGTTCGGATTGAAGTCTGCAACTCGACTTCATGAAGCCGGAATCGCTAGTAATCGCAGGTCAGCTATACTGCGGTGAATACGTTCTCAAGTCTTGTACTCACCGCCCGTCAACCCAAGGGAGTCGGAGGTGCCCGAAATCTCGCTTTACGCGGGCCTACGGCAAATTCGATGACAGGGGGTAAGTCGTAACAAGGCACGGGTAGCGGAAGCTGCTCGTGGAATATTTCAAGAGAAACAACGTTTTTATGCCTTCGGGTATACTAACTTAAATGTCGATAATCGTCGCAAGATGATTGAGTGATTGCCACACAACTCTAAATGGTGGCACTTAGCCGGGGAAGATTCCCGGACCAATGGGGGATCTCAATTGAATCCCTCATGGTGAACGGAACAAAATAAAGAGCGCTAATAACATTGAAAAAACCGCCTAACAAGGCGGTTTTTTCGTACCACATTTGCCAGTTTGTCCACTGTGTGATGTGCTATTGACAAGTATGGTCATGTGTGCTAGTATAGTATGTAAGTCTCTTAGTTTCGTGCCATCAAAACGGTGGTACGCAAAAATTCAAAACAAGAATATTCAGATATGAAAAATCAAAAAACGAAGTTCCGTTTGTTTCGGTCAGCGTCTGTTCGGTCGTTGACTGAGTCGTTGGAGATGGCTGGCCCAGGGTGGACTTACATGCTTTGGGTCTCGCTAGCATTACTTGCGGGTTCAATTCTTGGGCCTGTAATCTGGAACACAATGCAGCATTTCCACTGAAGTAGTTTGATAATGTTATGAGCGTCGGCAGGTCAATCCCTCCGGCGCTTTTTTGTTTGTTGAAATTAGTCTATAGTAATTAAATGGTCACGTGGCGGAATTGGTATACGCGTACGATTCAGAATCGTATTCCTTTCAGGATTGAGGGTTCGAGTCCCTCCGTGACCACAGTATTTTTAATCTGCTTTTTTACTATACTAGTTTTGTGTAGATTTTTGGTATAATGTATGTACTATGATTAAATTTGAAGGATCACCTGAAATGCCAGATTTTGAGAAAAAAAAGACAAAACCTTTTCCTCAGGAAAAGGGGCACGCTTTATTTAAAGATATCTTGGAGAATTTGAGTAAGCCTGTTCCTGTTGAGGAGTCTAATGAAAAAAATGAGATTCAACAAAAAGCTAAACCAGAACCTGTGCCACCAAAGAAAATTTATAAGAAGGCGACAGTAGCTAAACGACTTGGCCCAACTGATGAGGTACCAAAAGATTGGTTGAGAGATTGGGAAAATAAGAATGACAGTAAATAGGGTGCGGGTTGTGGTACGAAGTTGGAACTTATCTTACCTTAAATAAGGCTGTTTGACGATATCCGCGCTGAATATTTATCTGAAGATGTGTGGTATAATCATGACATTATAAAACTAATATAAACACATGGTTTTTCTCATTATTGGATTAATAGCTATCGTATCCTTCTTCCTCAGCGTCTATATCTTGTATGGTTTAAGTAAACTTTTTAAGTTAGTCGGCGTAACATATAAGAAAACTTTGATTGCAATGGTTTTGTCAGCTATTGCTAGTGTAATAGCTAGTATTATCTTTGGCATAATAGGACTTGGATTTATTGGAAGTATCCTATCTCTTGTAGTTAATTATTTTGTATTTGCTTATTTCTATAAAAAATATTATCAATCATCTTGGGCAAGATCATTAGGAATATTTGCTTCAAATATTGGTGTCGGGATTTTAATTGCACTGTTTGTTGCAGTGCCAATAAGAGTATTTCTCTTTGAACCTTTTGTAATCTCAGGTCAAAGTATGAGCCCTCATATAAATTCAGGGTCATATCTGGTTGTTGAGAAATATGATAAGAATTTCAAGAGAGATGACGTCATGGTCTTCACAATGGCAAGTAGTACAACTAAACTCGTAAAAAGAGTTATCGGTCTACCAACAGAAACTGTTGTTATAAAAGATGGTCAGATATTGATAAATGGTTCTGTCTTAAACGATCCATTCATATCAACTCCAGTTAACGGAAGCACCAATCTCACTCTTGGTACAAATCAATATTTTGTATTGGGAGATAATCTTAGTTCAAGTGTTGACTCAAGAACTATTGGTCCAGTTAATTCCGAAAATGTCGTTGGAAAAGTTATGAATCCATAGATCAATAGAAACAATGAAAGCTTTCTACTATTTCATAATTTCTCTTGTATCAGTGATTTTATTTGTCGCAGTGATAGCCATCTTTGTCCTGATACTTATTCATATTCCTGTTGGAGATCGAGTCCTACGATTCATCGTCTTAACGATTGGATTAAGTCTATTATATACAATTGGTTGGTATATTCGTGACATACAAAATTCATTTTATAGCATTCCCACAGCTAAAGCCTTATGGAGGTATTCCTTCTCAGAAAACAGGATTTTGCCCTCAGTAATTCTAGGTTTTATCACAGCTGTAGTCGTTAGTATTTATTTACTAGTTAAAGGTCAACTATAAAGTGTTCGTCATTCGCGTCCAAGTGGTGCGTGGTCGCGGTTACGGAAGCGCGGGGATGTCCGCTTCTTCAATAGCGGTTTGTTCGCGCTTAGCGCATGTCGACATGATGAAGCGCACACGATTGCGAAGCAATGGTGAAAAGCGCGAAATCATGTGGATATGCGCGTTATAAGCGCGCCACATACTCTCTTGGAAGCGGACATGCAAAGCGCTTCCATTGTCTATTCGACGCCACTGCATATATTCGCGACCATGTACGGCTTGGCGCGCCACTCACTTTATTTTTATGTGCAAAATACCTTGACTTCATTTTCTACAGGAATATAATTGTGGCAGGTACAGAGCTCTCTGATTTGAACTGCACAACTTAAATAAATAAATTAACTTTCATAAATAAGTCCCTTTGGGCACTAGCAGCATCGGTAGTCGTCTGGAACGACATCCCTCTTTTTCAAATACCGGCTAGATACATACATAATATAAATAATCATAATAAATATACGTGCTTTAAAATAGGAACTTCGTAAAAGGGTTCTTTTTTCGTTTGTCCCTCTTTTTGTTTATCTCAAAGTCTTTTCCTGTACCTATTTAATTAGGTGCCTTTTATATTCTCCCAAAGCTTAATACAAGACTGCATCAATAGCTTCAAACAAGAAAATGGGGTCGACGTTTCTGCTGAAACAGCTAATGAATATTTGAACAATATGGCTGGTTTGTTTTTGGCGTTTGCGGAAAGGCGTACCGACCCAGCCGCTTTAGCGGCGGGCGGGACGCTTCCGGTTGACACTCATCACAGTGACTCTACCCTAGGTGTTAGTAACACCTAGGGTACGTTGCACATTGCACCATGATAGACACTATTAAATTTTTAATACCAATGACTGACATCAACCTTGTTGAGCAGTTAAAGAGCAACCTTCAAAGGTTTAGGAAGGACGATCTTCGGACTGGTAAAATGGAGTTTGAATTCTTTAGTAGCAATATCGAGCTTGGTTCATATCATAGGACGGTTGCCATAAAGTCAACAAATGTACCGCAAGGATTTTTCATTGAATTCTCTGTTCCAAAGTATGCCAAAGGAAACAATGTGGAAATGATATATCCTCATGAGCTTCCAAACATCATAGCGCAACTATATGATGAACTATGCACCCATATGAATTACAAGCTTCTCCATTATTCGGAGTGGCCAATATACCGTCTCGATGTTTGCTACAACTGGCTTTTCAAGAATGAAAATGAAGCTGTATATGCAATGGACTTTTTGAGGAGAATAGATTATCCAAGAAAAAAGAAATACACCTATGACACTTCGGTCATGTACAAAGGTAGTGCTTACACTGTGAAATTCTATGCCAAAGGTGCCGAATTCAAGGCGCATGATTTTGATAAGATCGAGCTCAATCGAGGCATGACATTACAGATGTGGGCTGACCGCATTGTCAGATTTGAAGTCAATTTGAAACGAGTTTACCTCCAAGAATTTTTTGGACTAGATAAGGTGTATTTGAAAGATCTCACTGACGACCAAACTATTCAAGACATACTAAAATATTTTCTGGAAGAAAAAGTCTTCTTTTACCTCAATGCTAATAGTATGACAGATGAAAATATCAAGCAGATCTTATTTGAAAACTTCACCAAAACTAAGGCAACGCGACTTTACCAATTTTACAAAGATTACTACTTCAATGAAGAGATGAAAAATATGTTTGTACGTGGTGGTCTTAATCGAAGCACGATTTACAGATACAAAAAAGATTTGAAGCAAGTTGGCATAGGCATTTCAATTGAAAAAACACCAGCCAGTAAAAATATTCTAGAGCAATTGATCATCCCTTCACCAACTTCTCGATTCGATTTGATTGATTATTCATTAGAGCAGGTATAAAATTATCCATCATGAAATACATCGCTTACTACAGAAAATCTACTGAAGCTGAAGACAGACAGCTTTTGTCATTGGACTCGCAAGAACGAGAAGCTTTGTCGTTGGCTGAAAAACATAACCTGATCATCATGAAGACATTCAAAGAAAGTATGTCCGCCAAATCTTCTGGCCGTCCATTATTTAACGAAATGATTAAAATGATCCAATCTGGTAAAGCGGATAGTATCGTCTGTTGGAAACTAGATCGTCTTGCACGAAACTTTATTGATGGTGGATTAATAATAGACCTACTTCAAAGAGGTGTCATAAAAGAAATACAGACTTCAGAAGGCGTACACAAACAAGGTGACGATGTCATGCTCATGGCTATCAAATTTGGTATGGCTAATCAATACAGTAGGAATCTAAGTGTCGATGTCAAAAGAGGTAATAGAGAAAAACTATCTCGTGGTGGCTGGCCAAATCGCGCTCCTCTCGGATTCTTAAACGACAAAGCAACTAGGACCCTTGTCATTGATCCGACACGTGCAAAATACATACCGAAAGCTTTCGAGCTATACCTTACTGGCTCCCACGGCTTCAATGATATTTCAGATATTCTCTACAGCGAAGGATTCCGAAGCAGGACTGATAAAAAGGTAACAAAGAGCTATATCCAAAGGATTCTATCATCAATATTTTATACCGGAATTATGGAAAGAGAGGGTAAATATTATCAAGGCAATCACACGCCTCTTATCTCAAAAGAAACATTCGAAAAAGCTCAGGATGTTATGGGTGGTCGTTCACACCCAAAACCACAACGACTGTTCTTTCCTCTTCGTGGATTCATGAAGTGCGAAAATTGTGGTTGTGCCTTAACTGCTTCCTTGAAAAAAGGTCATCACTATTACTATTGCACCGGTAATAGAGAAAACTGTGAAGAGCATAAAAGCTACATGCGAGAAAATTATCTGTATGAAAAAGTATCTGCTATATTCGACGGTATTGCTTTCAGCGAAGGAAAAATCGAACTTATGTACCAAGCAGCAAAAGAAAAAAGCAGTAATGATAGCTCGTATAGTGATCAAGTACTACAAACCCTCCAGACACAGTTAAACTCGCTCAAGACGAAAGAATCTTTGCTACTCGATACTTTCCTCTCTGAACAGATTTCAAAAGATTTATATGATGGAAAAATGCTCGGTCTGCATAACGATAAAATCTTACTGGAAAAACAGATTCAAGAAGCAAAGTCCAAGCAACCAGTCAACGTGTTGGAACCAATCAAAAAAGTATTTCTAGAAGCAAGCAGAGCCAGAAAAGAATTTATCGATGGAGATGATTCCAAAAAACGAAATATTCTAGAAAATCTCTGTTGGAACCTTTCCATCAAAGAGAAAAACATCCATACAGCTAGCCTCAAAAGCCCATTTGACCTCATGCTAAAAACACCTAAAAATGCTGATTTTTCAACTCTGTGCGCGCACTAGGATTCGAACCTAGGACCCCACCAGTATCAGTGGTGTGCTCTACCAACTGAGCTATGCGCGCGTTTTTGGTTTTTCCTTTATGACAAGAGATATGTAGCCTAGAACAGATGAGCTGATACCTCAAATCAGTCAGTACACACTACCAAAATTCAATATTAAATGCAAAGTGGAAGCCTATGTTACAATTAAATTACTATGAATAATAAAACCACTCCAAAGGACTTCTTTTTGCATGTGGGCTCAACTATAGCTCTTTATGCTTCGGTGATAGCCCTCATCAATCTTGCTTTTGAGTTAATGAACCGTCTCTTGCCAGATCAATTGAATAATTATTGGAGTAGCAACTCGGTCATATATCCGATCTCGATGCTCGTGGTGCTTGTTCCAGTCTTGTATTTACTTGAATGGTTTATAGCTCGCGACATTTCAAAAATAGTTGAGAAGAAGGATATTTGGGTACGTAAGTGGCGCATATATCTGACATTGTTTTTGACTGGCGCGACTATCGTAGGGGATTTAGTGGCACTCATAAATGTTTATCTAAATGGGGAAGTCAGTAGTCGTTTTATTTGGAAGGTTTTGATTGTTTTGATTGTTACAAGTGCTGTATTTAAATATTACTTCTTTTCAATTAATGAAAATATGTATTGGGCGAAGTTGGTTAAGAAGACCGTACCTTGGTGGGGAATCATCCTTACGCTTGTCGCTATTATCGGAGGATTTATTATAGTCGGTTCACCTGCACAACAGAGAGCTGTACGTTTCGATCAACAAAGAGTTAATGATCTTACAAATATTCAATGGCAAGTGATAAATTTTTGGCAAAGGAAGCGGGTGTTGCCGGTTGCTTTGTCTAATTTGAATGATTCAATTTCAAATTTTGTTGTGCCAACTGATCCTGAAACAGGAAATACTTATGAGTATTTAGTTAATGGAATTACTGTCGCTAAAACTCCTTCATTTGAATTATGCGCAGTTTTTTCAGCTGGTTCAACAGTAAATTTGAATAATCATCAAAATGATTCATGGAGTCACGGAATCGGTAAGGTTTGTTTTGAAAGGGTAATCGATTCTGCTTTGTATCCGCCAACTGTTCCATTTGTTACTCCAAATACTGTAAAGTAGTTTACCTCTTCAAAAAAAAGGGAAATCATGTATAATAGGCCAACTGCGCCCGTAGCTCAGCTGGTTAGAGCGCTCCCCTGTCACGGGAGAGGTCATGGGTTCGAGTCCCACCGGGCGCGCAGAAAAAGAGCCGTAGGCTCTTTTTTCGTGCTCGCGAAGAGCGTAGCTCTGAGAGGGACTCGAAAAGGTTGAGTATATGGAACGGAGCGAAGCGAGTACCATACGAAACCTGTACCGAAGCTGTAGGCTTCGAGTCCCACCGGGCGCGCAGAAAGATGACCCTAGTGGTCATTTTTTGATTGAAAATATTCATTAAATAGACTATTGTTATTGAGCTACCATATATAGTTAGTGAGGGTTCTGGTCAAAACTTTTATTCACTTCGTGAAAAAAGCTTTTGATCCGAATTTTCCTCGAAAGAAAATTCGCCGTTGTAGCTCAGTTGGTAGAGCACGCCATTGGTAGGTCGTAAGACCCTGCCCACACATTTAGTAATATTTGTGTGAATCCCGAATCACGGTTAAAGTCCTCAAAGGATAAGACCGTGGCGTTACAAAGTGTGACGCCCGAACGACTGACAAGGGTTTCCATGATTTATGGAAAAAGATACAGTCTAGTCCTCCAGTAATGAGAGGTGTAAACGAATGGCGAGGTCTCCGGTTCAATCCCGGACAACGGCTCCAGACGCCAAATTAGTTCAGTGGCAGAACACTGCTTTCGTAAAGCAGGGACGTGGGTCCGATTCCCACATTTGGCTCCAGAATTTTCACGACGTGGTAAAATTAATTTATGAACAAAGACAAAGAGAAAATCCAGCAAAAAATAACAGAACTCGAAAACACCATGGCAGGCGGGGATTTTTGGACTGATAAAAATAGGGCACAAGCTGCGATTAAAGAGCTTGGCTTACTGAAAGCTGAATTGGAAGGTGTAGGTAAATATGATAAAGGTAATGCTGTCTTGTCGATTCTTTCTGGAGCAGGTGGTGACGATGCTGAAGATTTTTCAGCAATGTTGGTGCGTATGTATCGCAGATATGCAGAAGGTAAAGGTTGGGGCTTTGGGGTTATTCATTCAAATGAAAATGATCATGGAGGGTATAGAAATATTACTATTGAAATAACTGGTAAATCTGGCGGTGTAGATGGACTAGGCGCCTACGGCACTCTTAAAAATGAATCTGGAGTTCATAGACTTGTCCGAATTTCTCCTTTTAATTCTGCTCAAAAAAGACAGACCTCTTTTTCTTTAGTTGAAGTTATTCCTGAATTTGAAAAGACTTCATCGAATGATGTGGTTATTAATGACGCTGATTTGGAAATATCTATCGCCAAATCTGGTGGTCCAGGCGGGCAAAACGTCAACAAGCGCGAGACAGCTATCAGGCTATTACATAAGCCTACTGGTATTTCTATACATGTCACAAGTGAACGCTCTCAAGCTCAAAATAAAGAAAAGGCCATGGATATTCTTCGAGGAAAACTTTGGAAGCATATGGAAGACGAAAGAAAAGCTCGTGAGAAAGGAATGCAAATTTCTTCGACTACTTCTATTGAATGGGGCAGTCAAATTCGTTCTTACGTTTTACATCCTTATAAAATGGTTAAAGACCATCGCACCGAAGTAGAGACTTCTTCAGTGGATAAAGTATTAGAAGGTGATATCGAAATGTTTATTGAGGCTGAAAAAATGTTATAATTTACAAATGATTTATTACGATAAGGTTTCAAAAGTCTATTCTGACAATTCAGTTGCTCTGGATCAGGTTAGTTTCGGTGTAGAACCAAAGGAATTTGTGACTATTGTTGGACATTCTGGGGCTGGAAAGACCACTCTAATGAAACTTTTGATAGCCGAAGATTATCCTACAGGCGGTTCAGTTTTTTTGGAATCAACGAATGTTCATAATTTAAATAAGAAAGAAATGACCAAACTCCGTCGTAGAGTCGGTACAGTTTTTCAAGATTATCGTTTGATACCAAATAAAACCATATACGAAAATATTGCTTTTGCCATGGAGGCCGCTGGTAGGACTGACGCCGAGATTGCCGCTGATGTTCCACATGTCCTTGAACTTGTAGATTTATCAAAAAAGATTTGGAATTTTCCAGATGAATTATCTGGAGGTGAACGCCAACGTGTAGCCATTGCTCGAGCCATCGTCACTCAACCAGACATCATCATTGCAGATGAGCCAACCGGCAACCTTGATCCAACTAATACTTATGAAATAGTTCGCATTTTGAAAAAGATAAATGAAATGGGTACGACTGTTCTTTTGACCACACATAACAAGGGTGTTGTAGATGCTGTCGGTGGGCGAGTCATCACGATGGAGAATGGTAAGATTATTAGAGATGATAAAAACGGCAAATACATACTTTAAGTAGACAATTATCAATGACACAATGATCAATTAAAATTACAATGATATTTACTACATTTAAAAGAATAGCTCGCTCAGGTTTTGTTAATTTTTGGCGCAACGGATTTCTTTCTTTTGCGGCTATAGTCGTTATGACTTTATCTCTGTCTGCTTTTGGGGGACTCGTTTTTGCTAGTGCCTTTGGTAACTCACTTTTAACAGATGTAAAAGATAAAGTCGATATAAACGTCTATTTTACATTGACCGCACAAGAGAGTGACATACTCGCATTACAAAAAGAAATACAAGCTTTACCAGAAGTTTCTGCCGTTGATTATGTTTCATCCGCGCAGGCACTAACTGATTTTCAGACAAAATGGCAGAACAATGCTCTCATCATGCAAGGATTACAAGAAGTCGGTAGTAACCCATTTCCAGCCGCTCTTAATATAAAAGCAAAAGAGCCTGGTCAATATGAAAATATAGCTAATTTTTTGACTAGTAAGAATCCACAGGATTCTAGCGGTACACCTATCATTGATAAAGTGAATTATCAGGAGAACAAATTAATTATAGATAGATTGACAGCAATAATTCCAACGGTTGAACAGGTTGGTGGTTTGGTAGCTCTCATATTCGTCTTGGTAGCAATAATCATTGTTTGGAATACTATAAGATTGATAATATACACTGCTCGAGATGAGATAGCTGTTATGAAGTTGGTTGGAGCAAGCAATGTTTATGTCCGTGGACCATTCGTTGTCTCTGGTGTCATGTATGGGGTTGTTTCTGCAATTATCACTCTTATTTTGATGGCGGTATTTGCATATTGGAGTGATGCTGTAGTTCTCAAGTTGGCCGGCGTTGATGTTGCTGCGAATTTCTCACTCATCGTAAATGTCCTATCAGCTTACTTCGTACATAATTTCGCAGAAATATTTCTATTGATAATTGGTTCAGGTATCGTTCTTGGGGGAGTGTCGAGTTATGTTGCCGCTAGAAAATATTTGAAGGTGTAGTTAATAAAAACACCCAAACTTCGAAAGTTGGGTGATGAGTGGGGCGTAGACTCTTATGGGTAGAACTTTTTTACTGCGGCTACCAGAGCTTGGAAATGTTTCGGAAAGACTGGAATAGTTCCGTGCGAGTCGTTCCGTTTGAATTTTCCATCTGCCGACACTTGAACAAGATTCGACATTTGGTCAACAGTTATGCCAACCAGACGCTTCTTGAAATGTGGCAGATAAATAATGTCAATCAGCTGATCCGGAACGATGAGTCCGTATACGGTAATGTCTTCATCGCGAAAGAGAATCTTGTTTTCAATTCCGCCGTTGTCAAGGATTTTGGCGACTATTGATCCAAGAATCCGACCAAAGCGTTTTTCGACTTCACGATCGATAACTTTGCGTTCGTCTTCCATCTTGGTAACTTTGCCACCGATCGTCGGCAGATGAACTCCTGCCCAATGGATTTCGGTGAAGTCCTCATCCGGCATCCGTTTTTCGAGGTGAAATTTTAGTTTACCTTTACCTTCATCTTTACTGCCGTTTTCGAATGACATAAAAATAACGGCCATGCGACGGTCTTCAGTCTTTTTTATCTCTTTTCCATTCATAATTTTTACAATGTGCAGTTGTTTGTTTTTAGTTTCTTAAACCGTTGTTTTAGCTCTTCATAGAGCCTTAGATTCATAAAGACCCTAACACATTTTAGCTTTATCGTCAACGACACATCCGCTATCAAAGCTCAACTGGACAATTCACTATGTCCTGCAATACAATGGGGTGATGAAATCGAAGCCTGTTAAGAAGATTGTCGCCAAGAAAATTTCTGTAAAGAAAGTAATTTCAACTCCGGTTAAGAAATCTCCACATAAGTATATCTTTGTCATCGGCGGTGTGATGTCAGGAGTGGGAAAGGGAATCGCGACATCATCCATCGGCACCGTTCTCTCTGCTAAAGGTCTTCGTATCAATCTAGTAAAAGTTGATCCATATCTAAATGTCGACGCAGGAACTATGAACCCCACCGAACACGGTGAGGTTTTCGTTTTAAATAACGGATTGGAGACAGATCAAGACATGGGTAACTATGAGCGATTCCTCAGTCGTGATGCTAGTGACTATGATTACATGACTTCTGGTATGGTTTATAAAGATGTCATTGAAAAGGAACGCGCACTTCATTATGGCGGAAAATGTGTAGAAGCTATTCCGCATATCCGTGATGAGATTGTTCACAGATTCGAACATGCCGCTAAACAAAATAAATCAGATATTTCTATTGTTGAGATAGGTGGAACTATTGGTGACTATCAAAACGTTATGTTCATTGAAGCTGCTCGTATGTTAAAAATGAAGCGTCCGTCAGATGTTGTCTTCATCATGGTGTCGTATCTTCCGACTCCAGGAAAGCTTGGTGAAATGAAGTCACGTCCAACACAGAATGCTGCACGCCAACTCGCTTCGTATGGTGTGAATGCGGATTTTATAATTGCACGCGCTGAAACTCCGCTCGACCTTCGACGTAAAGAAAAAATTGCAATCTCATGTAATATTCCGACTGAACATGTCATCTCTGCGCCAGACATAGAGAGTATATATGATGTTCCTGTTAATTTCGAAAAAGATCGTTTAGCTGAAAATTTGATGAAGTCACTAAGTCTAGAACAAAGAAAGACCGGTCCTGATTTTACACAGTGGAAAAAAATGGCCAAAGGTATAAAGAATTTTGATGATCATAAGTTGAATATTGCTATTGTTGGAAAATATTTTAATACTGGTGACTTCGTCTTGACCGATGCGTACATTTCAGTCCTTGAAGCCATCAAATTCTCTGGTTATGCCAATAAAGTTAAGCCTGTTATTCATACAGTAAATTCACGCGATTTTGAGGTTAAAAACCCTGATTACTCAACATTAGACCAGTATGATGGAATCATCGTTCCTGGAGGCTTTGGTGAGTCTGGCATCGAAGGTAAACTCAATGTTATACGTTATGCTCGTGAGCACGGTATACCTTATTTTGGCCTTTGCTATGGTATGCAGCTCATGACTATTGAATACGCTCGAAATGTTGTTGGTCTTAAAGGTGCACAGACAGCAGAGATAGATCCAAAGGCACCTCATCTTATTATTGATATCATGCCAGATCAGAAAAAGAAGATTGCAGAAGGGAATTATGGAGGTTCGATGCGTCTCGGTCTTTATCAAGCGAAACTTCTTAAAGATTCTATTGCTCAAGAAGCCTATTCTTATTTTGGAGGAAAACGTTTAGAGAAAGCTACGACTACGATCAAAGAGCGCCATCGTCATCGCTATGAGGTGAATCCAAAATATATTGAACGTCTCGAAAAAGCCGGTCTGGTATTTTCTGGAACATCACCAGATGGGGTTTTGATGGAGATTGCGGAGCTACCTCGCTCGGTTCATCCATTTTTCCTCGGCACTCAATTTCATCCAGAATTTCTCGCTCGTCCGCTCATGCCACATCCTTTGTTTACAGAATTTATAAAAGTGGCAAAACAATTTAGTAAACAGAAAGAAATAAAATAAAAAAACTAAGTATATTAAAGTCAAGACCGACCAGCACAAAAGTTTCTAAACGATATCAAGCCGTCTTTTAGATATTCAATTAGTGCGCTTCAAATGGAGTGCCACGAGTCCATACGGCGTA
>Ga0265327_10001124_pt1 | contig 36921 bp, 22 predicted proteins | sample 41621metaG_FD_202089 | JGI IMG/M metagenome (GOLD analysis project Ga0265327, IMG submission 202089) | Rhizosphere microbial communities from Carex aquatilis grown in University of Washington, Seatle, WA, United States - 4-16-21 metaG | ecosystem: Host-associated > Plants > Roots > Rhizosphere...
CCCTCCAAAGAGGGGTGGTTCGTTAAAATTAAAGTTGTATAGTCACTCTAATCAACCCGCTTAAAGCTGACTTATGAGCCATCAAACCTATCTCGTCTGGCCATTTAGGACAATGCTATTTAAACAGGAAACTGTAACGGGTTTGAGCATTAGCCGCCGGTCTCGCCTACTAAGGCCGGCAATTAAGTTAAACCCAACTCATCACACCACCCATAGCTTGCTATGCGAAACAACCTAACCATGAAAAAAACAACCTACTCTATCCGGATGCAAACAGGTGAGCTTACCAGGCGGCTTTGCCGGCGAACAACCGGAGCATGGGGCCTTGGGCTTGCGGTCGTTATTAGTGCTGCCCAGGCCTACGCGGCTGCCTCTTACACGTGGAATGTGACCAGTGGCAATTGGAGTACACCGGCCAGTTGGACGCCGGCCACTACGGGACCCGCTGGTCCGCTTGCCGTGGATACCGCAATTTTTGGTGTTAATGACACTTCAGCGAGCGCTAACACGGTTAATAACATAGTCGATGCCGGTTTTTCCGGGACCATATCGAATTTGACTTATAACTCTACGGCGGCCGCCGCCTTTCATGTTACCCAGATTCCTTCCGGACAAACCCTTAAAGTCACGGGCGCAGTGCTGGTTGGTGGCGTCAATGGGGCAGGTGCCAATGTGACCACTGAGGCATATATGACCGGGGGTGGCACGCTGATGGCAACTGGTCGCACGTTCACGGTGCAGAATTACAATAATACCAGTGCGCAGGGCTCTATTGCGTTTCTGAACCTGTCAAATTTGAACTATTTTGTTTATAACAATAATGTTGGAACCATCAGCGTTGAAGATAATTCAGGCAGTAATACTCGTTTGGGCGGCAGCATGACATTGGCCGGAATTAGTAATTCGATTACAGCTACTAACATCAATCTTGGAACTAGTGCCGCTGCCCAAGCTGGCCCGGCGGGATCATTCGTATTGGGGCTCGGCACAAATAACATTAATGTGGCCAATTTAAACGTGGCGAATAATAAATGCACTTTTACGGTAAATAATACGGGCGGCGGCCTCCGTATTCGCGGCCTCACCGGCTCAGATTCTTCCCGCGCCAATATTATCGTTGGCAATCGTAACGTGGCCAGCAGCACTGGCGCGACCACGGGCAATATGCTGCTCAACGGATGTTCGGTGAATATTATGGCCAACTCGTTGATCGTGGGTGAAGCGCCGAACACCGCCGGTCCAACCAGCGCTACCGGGCTTTCCGGCAATGGCGTGTTGCAATTTGATACCGGCGTGATTGATGCCACGAACCTGGTCATGGCTTACAATACTTCTCCCAATGCGGCCGGCGGTATCGCCGCCGCCACTTCGGCTGTGACCGTGGGAGCCAATGCGGTGCTGCGTCTGGGCACCGGCGGTATTTCACTCCTCAATCAAACCGCCAGCAATTCGTGCACAAGTTCACTGACCATTTCAAACGGAACGGTGATTTGCAATGGCAATATAACGGTTGCCACCAACGCCGCCGCTGGCACTGGCGCGGCCAGTGAGACCAATTCCATTAACTTCATCGGCGGGGGCACCTTGGTGTTGGGCTCTGGCTGTGTCACGGGTACCACGAATTCGCCCATTGGCCGCCTGATGCTCGATACCAACACGTCCTTGCAATTTGTTGCCCCGCCTAACAATCGTCCTGCCATCGCGGCTGGATTGCTCGTTTGGCCGGCAGTTGACACCGGCGTGACCTTTGTGGTCAGCAATCTGCCGTCCACGGCCACGGTTGGCACCACGATTCCCTTGCTTCAATTTAATGCCATAACCGGCGGCACCTTTACCGCCCCGGTGGCTGTTTTGCCGACGGGTGTGACAGGTTCGCTTTCGCTCTCTGGCACCACTATTTTGTTAACCATCACCAGCTCAACCTATCCTTATTTCAATGCCGTGCCCTTTACCCTGGCTACGCTTTGCACCAATACAACCATAAGCTGTACCGTCAATTCATTGGTAACTACCATCACAAATGTGCAGGTGATTGCCCAGACCTCTACCTTGGGGGGAATTGGTTATACCTACTCCACCAATAATATTGGCTCGGCGAATCTGAGCGTATCGGGTTTGAATACGGCTTCCGCCGTGATTACCTATTCGCTGGCCACCAACACGATTTTTAATTCGATTACCTTCAAGGCAACGGACGCCAATGGAATAACCATTTCGCAAAGTGTTGCGCAATTTGACAACCTCTCGCCGGCCCTGGTGATCGAAGCGTCGGATTTTAACTTTAACAGTGGATTATTCATTGATACGCCAGGCAATGGCGGGGTAGCGCTTTATACCAACCAGATCGGCGTCGCCGGAATTGATGAAAACAAAGCCACCAGGAACGCCACCCGGAGTTATTACCGCACCAATGACGCGGTAGTGATGCAGGCTGCCAATCCCAATCTGGGCACGCCGCCGTCTCTGACCGAGCAAAAATTCCTGGATGCATTGGCCAACGGTGATACGGTGGATACCGAGCAGGAGGTGGGCTATAATACGCCGGGCGACTGGGTGAATTATTCCAGAACCTTCGGCTTGGGTGGTTCGGCTCCCGCCGGCAATTATAACGTCTGGTGTTATCTGGCCACCAGCGGAACGGGTACGCAGATTTCTTTCTCGCAACTGACCAGCGACCCCACCCAGGGCAGCCAGACCACCAATTTCCTTGGCACCTTTGGCAATTCATCGTTCACTGACAACGGCTACAATAACTTCGTTTATGTCCCGTTGGTGGATCAATTCGGCAATCGCGTATCAGTGACGGTCAACAGCGGGGTGCAAACCTTCAAGTCAACGGTCGTGGGCAATCCCAACATTGCCTTCTACGTGCTGATGCCGGTGGCACCGGTGCTTACACCGCAGGTCTTGCACGTTTATCCCGACGGCAGCACCCCGGCCCAAGCCACCAACCGGTTCGCCTTTACGGTTGGTCCCGCCCAAGGCGCGGCACTTTACACCAATGGCATCCATTTGGTTGTCAACGGGGCTGATGTGAGCTCTGGACTGTCGTTCAGCATCATAAACGGAAATTGGACGGCGTCGCTGCCACTCCAATCAAACTTTGTATACACCGCCGTCATCAATGTCACCAATACAAGCGGCCTTTCGACAAGTTATTCAATCTCATTTGATACCATGGATATGAATAACTACCAGTTAGAAGCGGTAGATTATGATTACAGCACCAATAACGGCACGGGCTGGGTCAGCGGCCAGTTCATTGATAATCCGGTGCCGACAGGCGATACGAATGCGCCTTACTTGAGTGTGTCGCCGGTGTTTGCACCAAACAGCTACAACGCTTTTCCGACCGGCTTCATGCCCGGCAGTGACCCCTATGGCTACGGTGCCGTGGCAATCCAGGGTATTGATGTCAATTACACCAACGCGGCTGGCATGCAGAGCGCGTATCGGGCGGATACTTATGGCGGCATCCAAAATTCGCCGGTAGTGGGCTCGTCCGTTGCCACGGATACCATTAATGGGGGATTGCGCTATCAATTCCTGGTATCGCAGACCAATAACTCGGACCCGGCCATTTGTGAATTTAACCTTGGCTGGTTTAATGCCAGTGACTGGGTGAATTACACCCGCACCTATCCCACGGGCAAATATAATGTCTGGAGCCGTCTGGCGGGTGGCGTCGGAGCCTTTAGCGGCACCACGCTTGGCATTGTTACCAACGGCGTGGGCACCTCCAACCAACTGACGCAGGTGCTTGGCTCATTCGCCGATGCCTCGCCCTCCGGCTGGCAAACTTATCACTGGATACCGTTGCTGGATACGAACGGCAATCATGTGGTGGTTTCACTTGCGGGTAAAGCCACCTTGAAGCTGACCAGTGGTGGTAATTTGAACCCCTTGTTCTTTATGCTCACCCCGGTCATCACGGCTTCTGCCTTCAGCATTTCCGCCATTCCGTCCGGCGGCAGTGTTCAAATATCCGTGCCCACACAATTCGGGTTGAACTACACGATCTGGCAATCGAGTGGGGTGCAACCCGCAAGCTGGACCCAGGTTGGATCAACCTTCCCAGGTGATGGAACTGTGCATCTCATCAGTCAACCCGCGACCTCTGACCAAATGTATTACCGGGCCAGCGCCCAATAGGACAGGGTAATTCAAATTATTGAATGCGTATGAAAACGAAGTCGTATTCTCAACGAGCCGGCGGCAGGCGCACGGGGTTCACGCTGATTGAACTGCTGGTGGTCATTGCCATCATCGCCATTTTGGCGGCCATGTTGTTGCCCGCCTTGGCGAAGGCAAAACAAAAAGCACAGGGTATTCAGTGTTTAAATAACCTGAAACAACTCTGCCTCGGGTGGAAAATGTATTCGGGTGATAATCAGGATCGCTTGGTGCCTAACGGCGACGAAACTCATCAGCCGTCCAGCCTGACCGATCCGTTGGCGCAGTCGGGTGGTTCACTGGCGCAGTGGTGTCCTGGCCGGCAGGATTCGACGAGCCAGCTTAGTCCTTCCGGGAGCTCTTCAAATGTGGGGGCGGACTGGATTAAGTTGGGGTTGTTATATCCGTATTTAAATTCACTAGGCATCTATCATTGTCCCGCGGATAACGCCTCAACCAGTCAATTCGGCGTGAGCTACCCACATGTGCGCAGCATGTCCATGAACACCTGGCTGGGGCCGATTGCCCCCTACAACAATATCACTACGGTGATTTCGTATTACAAGGAATCGAGTTTGATTAATCCCGGGGCAGCCAACACGTGGGTATTTATCGATGAAAATCCTGTGAGCATCAATGACGGTTCCTTCATCTGCGACCCGCAGATAAACCAATGGATAGATTGCCCGGCGTCATATCACAATAATGCGGGCGGCATCTCGTTTGCCGACGGTCATGCGCAAATCCGGAAGTGGACGGATCCCACGGTGCTACATGGCTGGGCACCGCCGACAATTCAACCGGGCAACCCCGGTTGGGTCCGGTTATCGCCCGCTAATAATTTGGATTTACCCTGGTTGCAAGCCGCCAGCACGGTGGCGACCAACTAAACTTTGGATTGGGTTGGTAATGGTAATTGCGGAAGTTGCTGGTGGACGGCTGGCAACTTCCGTAATTTGTGTTTGGGGATTGGGCATCCTGAATTCCTGCCGCTGATCGCCTGGTCCCAGGTCAGTTCCAGTTCAACGATAAAAACTTTTGATACGCCCAGCGTTTATTTATGAGAGCAATGCCATTTATATCCATCTGTTCGCTCCTATTATGTTGTGCATGTGACACGCTGCATCCGGGGGCATCAAAATTTAATGTCATCGCCTTTTATACCGGGCGGGAAGACCTGGCGCACATCAGCTTTGTTCACGAGGCCAATCAATGGTTTCCCGAGGCGGCCACGAAACATCATTTTCATTATGACGCCACCACAAATTGGGACAACCTGAACGCAGAATTTCTGTCGCACTATCAAGTGGTACTTTTTCTGGATACGCGTCCAGAGAAACCTCAGCAGCGGCAGGCGTTTGAAACTTATATGGAACATGGCGGCGCGTGGATGGGCTTTCACTTTTCGGCATTTGCGCTAACGCCATCCGGCTATCCGCAAAATTGGGATTGGTATCATCAACATTTTCTCGGCTCAGGGGAATACGTGAGCAACACCTGGCGGCCAACTTCCGCCGTTTTGCGGGTGGAGAACAGCGAGAGTCCGGCGACCAAGCATTTGCCGGTAACCTTCAAATCGGCACCTAACGAATGGTATCGCTGGTCCAATGATTTGCGCACGAATACCGATATAAAAATTCTGATGTCGATCGACCCATCAAGTTTCCCGCTTGGGACGGGGCCGAAACTCTACGAAATCTGGCATGAGGGCTATTATCCGGTGGTCTGGAGCAACAAGAAGTACAAGATGGTCTACATTAACATGGGGCATAACGACATGGATTATGAGCATAAGTACGACAAGACCAACCGAACCTTGTCCTACACATTTGCCAATCCGGTGCAAGACCAGTTAGTCCTGAATTGCCTGTTATCGTTGGGCGAAGGTAAATGGCATTAACCGGGTGTCAGGTTTGACTGCGTTAATCCCAGGCGCGAAACGGAAATCCATTTTTATCCAGGAAGTTCCCGCAACGCGGGCAACGTCCCGGGTCTTTCCAGGCTTCGACCGTATGTTTTGGGTCAACGGGGCAGGCGATTTCGCTGTCATGCCAGACCAGCCGGGCGAGCGGTTTGGCGGACGGATTGAAGACACTTTGCTGCAAAACTACCGGCGGAATCTCCGGCCGGTGGAATCCCGGAAATTTAATCAAGGTCACTGAATCTTCCCGCCGGTGTTGCCGGGTAAATACATCGTATAATTCCCGGCAATTACGACAGACGATGGTCTGAATTTCGCAATGGAGGCCGCTGTCGGCACCGCCGGAAACCCTGGTGCGGTACTGGCACAGCGAACATTCAAAAAGGTAGGTTTTGCCCACGCCCATTGAAATACAACCTGCTGGCCGAAAATTCAAGTTGCCATCGCATGTCCGGCAAGGAAGCCGGTCGTCCACGCGGCTTGAAAATTGAAACCGCCGGTAATGCCGTCAATATCCAGCAATTCGCCGGCAAAAAAAAGTCCGGGGCAAATCCGGCTTTCCATGGTCTTGAGGTTTACCTCGCCCAGGTTTACTCCGCCACAGGTGACAAATTCATCCTTGTTCAAGCTTTTGCCGGTCACCAGAAATTCCGTGCGCGTGAGCTGCTGCGCCAGGGCCTGCGCCTGCGGCCGGGGCAAGGCGGACCAGCGCGTATCGCGGGGAACTCCGGCGGCGAGCACAAGCTGCTCCCACAATCGTGAAGTAAGCGGTGGCAACGGCACATTCACCACGAGTTTTGCGCCGGACGATTCCCGCCGGGCTTGGAATTCTTTGGTGATGCTTTCCGTATTCGATTCCGGCAGCCAATTAATGACCAGCGGAAATTGATAATTAAGCTCATGCAATGTTCGCGCGCCCCAGGCGGACATTCTTAATATCGCCGGACCGCTCACGCCCCAATGCGTTACCAGCAGCGGCCCGCGTTCCCGCAACTTGGCGGCAGGGATGGATACTTCAGCCATGGCTGATACGCCCGCCAGTTCGCGCAGCCAGTCCGAGGCAATCTGGAAAGTGAACAGGGAAGGCACCGGCGATTCCAGCGTATGGCCCAAGTCGGCTGCCAGCCGCCCGGCGGCAGCCGCGCGGCAGCCGCCGGTAGCCAGCAGCAGTTTATCGCAAGTCAGGGTTTCAGCCGCATGCTGTTCATCTGCCACCGCGAGTTCAAAGGTGCCCTCGGGCTTTTTCAGGATGGATTCCACATTGCAATTCAGGCGCAGCCGCACACCGGCGTTTTGCGCGGCGGTCAAGAGGCAACTTACGATGGTTTGCGAGGAATCGGTGGTGGGAAACATGCGGCCGTCGGACTCGGTTTTGAGTTTTACGCCGCGCGCTTCAAACCATGCCACGGTGTCGCTCGCGGAAAATTTTTGGAACGGCCCGAGCAGGGCGCGTCCGCCGCGCGGATAACGCGTGGCAAATTCGCGCGGCTCGAAACAGGCATGCGTCACGTTGCAACGTCCGCCGCCCGAGATGCGCACTTTGTCGAGAAAGCGTGAGGTTTTCTCCAGAATGGTGACCTCCGCCCCGTTTTCCGCGGCATTGATGGCGGCAAAAAAACCAGCCGCGCCGCCGCCGACAACCACAACCCTGGTTGAACTCATGTTGACGGGGGAAGTTTGGGAGTTTTGCGAATCTGCGGCACCTCCAGGATTTGCACGTCTTCCGGCGGGTTTTCCACGGTCCATAAAAGCGTCTTCAACATTTGCGACAGCGTGACTAGCCCGAGACGCCGGGACCCGTTGCGCATGCCCGGCAGGCAGGCGGCCACCCAATATAAAGGCAGCACCATATAAGGCCAGCGATGCCCCGGCCCAAGCACGTACCAGGGGCGTAAAAAGGTTACCGGCAGCCCGCTGGCATGGAGCACTGTTTCACATTCAGCGCGCACCGCCACGTATTCGCGCATGATCGGGGCCGGTTGCGCCACGCTGAGGTAGATGAAGTGTTTGACTTCCGCCTCGCACGCGGCTTTTGCCGCAACTTGCACTGAGACATAATCAATTTCCCGAAACTGGCGGCTCTTGGCCGGGCTGGGATGCGGCGCACCAATGAGGTGGATGAACGTGTCCGCGCCCCGGACAAATTTGGTATACGAATCGCGGCGCAACGGGTCGCCCAATGCCTTGGTGGCACCGGCCGGCAACTTGTCTTCAGAACCTTTGCGGATCAGCGCCGTGACCCGGTGGCCGCGTTCCGCCAGCAAGGGAATCAGCCGGCTGCCCATGTAGCCGGTGCCGCCGGTGATGAAGATGTTCTTTTTCATTTGTGGAATAATCCGTCAGTCAGGCTGTACGCGATGGCGTAGGAAATGAAAATGACGGCCCCGGCAACCACGCCGGAAAACACCGCCGAAAGCATGTTGCTGCGCTTGAATTTTCTCGCAACCAATGCAAAAGCAACGGCAATAAAAAATTCACCCAGGATGATGTAATATGGTGTGCCCGAAAGCATCCGGCACCCGCTGTATTGCCACCAGTGAATGTGCCGCGCCATTTCCTCATAGTAGGGAATATTGATTGCGCCAAGCACGCCGATGATGATCAGGCCAAATTTTCCGAAGTGTTCCTGCAGGCGCAGACCCAGGTAACCAAACTGGACGGCCACGATCTCCCACGCAAAGGGCATCCAGGCCGGCGACCGCCACAGCATTGGTCCGCCGCCAATGGAATAATCCAACGTATGCGTGTAATCCACCAGCCAGGCATCGGCGGCCAGTTCCGTAAAACCGGCGGTCAAGCCCATGAACAAAAAGCGCAGCAACAGTTCGTCATGGTGCAAATAAATAAAGCCCAGCAGCAGGGCATTATCGAGGAGGTTCAAGGCCAGGCCCGTTTTCCAGTCGGACCAGGGGGCAAAATTCAGCAGGCCAACGGCAAGTACATTGATGACAATGGTCGCAATGACCACGCGCAGACGCTTTGGTTCGAGCGGGTCAATCGAGAGACTCCCAACGGGCTTCAGCTTCAGCATTGCAGAAGGTGTAGCAAATCGGCGCATGACAGAAAACATCAATCGTGCAATGATTTGAACATTGTGAATGACGCATCTCCTGCCACTCCCGCACCGCATAAACGCCGCAAGCGTTACAGCGGGAAATATCCACGCCGGTTTGAAGAAAAATACAAGGAACACGCGGGCGATTCGCAAACGCTGGCCAAGGTCATGGCCTCGGGCAAAACCCCCGCAGGCACGCATCGTTCCATCATGGTGCCGGAGATACTTGAAGTGCTCACGCCCCAGCCCGGCCAGGTGGCGGTGGATTGCACGCTGGGCTACGGCGGACACGCCCAGGAAATTTTGAGCCGCATTGTGCCCGGCGGCAGGTTGCTGGGGCTCGATGCAGACCCGTTGGAACTACCCAAGACCGAGGTGCGCTTGCGGGCATTGGGTTTTGACGAAACGGTTTTCAGCGCGCACCGCACCAATTTCGCAGGCCTGCCGCAAATATTGGCGGCCCAAAATCTGGCCGGCGCGGACATGATCCTGGCCGACTTCGGCTTGTCCTCGATGCAAATCGACGATCCCCAACGCGGCTTTTCCGTGAAGTTCGACGGCCCGCTCGACATGCGCATGAACCCGCAACGCGGTCAACCGGCCTCGGCTGTGTTGCAACGCGCCAAACCCGATGCGTTGAAGGAGATGCTCGAGGATTTTTCCGATGAACCCAATGCCGCGTTGCTCGCGCCGGCCCTGGCCGGTCAGAATTTTACTTCCACGCGCCAGCTCGCCCAAACCATCCGCGACCTGTTGCCGCGACTCGGCAAGGAAGATGCCGACCTGACCGTACGCCGGGTGTTTCAGGCGTTGCGCATTGCCGTCAATGATGAGTTCTCCGCGCTGGAAGGGCTTTTGCGAAATCTGCCAGAATGTTTGAAGCCCGGCGGGCGGGTGGCGATACTCACGTTCCACTCGGGCGAAGACCGCCGGGTGAAGAAATCCTTTGATGCCAATTACTGCCAGGGCATCTACTCGGACATCGCCCGTGAGGTGGGCCGGGCAACGCCCGCCGAGCAATACGCCAACCCGCGTTCCGTGCCGGCCAAGCTTCGCTGGGCTCGCCGGGCCGGGTGATTTTACTACCGAACCGTTGTACGTTTTTTTCCAGTTTGGCTAAATTTATCACGTGATATTTAGGTCTTTTTCGCTCTTTTACGGGGATTTGGCCTGATTTCGACCCGGCAAGAATCTTGCTATGTAACTGTCGTTGCCAAAACCCGGCAACGTTCCCCCGATCTTCGAGTCTTGTGACTTCCTTCACCAAGCTGGATGTGCGTGGGGCAATTGTATTTTGCAGTACCAAAAATATGAAAACAGGTTACTTGATTGACATGGACGGAGTGATTTACCGGGAAAACCAGTTGATTCCCGGGGCTGGCGATTTTATCAAGACGCTCATTGCCACCAACACGCCGTTCTTGTTTTTGACCAACAACTCTGCGCCCACGCCGGAAGACCTGGCAGTGCGGCTCAAGCACATGGGCGTGCATGACCTGTCGCCCCGGCATTTTTACACCTCGGCCATGAACACGGCGGATTTCCTGGGCGAAACCGACCCCGAATGCACCGTGTTCGTTATCGGCGAAGGCGGTTTGCTCACGGCCTTGCACAAATGGAAAATTGCCAGTGACTCGATCCACCCGCGTTACGTGGTCGTGGGTGAGGGGTCGACCACCATGGAACGTTTGAACAAGGCGCACGAATGCATCGAGCGCGGCGCCCGTTTGCTGGCCACGAATCCGGACAATTGGTGTCCGGTTTCCCATGACAAGACCCGGCCCGGAGCCGGGGCCACGGCGGCCTTTTTGGAGGCGAGCACGGGGCGGAGCGCGTATTACCTGGGCAAGCCGAACGGCTACATGTTTCACCGCGCGCGGCGCAAGCTGGCAGATTTATTCCTGAATGAACCGGAACATGTGGTGATGATTGGTGATACGATGGAAACGGATATTCGCGGTGCCGTTGAGGCCGGCATGCAATCGTTTCTGGTGCTGACCGGTTCCACGCAACTGGAACTGGTGGCCGATTATGTCTATCAACCCACGCGCATTTTGCAGAGTGTGGCCGACCTTACCGAGGAAGTGAAAACGGGCAAAATTTCCGACCGCCTCAACAGCCCCGCTTTTGCCAACAGCAACGGCCACGCTAAATTAGGTCATCGGCATCAAACCGATGTCTTCGCTTTTAACAAACCGCGTCCGCGTCCCGCCATGACCAAATAAATCCAAGCCACTGAACCCGGTTTGAATGAATCAACATGAAAGCTGTATCTGAAGTATCGACGTTGAAAAACCCGGTCTCCCCAAAGAGCCTCTGGCATACGATGCCGCAAAAAAAGAAAGCCAAAAGCTCGGTGGTTCTGCCCGCCCCGGCTGAATCTGCGAAGCCCAAGCCCGTGCCGTCGTGGGTTTGGGGTCACGGCAGCCTGTTGCCTTGGGGCACCTTGCACGGTTGAGCCCGGCTGGACCGCTGTCGTCAGCCAAGCTCTGCCAATGCGCTCGCGATGGCCGGGATGATTTTTCTCGGCCCATCGCCTTTTAAACGCACATCCAAATCTTCCAGCCGCCGGATCAAGTCGATCACTTCCTTGCGCGCGTATGGTCCGCCGGCGGCGGCGCAAAAATGTGTGCGACAGCCAAACGGCCGGTCGGCATAAATTAAACAGCGACCGGTGGTACGTTGCAACAGCGGGCAAACGCCGTCATCCGTTTCCGGCAATTCCTTGCGCCCCGTCGCGCGAAACGCCCGCGCCGCCAGCAACGCCTCGCCCTTGGTCAAATGTGGTGTCAGGCCCGTGAGTTGAAACTGGCAACATTCCGTGCGCGCAATGCAATTGCGCTGGATGGGCCGTTTGGCCAGGTCGCGATAAACGGCGCGCACTTCCTCGAAAATGGCTGGATTGGGCCTCGACATTTTATTCTGATGAGCCTGTTTAGTGGTTCAACGAATTAGTGTTTCAATGAACGCAGGTAAGCGACCACCGCGAGGGCGTCCTCGTGATTGAACCGGAACTGGGGCATGGGAGCCATGGCGAGCTTGCCTGAGGTATTGGTGCCGGTTTCCAAAAATTTCAAGGCAGCGGCATCCGTTGCATAGCTGGGCAACCCGGCTATCGGCGGGGCAATCGCGGCGAAAGGCATCGGATGATCCGGTTTGAAACTAATGAGTTCGCCCTGCAACCATTGGGCGCGGTCAAATTCGCCTTTGGCATTGCGCGGGGAATGGCAGTCGCCGCACATGCCTATTTTTTCAACGAGATATTGGCCGTGCTCAATCAGTGCTGGGTCGGCGGCGGGTGTGTTGGTATCGCCAGCCACGGCCGAAGTCGCGCCGGCCAGCGCTAATAATAACAGGATGCTCCATTTCATGGCACTGGTGTAACGGCTCAGCCCAAGCTCGACAAGCCCAAAGCAAGCCCGTCAAATTCGCAATTTGCCGGATGGTCAAGCCGGGCAGGGCAGGGGAATGGTTATTTATTTTTGGGTTCGTTCAATTGTTGTTCCAGCCACGGGCCAACGACCTTGACCCACAAATTCGCATGCTCTTTCAACCCCTTCGCGCTCAGATGAATTCCTTTGCCGTTGTTTTCCCGCAGGTCACCCGTCAACGTATCCGTGTCCGGTCCCAACAACGCCAGGCCATCATCGCAAACGGATTTTTGCGCGGCGCGAATGTCCGGCGATGACGTGTCCTCGGGATTGTGATAACTCACCTGCGCTACGAACCACGGTGCGCTCCAGCCAATCGCCAGGCGTGAATCGCGGATGAGCCGTTCCAAATATTCCCGGTACAAATCCCCCGGCAACGTGCGCTCCGCCTTGCCCTGGTGCGCGTCGGATTCGCCCTGATGCCACAACACCGCGCGAAAGCCGTTCGTGCCGAGCAATTTTATGCGCGCCGTGAAATTTTCAAAAATGCTTCCCGACACCTCCCATTGACCATTGCCAATGGTGGTCACATTTTTCGTCAACGGCGGCAACCGGTCCAGCCGCGTGCCGTTGGGCAGCCATTCGCGCACGCTCGTCGAACCAATACCTGTCGCCACAATGCCGATGGGCACGTGAAATTGTGCCGCCAGCGCATCGCCAAACATCGGCATGAAACTGCCCTTCTTGCCGCCTGCACCCGGCTCGGGGTCGGCGGCTGGTTGCCAGCGTGCGCCGTCAAAGGCCGCCACCAATCCGGTCTGCGTTTGATTCGTTTCCTCGCCGTAATTGGCGGAGTTAGATTGCCCGGCAATCACAAAAACCTCGCCCATGCCTACGTGCTCCACCACGGCGGACGCCATCACTACGCCCTGGCGCCACGCCCGCACCTCCAGCCGGTACCAGCCGCCGGCGGGCACAGTCAGTTGGCCGCGAAAACCTGCCACGCGCGAATCGCAGGGCAGGGGTTGCCATGCGCCGGGCAGTTCACCCGTTGACGCTTTACCCGTGATTCGGGCTTCCACTTTATCCGGCAGTAAATCATTTTTTTTGGCATCGGACGTAATGCTTCCGGCAATGGTCAATTCACCGCCCGCCACGCTCGTGCGTTGGGTCACTTGAAAATCCAACGGGGCCGAAAGGTTGAGGTGCAGTGTCGGGGAGGGAACCGCAGTATTGGTACTTTCATCCGCGCCGGAACAAATGGCAACCCAGCCCAGTGCCAGCGTGAGCGCGCAAATCAGGGAAGAACGCCGGAAAGTTTTCATAATGTTTCGGATAGTGTGGCAATTGTTTCGCGGTAGTCCAACTTCAAGCGGAGATTACCCCGTTGCCCATTTGGGTGGCTGCCTGAATTCTTAGTTGGAGGGACACACACTCTTTATCTGTGTCCAATAAAAAATCGGTTGAAGCACCCCGAAAGCGGTGCTAAAGCACCGCACTCCAAGCGCTATCGCGACAACTTTGCGCCCACAAACTTCGCGCAGCGTTTGGATTGCGGCGGTTCACCGCCGCTTTGCTTAAAGTGGATTAAAAATACTGTAGCCATCCCTTCAGATGGAAGTGGCAGCCGGTGCTTTTGATTTTTGGCTTTGTTTCGGCTCAGTCGCAGGTCCTCGGTGGGAATTCTTGCTGCCATGGCGCAATTCTGTTCACCAAGTCCGCGATTGAATTGATTAAGGGAGGTGCAATACTTCCACCGTAAGACCGATGGATTGTTCGCATTATAGGACGGATCGTAAGTTCAACCGGATGAACAGCTTCGCGGCTGTTCGCCGCCGTTTTGGACTTTGTTGCTGGCTAGTGCTGGCGTGGCCGTTGATTGGTCGGGCGGCTTTGCCGGACCTGCCGCAGGTGGCAAGCAATCTGGTGGTGCGCGAGGAAGGTTTTTGGAAAGGCATCAATAAACCGCTCGCTACCACGACGGCGCGCGATGTCTTTGCCTATGCGCTTATCTTGTGCGAGACGCGGCAGCATCCGGAACGGCTTGAACGGTTGTTTGAACTGGCCGGGCAGATGCAGGACCGCGATCCGCAGAGTCATACGTATGGAAATTTCTGGTGGGCATTGCGCGATGACCGGGTGCTGGACGCCAATGCCGTGGACTTCTGCATGCGCTCCGGGTCATTGCTGTGGCTGAAACATCGCGATTTCATTCCCGCCCCGGCCCGCGCCCGGCTGGAAACGCTACTGGATGTGGCCGTGGAAGGTTGCCTGCGGCACAAGGTGGCCGCGAGTTATTCCAACATCGCCATCATGAACGCCGGCGATCTCATCCTGCTGGGCGAGGCGCTGGGCATACCACCGGCAGCGGACGAAGGATACGCGCGGCTGGACCGCGTCTATCGCTATACGCAGACCTTCGGTATCCACGAGTATAATAGCCCGACATACACGGGCGTGGATGTGGACGGGTTGGGGTTAATCAAGGCGTACTGCCGGCGTGAGGGTGGTCGTACCCAGGCGGAATCGTTATTGGAATTTTGGTGGACGGATATTGCGCTGAACTGGTTTCCGCCGGCGCAAAAACTCGCGGGCACCCAAAGCCGCACGTACGATTATCCCCACGGCTTGGGCGAATTGGACCGGCTTTTTGGCCTGGCCGGCTGGCTGCCGGAACCGCCAGCGCCGGGCATTGACGCCATTTTTTCCGAGGAAGGTGATGGACTGCCACCCTCCAAAATTCGCGCGCTATCGGAGAATTATCCCCGGCTCGTGCGCGAACGGTGGGGCGAGGATTGGTGGCAGGCTCGCACGCACTTTTTGCAACCGGACATCACCTTGAGCAGTGCCAGCGCCAGTTATGGCGGCCGCATGGACATGCCGCTCACTGCCGATTTGCCGGGCGACCGCAAATCAGTGCGCTGTTACTTCATTGCCGATGGCCGGGATGATCCGTATGGGATGAACAAGTTGCCGGCGGGCGCGCACCAGAAGGCATTTCACCTGGACCCGTTCTGGACGGCAGCCCAACGCAACGGCGACGCGCTGGGCCTGGTGATTTACCGGTTGAAAGATATTCCCGCGATTGCAACGACGTTGGAATCGGATTTTGTGATGCCCTTGAACGTGGATTCGTTTTGGATTGCCGGCCGCCAAATTATTTTCACCAACAAAACACCCAGCCGGTTGCCAGTGGCACCGGGCGAGACGGTGATTTTGCGCAAGGGCACGGCGGCGCTTGGGTTGCGAGTGCCATGGTCGCGCACACTGAACGGCCAGGCCGCGAAATGCTTTTTGATCTATGACGGCAATTCCCTGGGCGCGGTGCGTTTGACAGTGGAGGAATCGGCGGGGGCAAAGCCGTTATATATTGGCACCAGTGCAGAGGCAGCTCTCTGGCTCCGGGCCGGCAGTGGCTTAAAGACCGATGCGGATTTTGCGAAATGGCAAAAAGACTTTACGGCAGCAACTGTCGATGTGGCTGCGCGCGTGGACGGTATACAAATAAAAGCCGCGGGCGTGGATGGGCCGGTGTCGGTGTCTGCCAGTGCGCCATGGTCTGCGCCGGATTCCTTGGAGCCAGCCGCCACTATTTCCGCCTTGGAACTCAATGGCAAGGATAGTGGGGTAAAAATCCTTGGCCCGGCCAAGCCCAAGCCGGGGCAATAGTTAAGTTCCTGGTGGCACGGCAGGTGGCCGCACAAAGATGCGATGGCAGGCCGGATGAGACTGGGGTATATTTATCATAATTCCAGCCTTTGTATCACGTTCCGCCGAGGTGGCGGGTTTATGGTGCGATAGTGGTTGGTGCCAGCATAACGCTAAATCAGCATACTCATTTGTGAAATTAAATTTGTCCTGTCGCGCCTCGCTTGCCGGGTTCAGTCTCATCCCCGGCTTGTTTGCCCTCTGCCTGATGTTTGCGCCACATACGGCTCGCGGCGAGGCCATGCTGGAATTGTTTAATGTGCCGTGGTCCCAGTTATCGCAAAAAATGCCGGAACTGGCCGAGGCTGGCTACGACAGCTTGTGGCTGCCCAATCCCGGCAAGGGCAACAGCGGCGCGTATTCGTACGGCTACGATATGTTCGACCCTTTTGATTTGGGCGGCACCAATCAACAAGGCACGGTGGCCACCCGCTGGGGCACGCAAAGCCAGCTTATTCAAATGGTGCAGATGGCGCACCGCTTCGGCATCCGCGTTTATTTCGACAACGTGATGAATCATCGCTCCAGCACGGTGCCGGGGTATCCCGGTTCGGGCACGCCCACGAATTATTATCCGGGACTGGTTCCGCAGGACTTCCATTTGCAAACCGTCACGGGCGGCTACAACAACTGGCCGTCCATTGGCGACCCCTATTGGTGTACGACGTCCGTGGTGCAAAACCAGCCGTTGCTGGGCTTGTGCGATCTGGCGCAGGAACCCGGCACGCTGAACTGGAACTTCGGCAACAGCATCGGCAACACCATTACCAAGCCGTACTTTGTGCGCTTCCCTGGCCGCACCGATTTGTACATGAATACGAACCTGCCCTCGATTGGCGGGGCGTGGCATCCCTTTGATGGCAACGGCCAGCCGTCGCCAGAGTATGTGCAGGATTATCTCTGCCGCAATGTGGCATGGACCGTCTATATGACCAAATGCGACGGTTTCCGGCTCGACGCCGTGAAGCACGTGCCGGTGGGCTTCTTCGGCTCGGAGACAGGTCTGACGGATGATTCGTCTTTCAGCGGTTACACCGGAGCCATTCAGGCCATGTACGATTACGTACATGGCTACGGGAACAACGTCACGGGCAACGGTTATGTGGAAACGGATGGCAACCGCAACAGTCTTTTTGACACCGAGGCGACGCGTAACGACGCGATGATCTTTGGGGAACACATTTCGCCGGCCCCGGCGTTTGGTGATTATCTTCAATCCGGCATGCGGCTGGAAAACCAGCCGCTGTATAATACATTAAACAGCTCGTTTAATGGTAGCAGCTCGGTGGTGGGGATGGACGGGCGCGATTATAGTTCGCCCAGCCAGGGCACCTGTGATAACAGCGGCAATTACAGCGCCGCCCAAGGCGTGAACTTCTCGATGGACCAGGATTACGGTTACAACGCCAACTTAGGTCTGGAAGATGCCTACTTGTTCATGCGCGAAGGTCTGCCGATGGTTTATTCGGACGGCTACAACCACAATTATTCCGGGGGCACGCCGGTGGCTTCCTACGCCAATTACCTTGGCGAATTTGCCGACAACACCATGCCGCAAACGATGTATCTGCATAATCAACTTTCTCGCGGCGGCACGTGGCCGCGCTGGAGCGACCAGAACATCATCGCTTTTGAGCGTTACGATTATCGCGAGGGCAACGGCGCACAGCCGCAGACCCAGGACGTGGCGTTGTGCGTGATCAACACCAAGACCGGCACCTCGGCAGATATTACTTTCGACGATGGTGTGGGACAGATCTACGACGGATATTATGGTGGAGTGCCCATCACCAACTCCAAGGGGCAGGGGTTGGTCGTAGGATTCGCGCCGGGCTCGGTGCTGGTGCAACTGGCCGGTTCCTCGCCCACCGGCGGGCGCGCCTACCAGAAGTTGCTGGTGCATGCTGCGACCACCAGCTTGTCAGCCGCGCAAGCTTCTGTGAACAACGCTGACCCGACGCAACGCCTGATTTACGTTGGCAGCCAGGTGATTCCCTCCGGTGGCGGCGCGATTGAGCTGAACGTCCCCACGGGTTCATGGCTGATGTATGGTTATCAATGGCCCGAGGCCAGCCGCGCCAACGTTTCCACCAACGCCATTATTTTGCGCCAGGGTGGCAAGGAGGTGCCGCACATCAATGTCACGCGCACGGATGGCGCCAATGGCGATCCCAATTACAATCCCTATTTCCCCTTCGCCATGCGCGGCAGCGTGGACGCCTACGGCAATGTCATCACCAACACCGTTTACGCAAATCGCACCTATCAAATCGACATCCCGGTGGTGACGAACAATGTTTTCGATATCATCGTGCGTAGCGATGCATCCTGCGTGAATACGCTGGTAAAACTGGACGGCGGCATTGATTTGAACAGCCAGATGGGCCTGGGGCCGACGAACTTTGACGGTTCGGCACCCACGAATTACCTCGATTTGCGCGACAACAAGCCGGGTTACGCCACGGACGTTTTTCTCGGCTACGAGCAAACGGCATTTCAGTTCCGCAACGGCCCTGAGAAATTCGCGGCCAAGAACACGCTGAGCAACACCATCGTCTCCTTCGGCGCGGAGACTTACTATTACACGGTCGGCGGCAGCAGCAATATTGTTTCCGGTTCCGGTTATGGCCAGGGCATCAGCAATGACACCGCCTCGTTTGTTTATCACGACCCCAGCGCGACGAACACCGCCCTATTGCCCAATAACACCGCCACGCAACGCATGCCTTTGAGTCCGGCGGGCGGCCAGTCCGTGGATATTTACGTGAAGGTGGGCTACCAATTTCAGATTAACACCTGCTTCCTCTATTACACCATCGACGGTTCAAATCCTGAAGGCGCATTTGGCACCGGCAAGGGCACCACGCAAGTCGTGCAAGGCAACTTCTTGGACCATGATAGCGCGGTCAGCAGCATCGACTGGTGGAAGGTTACCATTCCCGCCCAGCCCAATGGCACGCAGGTACGCTACAAGGTGGGATTGTTCTCCGGCGGTAGCGCGGGTAATTCAAACATTACGCCGATTTCGGACGCAGAATCCACCGGCTCGAAATATTACGGGCTCAACCAGGCCATCATCACCAACTTCAATCCGACCACCGCGACGGTCTGGCTGCATAACGACTTGAATCCGTCGAACACGGTCGTCGGTTTGCAATCCGGCTTCCACATCATGCGGGCGCGCACCTTCCTGCCGCGCACCAACCAGTCGAGTGTATACAACACCTTCTCGCAGACTTTCTATTACGACGGTGCCTTGCCCACCGGCGTGATCGCCTATCCAGCCAGCGGTGGCAATATCAACAGCGGCACCTACACCGTAGTGGTGCGCGCCGATAGCACCACAACCGGCGTGGATTTCAATATCCAGGACAGCAATTCAACCAATGACGATATCAACACCGGCCAGCCCAACGGCAACGGCAATGATATTGGCGGTCATCCCATTTACGTGCCGGCCACGTCCGTGACGCCGGATACCACGCTGAGCGCGCAATATCCCAATTATCCGCAGGAGTTCCGCTTTGTTTATACCAACGTCCCAAACAGTGGCACGGCCACCATCAATGTGCGCCTGAAGGAATTTGCCACCAGTGTTTACACGAACCGTTTCACGCCGCTCAGTGTTCCCGTGAATACGCTGGCACCCACGCAGGTGGTGGACATCGTGAGCCCGGCCACCAACGGCACGGTGCTGACTTACTCCACTAATTCGACCTACCTGGTGCAGGCACTTTTCAGCCCGACCCTCACTTCCAGCGCCAATAACTTCACAGTCACCATCAATGGCGCATTGCAGCCGCAATCCTCCTACATCCTGCGGCCCACGAATAGCACCTCCATGAACATGAAGATTTTGTATTACTACTGGAACACGCCGCCGCCCGGCACCAACGTGATTCAAGTCAGTTACACCAACTCCATCGCGCCCATCACGGATACGCGTTCGTTGACGGTCGTGCCGCCGCTGACCATTTCCGGTCTGGTCAACAACAACCAGCTCATCTTGTGGGGCAGCGCGCCCGGCTTGAATTATCAAGTGCTCGCCACTACCAACCTGTTGCAGGCGTTTGAACCCATCAGCGACATCATCCCCAGCCAGGGTTCAACCACTTCGTATTATGACTCGAATCCCGCAACGCAAAAGTTCTACGAGATCAAGCTGGTGCAGTAACGCGGACTAAGAACCCTTTCATGAATAAACTCGCCTTTGTTTGCCGGCGGCCGGTCTGGCTGTTACTGGCTGCCTTGCTCAATTTCACGCCGCAAGCCTGGGCGGCGCTGGCTACGGTCTGGCATATTCCCGATAACAACGGCGACCTCGGGTTTAACATGCGGAACCCCGAGTTTGAAATCAGCACGAACACTACCATTAACTTTTACACCGGGCTGTGGAAATGGAATGGTGCCACAACAATTGCAAACCAGACGGGCGGCTGGATTGTTTACAAGTCCGCCTCGCAGTCATCATGGAGCAGCAATGCACTGGCTTGGTATTCCAACACGAGTGCCAATCAATATTGGCAGGCTTCATTGAACACATCTGCTTTCGGGCCGGACGATGTCATCCAATATTATTTCCTGCTCGCGTTTGACGGTTCCAACGGCGTGACCAATACGTGTCTGTATGGTGGCGATGCGGCCAGTGCCACCACGGGCAGCCCCAGTGCGGCGGCCGCCAGCCCATTTTCGATTCGCAACCGGCCTGCGTGGTTGTTTCATGCCGGCAACCGCGTGGTGGTGCCCGGCTCGGTCACGAACAGTTCGAATGTGAGCTTTTGGACCAAGGTTGGTTACCAAGGCAAGGATGGTATAGTGGCCTCGCGCTGGGCGAATAGTGGTTGTATTTATTACACCACGGATGGTTCCACGCCGTCCGGCGCACTCGGCGTTCCTGCCGGCACCACGCATGCCGTGCCGCTGGCCTACGATCACGAGGAGAATGACTTAAGCGCAGCGGGCAATGCCATGTGGTGGGCCGCCACCATATCCAATCTGCCGGATTACACGCCCATCAATTACAAAATTGGCATTTGGAACAGTGCCAATGGCGAGGAAAAATTCGCGGATTACGCCGCCGGCACCAATAATCTCGTTTACAATTTTTCCATCGGCAACCTGGGCGATCCCGCCCTGACGGTAAACAACGTCAATGCTGATTACACCACGACGCATGTGTTTGTCGATGAAGTGAACGGCGATTCCATTCCGTTGACCATTTCATTTTCGCCGAACACCAACAACGTGGTCGAGGCGGATGTGTTTTCCAACCTCAACCGCCGCAATCGCGCAGCAATGGACGCCAACGGCGACGGTATCGACGACGGCATTGTGCCGCCCGATGGCAACCTGATTCCCACCGGCGACGACAATAACTATTACAAGGCTTACGCCATGACGGACGTGGGGGGCGGACAATACGCGCTCACCTTGTACGCCACCAACTGCGGTGCTTATCGGATCACGGCGCGTTACAAGGTGGCGGGCAACACGAATTGGTTCTGGTATTCGAGCAACGGCCGCCGCGACCACTGTATCGTGGTCACGCCCACCAAGGCGCGCAACATCGTCATGTACGAGTTGAACGCGATGAACATCGACGCACAGGGCACCAACCAGGCTGACCGCAGTACGTTTACGGATTTGTACAACGGCCCCGGCTCACGCCCGTATGATGCCGTGACGAACCGGTTCAACCTGAATTATTTTCAGAACCTGGGCGTGAACTGGTTGTGGTTCCAGCCCATTCATCCCATTGGCGTGGTCAACCGCCAGACGGACCCCAATTCCGGCCAGCCGTACTCAGTGGGCAGCCCATATTCTGTAAAAAATTTCTACCAGATCAATCCCTTGCTAGGTAAGGCGAATACCCGCGACGAGGCGTTGCAGGAGTTCACCAACTTCGTGGCTGCCGCTGATGCCGCCGGCGTGAATGTGATGCTCGACGAACCTTTTAACCATTCCGCATGGGACTGTGAACTGGACAATGCCGGCACCAATTTTTTTGCGCCCACCGCCAGCCCGACGGATGTCATCATGAATTCCGAGGCGCGTTTCTATTCGCACACCGGGGAATATGACGAGCGCGCTTCCAGTGCCGCCACCGTGGCGCAGGCGCCGGACCGTTTTGATTTTGGCAAGTGGACCGACGTCGCGGATATCTATTTCGGCCGCTATGCCGCGTTGGTGCCCAATTCCTCGCAGACAGGCAATTATACCAGCGAAGCTGACTGGTTTGATTACACCGTTGGCAGCGAGGGCGGCACCGGCACCGGTAACGGCCATTTCGACCAGATTACGCAAAACGTCTGGCGGTACTTCTCCGATTGCATTCTTTACTGGCTGGATAAAACCGGTTGTCCTAGCAACACCCCGCCGAACCTGACCTACAAGGGCATTGATGGGCTACGCGCCGATTTTGGCCAGGGCCTGCCGCCGCAATGCTGGGAATATATCATCAACAAGGTTCGCACCCGCAAATGGGATTTTGTGTTCATGACCGAGTCGCTCGATGGCGGTGCGGTGACGTATCGTTCCAACCGGCACTTTGACATTCTCAACGAGAATCTTTTGTTTGACCTGCAATCGGCTTCTTCGGCAAGCGATTATCGCAACGCCTTTGACAATCGCCGTAACAGCTACGGCCAGGGGTTGGTGTTGCTCAATAACACGTCGCACGATGAAGAAACGTACAGCGATCCGTATGACGCGCTCATTCGCTACATGGCCAGCAGTACCATTGACGGCGCGCCCATGACTTTTTACGGCGAAGAGTTGGGCGTCTCGACCTATTTCGGTTTCAACCTCTACCAGTTGAACTTCGGCAAAACAATTCCGCATTTCATGGTCTATAATTCACTCCAACCGATCTGTTCGCCGACAAACCGGACTTTCGGGCTGGACCAACTGGCACCGGTCTACGCTGGTGTCAATCAGGCGCGCAGTTTCAGCCCCGCGCTGCGCAGTTCCAATCGTTATTACCTGAACCAGACCGGCAGCGAAACGCCGCAGTCATCCATTTTCTCCGTGGCCAAATATCAAACGGCCAACGCCTCGCCGAATTTTTCGGACGTGGTACTGGCATTTACCACGCTCGACCGCAATCATACGCAGGGCGGAACGTTTGATGTGAACGTCACGCAAAATGGTTCCAACCTGTTTGGCATCCAGCCATCCCGGATTTACAACGTGAAGAACATCGCCGCGTATCTCGGCGCGGACGCCAACCGGCGCAATTACTGGTTGTGGGGCTCGGGCACTGCGGGCAGTAACTTGCTGGCGAACGGCGTGTTCGTTTCGCTCAACCCGGTGCCGTCCGCCAATGCTGGTTGGACCACGGCTCCGTTTGAGGCGCAATACCTGAAGCTGTACGATGTCACCCCGCTGGCCGCGCCCGCCAACCTCAGCATTGGCACCACCAATAATTATGTGTTTACCAATGTCGTGACATTTACGTGGTCGCCGGTGAGCGACGCCCAGGGCGGGGTGAGCGGATATTGGGTGCAAGTCGGCACTGTGCCCGGTGGCATGGATGTTTTCAGTGGCACGGTTTATGGAACGTCCCTGACGGTCACCAATAACTTTGGCGCGCACTTTTATGCCACCGTCTCTGCCATCAACAACGTCGGGGTGCAGGGGGCTGGCAGTTCTTCCACCGTGGCGTTAATCAATCCGGCTTGGGTGCCAGTGGCCAGCCTGGCGGCCCCCAATTTGCTCTATTGGACGAGCGTCTCCGGCGAGGTATACCAGGTTTTGTCCACCACCAACCTGATGTTGCCGTTTATGCCCTTTAGCGACGTTTTAACTGCCTCGGCCCCAGTATTTAATTATACGAATAGTCTGACCAATTCGGCCCGTTATTTCAAAATACGGCTGATACCCTGAACGGCTTACCGCACAAACATGCGGTTGACCGTTTTCCGGGTAAGATGAGATACTTTGAACATTCCCAGTACCTATGAAGCCAAAACTCTATATTGTTACGGCTGCGGTTGTCTCCTTTGCCGCCCCGTTATTTGCCCAATCCATCATTGCCACGGATAATGCCGATGGTTCGGCTTATTCGCCCCAGCCTACGCACAACTGGACGCCCATTAACGGCGGTACAGGATACGGCACGTGGACCCCATTGTCCGACACCAGCGGCGGCGGTACTTACATGGAAGGCACGAGCGTCAACAACGCGCAGGTGGACGGTAATTATTCTTTTGCCTTATATGCCGGCAGCGGTTCGTACGACGTTTCCCGCCCGCTATCCAGCAGCCTTGCCGTGGGTGATTTCAGCATTCTCACCCGTTTTAATATCGCGGGCTCAGGCCCCAACCTCGTCAATCTCCGTACGGGCAACAACACAACCACTTTTGGTTCGGGCGAATTGATTTCATTCGGCATCGTGGGTGGCAATACGCTCAGCTACACGGATTCCTCCGGCTTTCATACCATTGCCTCGGGTGAAGCCCGCGGAGCGGTTTGGGATTGGAACGTGAATTTCAACGCCACGGCAGGCACTTACACCTTGAGCGTGACCAACATGGGCGGCGGTTTCGCTGATACCATCGTTGGCAACCTGGAACAGAGCAGCACCACCGTGGGTTCTTTTGGCGTGATCAATTCCAGCAGCGGTGGCAATCAAAACGTGATATTTGATGCACCCACGTTCACCGTGCCCGAGCCGTCTTCGGTATTTTTAGGTGCAGCCGGCGTGGCCACGTTGTTCCTGTTGCGTCGCCGGTCTTGAGTTTGATCATTATGAAAAAAGCCCCGGATTACTCCGGGGCTTTTCTTTTATCCGTTTAGGTTAACGGCCAGCCGCCGCCAGCATCTGATTTAATTGCGTATTGAAACTCTGTGCCAGCAGCATCTTTTCCAGGGAAAGGTGCATGCGATAGCGCCAGTAGAAATTGGGGATGGCCGGTACGTTGATGCGTTCGGCTGCCACATTGGCGCGGCGCAGACCGCCATCCATGCCGAGCAGGTCTTGCCACTGGAATATGCTCCACATGGCCGGTGAGGCGAGATGCTGGCGCACGATGCTTTGGACAATCCATGGTTCCGCCGTGCGGGGCGCTTCGCCTGCCAGGCCGAGTTCGTGATTGAAGAACTTTTGCGTCAGCTCGCTGTCTTCCTCCCACCAGCCACGGATGGTGCTCATGTCGTGCGTGGAAGGCGTGACTACGCTTAGATAGGGCGCGATTATGGGGCGCGAAAATTCCACGCCCATGGCCTTGGGCATGCGCTGGATTTCCAGCCCGAGAAAGCCGAGGTCGCGCATGACTTCTGGCACGCAGGCGGGCACTAGGCCAAGGTCCTCGCCGCAAATCAACATGTTGGTAACGCGCTTGAGAGCGGGCAGCTTCTGCATGGCTTCGCGCATCCAGAAATCGTCCTGGCGGCGGAAAAAGTAATCCACATACAGATCATGCAACTTGGTCTGCGTCTCCGGCGGCAGGTTTTTGAATGACTCCGTCTGCTCGATGGCAAACCGGAAATGTAACTGGCCTGCGGCTTCAAGCAGGATGACTTCGCTAATCAGGCGGAACAAACCGGTTTTGAGTTTCGCATTTTTTTCATTTTGTTCCTGGGCGGCAAAATGGCGTTCCACCTGCCGTTGCGTGGCAAATTCCGGTTTGAGTGAATATTGGCCGTCGGTGCCGGGCAGCAGGAATTGTTGCCGCACCTGCGCGGCTTCATCGTCAAAATAGTGTTTCAAGACCGAGTCGTTGATGAACGGCTTGGTCAGCCGTTCGCGGTCGAGGTAAATCCCGCGCGCGGTGAGTTCGCTCGATTCCAGCGGCAGCGCAGGAACGAAATGGCCGAGAATGCCCTCCACGGCATGGGCTGGGCTGCTCCAGATGCGAAAAAAACCGAGGATGTGGTCGATGCGGAACGCGTCAAAATAATTGCCCATTTGCGCGAACCGCTGTTTCCACCAGGTGAAACCGTCGGCGGCCATGCGCGGCCAATTGTAAGTGGGGAAGCCCCAATTTTGGCCGGTGGCGGAAAATGGATCCGGCGGCGCGCCCGCCTGCATGTCCATATTGTACAGCTCCGGTTGCTGCCACGTGTCGGCACCATGCCGGTAAACGCCAATGGCGATGTCGCCCTTCAATACCAAGCCCGCCGCGTGAATGTACGCCGCCGCTTCCTTGAGCTGCACGTGCAGGTGATATTGGATGAAATAATGGAAGGCGATGTCCTCGTTATTTTCGGCCAGGGCGGCGATGGTTTTTGCGTCAAATTTGCTATGCTCGGGCCATTGGCTGAAGTCCGACGTCCCGAATTTATCGCGCAGGCAACAGAAGGCCGCATACGCCACGAGCCAGTGTTTGTTCCCGGCAAAAAATGTTTTGTAATCAGCGCTCCGGAACGTGGCGGCTTTTTGCAACGGGAAAATCTGCCGCAAGAAACCGAGCTTGGCCTTCATCACCGCCGCATAATCGAGCGCATCCAGGGCATTGAGCCGTTCGCGTTCGGGTTCAAGGGCCGCAAGCAGCCGGCGGTTTTTCGTGTCGGCCACGGCAGCAAGGTTCAAGTAGAGCGGATGCAGGGCAAACGCTGAAATGGCGGCATAGGGATAGGAATCCTGCCAGGTGCCGGTGGCGCTGGTGTCATTGATGGGCAGGAGTTGTATGAGCTTTAGGCCGGTCTTTTTGCCCCAGTCCGCGAGCAGCTTGAGGTCGGCAAATTCACCCACGCCAAAGCTGGATTCGCTGCGCAGGCTGAAGACCGGCACGGCCACACCCGCGCCGCGCCAGGGTTCCACCGGCAACCGCACAAAACCATCGTTGATGATGGTCCGGCTTTGCGGTTGCGCGGAATCGCGCAACACGCGGTTCAAGCCCTCCTCGTACCGGAGGAAGGTTTTGGTGGCAACGTCGAACACGCCAAATTTGTAACTGAGCGGAAATGACTGCCCGCGCAAATCCACCGTCACGGAGAAGTAATCTTCGCCTGGTTTCCGGGCCAGCAAAATGGGGGCCTGGAGGTTCCATTGATGCAGCGCGGGGCCGTCGCCCAGCAGGCAAACGGTTTGGTTTTTCTTTAACTGCGGCGCCTTGATGCGAAACGTGTGCGTGGGATAGGACGGCACGGAGGTTTCCACCGGCGTGAAATTTTCTGCGAACAAAACTTTATTGAACGGTTCCGTGTAAAAAACATTTTCCATGTAACCGGGATAGTTCCAGCTATCCAGCACCAGCAATTCCGGGCAACCGTAATCTGCCGTGGTCAGGGTGCGGTCGCGGCCCCAGTCCGTGGCGCGGGAACCATTGGGGTTGGCCACCATGTAGGAGTAAGAAAAAGGGCTTTGGGTGGCTTGCGCCGCCAGCGGCACCGAAATCTGCCAGTGATCCGCATCCACATATTGCATGGGCATGGGATGAGCGGGCAGGGGATGCGTGCCCGCCAGCCACATGGACTGGCCCGGTTGCGTGCTGAACCGTATCCGGAACGTGATTGTCATGATTATAGTATTAGCATTGGACTGCCATTTGTGCCAACCGCACGAAAATGCGGCAAGGTTTGGCGGGGAGCGAGGCGAATGCGCGGATTTTCAATGCCCGCCGCCGGGGGTGGTGGGCAAATCTGTATGGACACCCTTGAAGCTGACCAAAAACAGCGTGAGCACCGCGCCCAGAATCATGCTGCTGCCGCCGACAACCAACGCGTTCATAGGCTCGCTATGCAGAAAATATTTCAAGATACCACCCAACAAACTGGAGGCCACAACCTGCGGCAGGACAATGAACAAATTGAACATGCCCATCATGACCCCGATTTTTTCCTTGGGTAACGCGGGCACCAGCATGGCATAGGGCATCGAGAGAATGCTCGACCAAGCGATGCCGACCGCGGTCATGGCAAAAAGCAGTTGATGTTTCTCCGTGGCCAGTGGCACCGTGGCCAGGCCGATGCCGCCGATGGCCAGGCAAATAACGTGCATGATTTTTGGTCCCGTGTATTTGGTGGCCCAGAGTAGAACGAAGGAAAAAACAAAGCACACGGCATTATAGGCGGCAAAACAAAACCCCGACCAGGCTCCGGCTGCTTCCAGCTCGGGAGAATTTGGTGCTGCATGGAAAATGTCCTTGGCCACCGCCGGTGAAAAATAAACCCACATGGAAAACATGCCGATCCACGTAAAGAACTGGACGGCACCGAGTTCCCACATGCGGCGGGGAAGCTGGAATATCAGCGCAAAAATGTCGCCCAAGCCCAAGGTCCAGTCGAACTTTCGCGCACGAATGGCGGCCAGCTCCGTGTCGGTGGGCGGATATTCCCGGGTGGTAAAAACCGTCCATAATACCGCCACCATAAACGCTGCCGCGCCAATATAGAAAGAAAGCCGGACGGATTGCGGTATGTGGCCGGCAGTGGTATTGGAAGCGATGCCAAACCAGTTGGTCATCATCCACGGCAACGCGGAGGCCACGGTGCCACCGAGTCCAATAAACAGCGATTGAATGGCGAAGCCCTGCGAATTTTGTTCCTCCGGCAAATTATCGGCCACGAGCGCACGGAAGGGCTGCATGCTGGCGTTGATGGTGCCGTCGAGCACCCACAACAGCCCGGCGGCCATCCATACTTCGGGGCAGTTGGGCATCAAAACGAGTACGAGCGAGGCCAGTATGGCACCAGCCAGAATGAAAGGCCGGCGTCGGCCGAGCCGCGTCCAAATACGGTCGCTGGACTGCCCGATGAGTGGTTGGATGATGATGCCCGTGACCGGCGCGGCCAGCCACAGAATGGCCAGCGAATCAGGGTTGGCTCCCAGATAAGTGTAGATGGCGCTCATGTTGGCCATCTGCAAGCCCCAGCCGAACTGGATGCCCAGAAAGCCGAAGCTCATGTTCCATATCTGCCAGAAGTTCAGGCGCGGTTTATGCATGCAGGCCCTTGGAATAAAAATCCGCCGTTATTTGACCGCCACGGCGCTGGCGGCACGATGATAGATGCGCCATTCAAAGCCGTTTAAATGCACGGTGGGAAGCGGATTGTTGGCCGAGGGCTGTTCGCCGTCAATTTTCACCGGGGAGAAACCGGAGGCATCCTTCAAATCCACCTTGCTGTCCACGGGCCGGTTGGAAAAGTTGATGGCCACCAGGAATTGATCCTTGTCATCAGCGCGCACGTAGGTGACCACCGTGTTTTCGGCGGAGTTATGGACCCATTGCACATCGGAGGTGCAGAAGGCCGGGTTCTGTTTGCGCAGTTGAATGAGGCTGTGGTAAATGCTGCGAAAATCCGGGCGGTCGCTCTGGTGCGGATGCCAGCAGATGTTCAGCTTGTCGAAAAGGGCGGGGTCGGCGGATTCCGTGGCGTCGCCAGCTTCCATGCCGTTGTAAATCAGCGGTACGCCATCGAGCGTGAACATGAGGGCAGACGCCGCCAGCGCGCCGTTGACACCGTACCGGGCAATGGCGCGGGTTTCATCATGATCATCGGAAATCCGCAGGTGCAGGGCGTCCTTGGGATTTTGGGCGCGGGTTTCCTCCCAGGAACGGCGCAAATTCGCGGCAGAGGCGTTATGGTTGAGGATATCGTTCATGGTCCACATGAGTTTCCATGAATAATCCAGGTCAAACGCCTTGACGAGCAGCTCGGGCTTTTCGCCTTCATCGAGCATGATGACGTCCGGCTTTACGGCGGCGAGTGCGGTGCGGACTTGTTCCCAGAAATCGGTGGGTACCATTGGCGCGGCATCGCAACGGAAACCGTCCACGCCACATTCCGTGATCCAAAACTTGAGCATCGTGATCATGTACTGGCGCAACTCGGGGTTGGTGTAATTGAGCCCGGCCACATCCGTCCAGTCCGGCACGGGCGAAATGACATGACCAGCACCGTCCTGTTTATAAAAAGCCTTGTTGGTCATCATGACGCTGTCCCAGGCAGTGTGATTGGCCACGAGGTCCATGATGACTTTCATGCCGCGCTGATGCGCACCGGCCACGAGTTTCTTGAAGTCTTCCAAGGTGCCGTAATTGGGATCAATGGCGTAATAATCGCGAATGGAGTAGGGGCTGCCGAATTCACCTTTGCGGAATTTTTGCCCGATGGGATGAACGGGCATGGTCCAGAGAATATTGACCCCGAGCTGGTGCAGTTCATCCAGCTTGGCGGTGATACCCGCAAGATTGCCAGCGGTGGAAAAATCGCGCGGAAAAATTTCGTAGATGGTGCCGCTGCGCAACCAGTCGGGCGAGGGGCGTGCCGGCAGGCCGGAAACATCCGGGTCAGCCTGGGCGACCTGCGCCAGCAGACTCAGGGCGATGCCCAAAGGCAAAAGTCCCCTGGTAAAGGCAAAACGATTCATAAAGTGATATCCTGAATTCCGTTGTGGTTATTTCCAGCCATTGCCGGGTGATCCGTCCGGCGAAAAGTCAATTGGCTGGACCCCATGGTCATTAATTTTGTGGCGTGCGCTGGGCCAGCCATTGCAAATCAGCCTGGCTGCCGGCATCGCCGCTGATGGAGACGGCCTGGACCCACGCAGAATAAACAACGGCCGGCTTGGTTTTGGAACCCTGCCATTTGTGAAGTTCCGCGTGTCCATCAGCAAAAACCATCGCCGCCGAACCGCCATGCATGCTGCCGGGCAATTCGGTGAGCGTGGTGCCGGTGCCATTGGCATCCGCCGGGTTTACATAAAAAGTGGCGTCGTCGTCGCTGTCCGGATGTTCATCCAAAATTTCCCAGCAGTCAGACGGCCCCGGATTGTGAAAGTCCGAGGTCTTTTTGACGTTGATGAAGGCCGGCCAATTGCCGCCGTTGCCGGGGGCAAAATATTTTGAACCATCGCCGAGGGCGCCGTTCATGGCGCAACTGCGAATGCGTTTATCGAAGCCGGCGCCATGTTGTGCGCCCGACAGGTAATTATCAGCCGGGCACGAAAAGATTTTCAAAGTCTTGGCCACGTAACTGCCCAACAAGGCGGTGCCCAGGATGGGGTCATCCACGGTCAGGTAAAGTGTGTTGGTGTTTTTGTTATTGGCACCGGCGGTCCAGTCCATGGTCACACCGTAGGGACAAATCCAGTTGGACTTGTTTCCGCCCACATTGCGGTCGGAGTTGGTGACCAGCTTTTCATTGTTGTCCCCGGAATACATCACGCAAGCCAGCCCGAGCTGTTTATAGTTGCTCAGGCAACTGATGCCCAGCGCCCGCTGCTTGGCGGCCGACAAAGCAGGCAGCAGCATGGCTGCCAGAATGGCGATGATGGCAATGACCACCAGCAACTCAATCAACGTAAACCCTCCGGCGCGTTTTTTTATATCCATATGGCTTCCTTCGATATTTATGCTGCCCGCCCCGTTTTTTTCAAGGCGGGCAGTGTTACCATTCGTTTTCGCAATCCTCAACTTACAGTTTCAACAGACGGAAAAAGTATGCGTTGTTGCCGGCCGGCCAGTTGGTGGAACTCAGCAAGCCGTTGGTGGTCATGATGCCGCTGGTCCAGTTGGTTCCGTCAGTTTCCGGATGGGTCACCCAGGAATTATTCAACAAGTTGGTGCAGGTTTGCAGTTGCACACCGGGACGGCCCAGCCAGTTTAAGGGGATTTTACCGCTTGCGGGTGCGCCCAAGCTCAACTGACCGAAAGAAGGCTCCTGCAACTGGGTACCATAAGTATCCATGGCATTGGTATAGGAGCCAGTCACGGTTGAGCGGATGTAACGCAGGTGATTCTGGCCGGGAGGCGCTTCGTTGTCAATGGAGTCGCCATTGCCGTCATTGAAGGCATACTTGTAGTGGACGGCCAGCGAATGACCGGCCTTGACCGTATAGGTGTAGTAATAAATCTGGCTGCCCACGGGATTTTCGGTCATTTGAATTCCCGCCGTGGCGAAATCAATCGGGTTCCACGGTTGTCCGGCGTCCACCCAGCCGCCGTCCAGGAAATCACCGTTGATGTAAGGCGCAGGCATGCTGGATGAATCATAACTGACGCTCGGCGAAATGGCCGGGGTCAGTCCCGCGGCCGTATGCGCGCCATTCATATTCAAGACAAACGTCACCATCGTGTCGGTGGGCAGATAATCGAGCGGGTCAATGATCAGGTTGCTGAACATCGCCACCGGCAGGAGGATAACTCCATTGGTCGTGGCCATGGTATAGGTGCGGTCCGTGGTCAATTCTTCATAGCCATTGTCCCCGGCAGGCAAGGTGGGGCTGTTGTCGGTGAATTTGTAATCCGTGGCCAGCGTTCCGGGCGTGGCCAGAAACGTATTGGTGCCGTAGTAAATATTGGTATTGCTGCCGCCAAGGTAAGGCGGGTAATTGGTCAATTGCAGGGCGCTGCTGCTGGTGCCCGCCCAGCTATTGAAATTACCGCTGACATACACCGAGTTACCGGGCGTAAAAAATCCTCCCAGAATCTGGCTGGACATATCCACGGCAAACACGACGTAGTTAGTCACCGGCGGCGGCGTGGGATTGCCCGCCACCCAGCGGCCATTCGGCAGGTCGAGCTGGAACAGCACCGGCTGATTTGCATTCGTGGTGGTAAAGGTGCCATTACCGGTGTTCTCGCCAAAATCCGTGCCTACTTGAGCGTCGTTCCAGGTGCCGGGCGTGCGGAATTTAAACAAATGCGAGCCGGCCGTGGGTACAACATACAGGTTCGTGTAAACCCCGTTGCCGGCGGAACCCATTTGTGCGCTGGGGTCGCTGCTCCAGTTCGGATTGGTAAAGTCGCCGGCGATTTCAAAGGCCACATTGCCGGGGTCAGCATAACCTACGCGGTTAGCCGCCGGTTCCCAGCCGTCTGCGGCCACACCGGGGTAGAAGTAAAACGTATTGCCGCCGGTGGCATCAAATTTGGTCCACACATTGTTTGGCGTATAGGTGCTGTTCCAGTCGCCGGAATTGGCCAGAATTTTGAATTCATCCACATTGCCCGCCGTGCCGCCGCTCGCCACATAGCTGTAAACCGTGGGGCCACCGGTCATCTGGGTGCTGCTGGGGTTCCAACCATTAAATACCCCGACAGCGTAAGGTTGGGCCTGCGCAACGGTGGCCGAGGCGGCTGCCAGTCCCGCAGCGGCGAGTGTTTTAAACAACGTATGCTTCATAATTGTGTTTTCATTCCCAGCCCTGGCCAAATTATCGCGCTAATGCGACTTGGCGTGGTGGCTGTTATGGGTTACGATGACAACCTAATCCCGTATTCAAAAACCGTCCATCGCATCTTTGTGCGGTCTCACCTCGCATGGCCAAAGACTGAATTCCTGCGTGATTATTGGCAAAAACAGCCAGATACTGTGTTTAATGATGGCTTTATGAGAAGTTCCGACGGAATTTTTTGGAATATCGCCGGTAATCCGCATGTTTATGCGGTAGAAGGAAAAGCCCGGTTGTGAGCTTCACAACCGGGCTTTTTGATAGTCGAACGAAATTACTTCACTGCTTCCACGCACCGGCCGCACAGGGTCGGATGCCCGGCGTTCTGGCCGATGTCGGTTTCCCAATGCCAGCAGCGTTCGCATTTCTGGCCGTCGGCCTTGGATACCGTGGCAAACACAGTTTCGCCTCCGTTGGCCGCAAAGCCCACCTGCGAGACGTTTAACAATTCGCGGAGTGAATCCAGATTCAACCGGGCATCCACCACCAGCGGGCCTTCGCCGTTCACGGTCAGGCGCGCTTCCAGTGATTTGCCAATCTGCTTGGCCTGGCGCGCTTTTTCGAGTTCCGGCAACGCCAGTTCGCGCAGCACAAACAGGTTTTTCCAGGCGTCCACCTCGGCTTCCGACCGCGGGAAGACCAGCGGTTTCCACTCGGATTCATGTACCGAGCGATTGGCCGTGCCCGGCACAAATTCCCACGCCTCATCCGCCGTGTAGGCGAGAATGGGCGCGAGCATCTGGCACAAGCCCGTCACCAGCCGGTGCAGCGCGGTTTGCGTGGAGCGGCGGCGCTTGGAATTCGCCGCGTCCGTGTACATGCGGTCTTTGATGACGTCATGGTAAACCGCCGACAATTCCACGGCGATGAACTGGCTGACCTTCTGGTAAACCACGTGAAATTCGTATTTGTCGTAGGCGGCAACGACGTCGCCTTCGAGCCGGGAAAATTCGCCGAGAATCCAGCGGTCCAGGCCGGTGAACTGGTCATCGGCCACGGAATCTTTCGCCGGGTCAAAGTCGTAGAGGTTCGAGAGTTGATAACGCAAGGCATTGCGGATGGCGCGATACGTCTCGCCCACCTTGTTCACGCGTTCCTCGCTCACCACGATGTCGCTGCGAAAATCCTGCGACGCCACCCAGAGGCGCACCACGTCCGCGCCCCATTTTTTAATATAGGCCTCGGCCGTCTGCGGTTTTTCGTAAGCGCCTTGCTTGCTCTTGGAAATTTTCTCGCGGTCGGCATCCACCATGAACCCATGCGTGAGCACGGTCTTGAACGGCGCGGCCCCATTGCCCGCCAGCGACAGCAATAACGACGACTGGAACCAGCCGCGATGTTGGTCGCTGCCTTCCAAATACATGTCCGCCTGAAACGCCTTGTCTTTGCCGGCAATTTCCTTGCGGCGGGCGATCACCGCGCGTGACGACGAACCGGAATCAATCCACACGTCAAGCGTGTCATTGGATTTGGCCACGGCGTCTGCGCCCTGCCAGCCGGCGGGTTTCACCTGCGTCCAAATCTCAGCAGCGGATTGCTCAAACCAGATGTTCGAGCCGTGTTTTTCAATCAAATCGGCCACGTTGCGCACGACCTGCGCATCCAGGATGGCCTCGCCCTGGGCGTCATAAAATGCGGGCAACGGCACGCCCCAACTGCGTTGGCGGCTGATGCACCAGTCAGGCCGCGATTGCACGGCACCCTTGATGCGATTCACGCCCCAATCGGGAATCCAGGCCACACGGTCGATCTCGGCAACGGCAGTTTCGCGGAACTGATTATGGTCAATCTTGATGAACCACTGGTCCATCGCGCGGAAAATGATGGGCGTCTTGCTGCGCCAGCAATGCGGGTAGCTGTGATGATAATTTTCCTGGTGCAACAGCGCATTGCGCGTACGGAGTTCGTGCAACACCGCTTCATTGGCGTCGCTCTTGCCGTGTTTCTCCAAGATGGATTTACCGATCATTTCGGCGGGCATCTGTAGTTCCACCGGCAAATCATTCGTGTAGGCAAATTTACCATCGTCATCCACGGGCGAATAAATGGGCAGGCCATTGGCGCGGCCCAAGCTATAGTCATCCTGACCGTGACCTGGTGCGATATGCACAAAGCCTGTGCCCGTGTCTGCCGTCACGAAATCTGCTGCGTAAGCCTTGCCTTTGCGGGCCGGAATGAACGGATGTTGATATTCCAGCGTGGCCAGTGCTTCAACGGGGAAGGGCGTTTCGGTGTATTCCGTCCAGCCGCATTTCTCCGCCACCGCCGGCAGCAAGCCGCGGAATAAAATGTAGTTTTCTCCGCCTACTTTGGCCGAGACATATTGAAAATCCTTGTTGTAGGCCACCGCCAGGTTCGCGGGCAAGGTCCACGGCGTGGTCGTCCAGATGACGACAAACGTATTTTCACGGCCAACCACCGGAAACTTTACAAACACGCTCTGGCTGACGTGGTCATTATATTCCACCTCGGCCTCGGCCAGGGCGGTGCGGCAGGGAATGCTCCAGTAAACCGGCTTTTTGCCCCGGTAAACAAACCCTTTGGCCACAATATCCGCGAACAGGCGCAGTTCATCCGCCTCGTATTCCTTGTTCAAGGTCAAATACGGATTGTCCCAATCGCCGAGCACGCCCAATCGTTTGAATTGGACGCGCTGTAAATCAATATATTTACGCGCATAGGCGTCGCAAGCCTTGCGGATGTCGGCAGACGTGGAATCGGCACCGGCCTGGGCCTTGCGCATTTCCTGCGAAACCTTGAATTCAATGGGCAAACCATGGCAATCCCAGCCCGGAATATAGGGCGCACTGAAACCGCGCAGGGTTTTGTACTTGATGATGATGTCCTTGAGAATCTTGTTCAACGCCGTGCCGATGTGGACGTCGCCATTGGCAAAGGGCGGGCCGTCATGCAGCACAAACTTGGTGGCGCTGGCGCGGGCCTGCTGGATTTTTGCGTAAAGCTGGGCGGATTCCCATTTTTTCAGGCGTTCCGGCTCACGCGTCACGAGGTCGGCCTTCATCGCGAAGTCCGTGCGCGGCAGATTCAATGTATCTTTATATTCCATTGCAAATTGAAGCGAAGACGGTAGCAGCGGGCAAAAACCCTGTCAATGTGCGGGGGAATCAACTTTTCCCCATTTCAATGATTTCCGCATGAAATACGGGCCCATGTCTGTTCATGGAATTCGGTTGGTGTCATGCAGGAACATGCCTGTCGTCCCGGATTCCACTGAGCAACTGGTAATCAATTTCACTGTCGTTTACGCCAAATCTTTTTACCAATTGCGTTACTTGGAGTGCAGTTGATGGGCCAAAGGCCCTGTTTATGCCAGCATGGGGCAACGCCCCATGTAGTTGTGATAAGAGGCCAAGCGCCAACGGCGCGGTTCATCTGGTTAACATCATTGATTAACCGATGGAACGGGCTTTCAGCCCTTGTGTTCTTTGTGACCGGTGGCCTGGGGCGTTGCCCCATAAGCACTAACTTGTTTAATCACCCATTTCTTTGTGTTTTTCAATTTGGGTCTTTCGTTTTCGAGTAGTTTCCGATAACCCCACGGCAATCTCTCTCC